>OGGQ01002052.1_pt1 | contig 23393 bp, 15 predicted proteins | sample 1571191 | NCBI WGS metagenome assembly OGGQ01 (sample SAMEA2582061, study PRJEB24529) | metagenome | biome: Human gut stool | place: China | collected 2011
TGGCGGGCAAGGTCTCTCCAGTGGAGGCGGTACGCTACACCGAGGGCAAGGCACTGAAACAGAAGTCCAGGCGAAAGGGCAAAGGGGTCTCCCTTTTCTCCATGGCCTGGGCCAATCTTGGCCGCAGCCGGGGTAAGACCTTCCTCACCGTGCTGTCCCTGACCCTGGCTGTGGTGCTGCTGACCCTGACCGTGACCTTCACCAACGGCTTTGACATGGACAAATATGTGTCCAGCTTCACTGCCAGCGACTTTATTTTGGCCGACGCGGGCCAATTCCAGACCGGCGGGGACGGCTTCAACGACGAGATGGAGGTGCCGGAGGAGGTGATCGACGCCGTGGATGCCCAGGGCGGCATTACCGGCAGCGGCCGTGTGTATGGCAAGACGGCTCCGGCGCTGGAATTCGTCACCGAGGAATACTATCGCTCTATGTGGGGACGCTGGAACACTCAAGAACAGCTGGACAGTATGGTAGCCTTTATGGATCGCACCGAGGACGGCCTGCTGGCCGACCGGGTACAGCTCTACGGCATGGAGCCCTTTGCGCTCAGCCATCTGACGGTGCTGGAGGGGGACCTGGCAAAGCTCAACGACCCCAACGGCAATTTTGTTGCCGCCGTGTACAGCACCGATGATTACGGCAAAGCGGAGATGAGCAGCCACTGGGCCCGGCTTGGGGATACGGTGACCATCCGGTATGTGGAGGAATTTGAATACTACAATCCAAACACCGGCGAGGTTTACGGCTCCTTGGAAAATGTGCCCGAAGGCGCCCCTTACACCGAGAGGGCAATCAAGTACCGGGACGTGAACTACACCGTGGCCGCCCTGGTGACGGTGCCCTCCGCCCTGAGTTACCGCTACTACGGCGCCGACGAGTTTGTTATGGGAGCGGAGACTTTTATTCGGGATACGGGCACCGACTCCGTCATGTACTATGCCTTTGATACCACAGACGAGGCCAACGCCGCCATGGAAGCCTTTCTCAAGGACTACACAGAGAACGAGAATCCTCAGTTTGACTACGAGAGCAAGGCTACCTATGCCAGCGAATTTGAGAGCACCCGAAGCATGTTCCTCCTGCTGGGGAGCGCCCTCAGCTTCATCGTAGGGCTGGTGGGTGTGCTCAATTTCTTCAATGCCATCCTCACGGGTATCACCGCACGCCGCCGGGAGCTGGCTGTACTCCAGTCCATCGGCATGACGGGGCGGCAGCTGCAGACCATGCTTGCCCTGGAGGGACTGCTCTATACCGTAGGCGCGGCCCTTTTAGCCCTGGTGCTGATCGTGGCAACGGCTCCCTTCGTGGGCCCCGGGCTCAATGGGCTCATTTGGTTTTTCACCTACCGCTTCACCATCTGGCCCATTGCCGTGGTACTGCCTCTGTTCGGTGCCCTGGGTGTCCTCATCCCAGTGCTCAGCTGCCGCGCCGCCCAGCGTTGCTCTGTGGTGGAGCGGCTGCGGCAGGAATAGAATACAAAGCCCCAAACAAGCCAACCGCAAGCGACATTTGCTTGCGGTTGACTTGTTTCCATGATTACAACATTTTTTATATCTCTGTGCTGGATTCCAAACGGGTTATTCCTTATATAGGCGTGTTAAAAATTGATACGCCTGTTGTCGTCACCATCCCTAACAGAGAACGGTTTCTTGGATTTTATCGATGCAAGTTTTAGTTGATAATTCCCATGCAATTAGGTATGATGGAAAAGAACCATCCGACCTTAGAAAAGAAACAACAAACCATATGGCGACTTACACTGTACGCATGGAATCATGCGTGATGTAAGCGGAAGTTTTTGGGAGATGCACACAAATCAGTTCACGATAACGTTGATTCTATATAAAAAATGGATTTTACCTGTGGAGGAAACCACATCTGGAGGTAGATGCGGCTTTCCTTTTGCGGCCTTTTCACGCCCTGCGACAGCCTGTCCAAGTGACAGGCTGTCGCAGGGCGTCTTTCTATCTTTGGAAAGGCTTCAAAGAATATGAGTCTGAAATACACCTATCCCGACTGCGGGACCTCTTTGGGCTATGAGGGACTGTGCCGAAAATGCAAATGTGAGCAGGATCGACAAGCTGCGTTGACCTGGACGCCAGAACAAATTGCCGAAACGCAAAGAAACCTGATACAGAATATCCAGCGGCCGGAGGAGGAAGACACACTGGACACCCGGCCATAGGGCCGGTGTGGAACCTATTATTCACAGAAAAAGGCTAAAGGAGGCGGCGCGACGGATGTATATCAAAAAATACTGGGGTAACTTTATTGGAGGCTCAGATGATAGTCTGAACCTTGTGGCTTTTTTAGAGGACCAAAAGAAAGAAGAAATTCCACTCAGCGAAATCTTTGTCAAGATCAGGCTGGACAAGCAAAACTGGGACTTTCGCCAGACCGTGGAGCACTTGGAATTCACCCATTCCAATGGTGTGGAGATGGACTTCCACTTTGCTATTGATGTGATCACAGACTTGGCCGCCATCCTGCTGGAATGCATTGTCAACGGCAGTGTGAATCTCCACGATCTGGATGAGTACAACACCCCCTCCCGCCGCATCCGCATCACCGCCACAACAGAGGAACATGACGCTATGAACAGGGCCCTTGCGGACTTTGCCCAAGATCCGCTGTCCTATGACCTCCACGAAATGATGGACGACGAGGAAATTCAGGAGATGGCTTGGGATGTGGAGTCGCTGCGGAAGGAACTGTATGAGGATGGCATGTGCCAACAGATCAGAAACTGGGGGCTGGAACAGGCCGAGGAGGACTCAGATATGGACATTTTGGAGCAGTGCCAGAAGTGGAATGAAAACAGCGAGTACCAGAAGATCATTGACGCGCTGGAAGCAATTCCGGCCCAGGAGCGCACCCCTGAGATCGACAGCGAGCTGGCCCGGGCTTATAACAATCTGGCAAACCCATATGAGCCAGGGGGACGAGATATTCTCAAAAAGGCCATTGCCCTGCTGAAACCCCATGAGAGGCACTTTGCTGGCGATCACTGCTGGAACTTCCGCATGGGGTATGCTTATTATTACTTGGACCAGGAGGGCCGCGCCCTGCGATATTTTGAAAAAGCATTGGAAGCCCGCCCTGGTGACGAGGACACCATGGAACTGATCAACTGGTGTAAGAGGGGCATCGCCCTGCCGCAGTTCTCGGAGTGCTTCCGGGAGCGAACGGAGGACTGGTGGAAAACCTTTGCTAAAATGGAATCCCAGCTGCGCCAGATGATAGACAATGATACAAATCACACCCGTGGCGCGGAGATTGTGGTCCAAATGGAAAATACTTTAAACCTGGTTTTTGACGAGATCTCCTTCGAGATGAGCTTCAATGGCGAAAAGCATGAGTTGATTCTCACTCCAGAGGGTGACAAGGTCAAGTTGTTTGAGCTGGTCTACTTCCAGAAACACGCTCCAAAGGAGGTGCTGGAGCACTGGAACATCCTTGTGGGCCGTCAGCCCATCCGAAACATCGGCCTTCGCACCGACGACGGCTGGGACATCTCCGGTGAGGATGTGCAGATCTGGCTGGAAGAGCAGGGTGAAAACAGCTTCGCCATCTCCGCCTACTGTGAAAAGCTACTGCCCATGCTCCGGGAGGAAGAAGGCAGAGTCTGGTGGATGCTCACCACCCTCACCGACCAAGTGCTGGGCGAGATTCCCCATATGAGATACATAGACAGCTTTGATGTGCTGGAGGAACCCAAGGCAGAGCCGTCCATGCTTATGTCCCAGCTGCCCGACGCTCTGAAGGAGCGAGGTCTGGAACTCTCCACCGATCCGGAAGCCTATCTGGAGAGCTACCTTAGCTACCAAATGGAACCCAACCAGGACCCGGACGCCGACTGGCGACTGGATGTGATGGCCGGCTCCACCAACTGTGTGCCACTCATCAACGGCTATCTGAATGCCGACAATGACTTCATGGACGCACTCCATGCCGACGGTGCGGTGGCCGGCTTCTTCTGCTATCCTCTGGATACCCTGCGGGAGGAAGAAGGAACAGAGAAGATCTTTGACTTCCGGGACAAGCTGGAGGAAGTGTTCACCACTGGCGACGGCCCGGAAGTACTCACCCTTACCGGCGGTGCCACCGGCCTCTACTTTGGCTATGTAGACTTTATCGCCTGGGACATCCGGACCGCACTCAGAATGGCCAAGAAGTTCTTTGAGAACAGCGACGTCCCCTGGGCCAGCTTTCATACCTTCCGACGGGAAGCGGGCTCGGTGTACTTGAAGCAGGAGGATACGCCGGATGATGACGGAGTAGACACCCCGGCCGGTGAAACACTCCAGGATGAGGAATCCGGTGTTCCCGAGGTCTACACCGAGGAGGAGATGGAAGCCATTGAGGGGCACATCCAGAAGTATTTTGGAACTTTCGAGAATGTGTTCCACGAACTGGTCTCCCCTGACATCCATGTGGACATCTGCATGGTGCCACCCTCTGAGGAGCGGAACTACTACACCCTGGTCACCATGGGCATGGGTGCTTACCCGATGAATGTGCCGGAGGAACTGGCTGAATATAAGCTGGAACGGGCGGAGCTGGCCATTGCGCTGCCTGGGAACTGGAAGCTGAAACCCGAGGCTCTGAAACACGAGCAGTGGTACTGGCCCATCCGCCTGCTGAAAACCTTGGCCCGCCTGCCCATTGCCAGCAATACCTGGCTGGGCTTCGGCCACACCATGGACAATGAGGAGGACTTTGCAAAGCACACAAAGCTGTGCGCCGCCATTCTGATCGGTCCCCAGGACACTGAAGATGGCAGCGAGGTCTGCATCCTGCCGGGCGGCCAGGAGGTCAACTTCTATCAGGTGATCCCCCTCTACCGGGATGAGCTGGAGTACAAATTGGCCCATGATGCGGAAACCCTGCTGGACAAAATGGACGGCATCAGCTTTGTGGTGGATCCAAATCGTCAGCATGCCATCACCAGAGGCACCCTTTGCAGCGGGGATGGCGAGGATGCCTTTGTGCTGGAAATGGATAATGCTGGCTGGCACCTGGAAACCATTCAGGAAAAAGAACTGCCGGTAGATAAAATCAACGCCTATAATCATATGGCCATTTATCTGCGCTGGTACATAGAGCATAACCTGATGGCCGAAGAATTCCTCGCAGAATACGGCGACGTGGTGAAACAGGTCAAGGCAAGCCCCAACAGCTTGGATCTGCGGGTGTTCATCCGGGATGAACTGAACGGCCAGCTCCTTGGCTCCCTGTTCAACCAGGAGGGTCGTGCCTTTGCCTCCTACTACTATGGAGAGCTGGACAGCCCCTATTTCCCCAGTGACATCGATAACTACGCCATTGATATCATTGGGCAGGAGCGAAACGATTCCGACGAAATCCAAGACGAGGCATACCTGTTCCTTTCTTTCGATGAGGACTACTATCAGTCCATGGCAAAGGTGATTGGGGAGCGCTTCGTCAACTGGCATGGGCAGAAATTTGATGGGGATACTTTGGTACCTTCCAATTTAGCTCAGGCCATGATGGAGTATTTGGATTGTGAATGCACCTATTTCCCCTCCATGAAAGACGATGATCCCATCATGGCAGCTTTCAGCTATGCCAAGCGGGACAGCGCCCACGAGGGCTTTGTCCCTGTGCTGATCAAGGCGGATGACGAAGCTTTGTGGGAATGCCTGATCCTAAACTCCGATCCGGACAGCGATGGCGAGGACGACCATGCCTTCGACCCGGTCAAAGTGGTCGAATACCGGCAAAAGATGATGGCCGCTCCCATCAAGGACGGAAAGGCGGTCCTGCAGCAGCTCATCGATCGGCGCAAGGAAGAAGCCGAGGATGACGCTATGGACTGGGACGAGGAAATTCTTGGCGAGATGGAGGGCGGCTATGACAATGACCGTTTCTCCAGCTATTGGAATTCCGACACCGGGATGACCTATCCGCTTATTCTGGCCAAGATCCCGGTAAAGAGCCCCTGGGAGATTTTTGCTTGGCTGCCCCTTGGAAACTGGAACGAGTGTCCTGATACCCCAGACCTAATGGCAGCGGCAAAATACTGGTTTGAGCAGCATGGCGCGGTACCCGCCGCCATGACCCACGACGAATTAGAGTTTGACCTCCCCTCCCCTATTTCTAGGGATAAGGCCATGGACGTGGCATTGGAACAGTATGGCTTCTGCCCGGATATTGTGGATCAGGAGCCGGAGGAAGCCACCGTGGGTGCTCTGGCCGATGTGCTGCGTCAGTCCACCGTCTGGTACTTCTGGTGGGACTGATGGGAAGTCACCTATGGATACCGCCGCAGGAGAGACACAGTACTACCCATTTTGGGGGAAAAGACAGCAACGGAAAACGACTGGTCTCCATCCATGCTTTTACGGTATGGCAGAAAGGCAAATAGGAACGGAAGGTGGCATTATGGTAACAGCAGTACTTTCGCTGATAAAAGTGTTTGTTCTATACCTCCTGCAACCAATTTCATTTTTACTAACATTTTTTCTTCCTATCGCAGTTTACTTTATCAATCGCAAATATGTATGGCTCAGTCTCCTATTTACTTTGTGCGCTGAGCTGATCATCAATTGGGAAAACTTCTGTTACTATGAATCCCGCGGCCTTATGACTCTATTTATGCTGGGACAAATTGCTATAATAGCAATCATCATATTGCTATTGAGGGCAGTTCCCACTAAACGGAAGCGGTAACTTTCAATTGCTGGAGAAAAACCTCCCCCCTCACCAAGCTGCAGTAGAGGCACACAATAGGCTATCCTATCCGACAGTCCCTGCAACACCCAAAGTCTGGACAAAATCATCCTGGCGCTCCTTAATAAAAGAAGATGGCGCGCATCGCAATATCCATGCGATGCGCGCCATCTTTGTTCCGCGAAACCACCCGATTTTATATTTGCGTCTCTTTAAAATGCTATCCGAAGCAGGTCATTATCAGCGTTCCACCTGTCATGAGGCAAAGGCCAATTCCCGCTCGTTTGCTCAGTTTCTCTCCAAAGGCAAAATAGGAAAAGGCAATTGTGATGAGGATACTCATCTTATCGATCGGAACAACAATGCTTACCACTCCGTTTTGAATGGCGTAGTAATAGCACAGCCACGAAGCGCCAGTTGCAATACCGGAAAAGAATAGAAAGATCAATTCTTTCTTATCAAGATGCCGGAGCTGAGATTGCTTTCCCTTCATAAAGACAATTACCCAGGCCATGATCAAAACGACAACTGTTCGGATCGCTGTTCCCAGATTAGATTCTACTCCGGTTATACCAACCTTCCCCAGAATGGACGTCAGTGCAGCAAACACTGCTGAACCAATTGCATAGAAAATATATGCATTATCTGTGATCTCACGGCTGTCTTTCTTTTTCTCCACCATTAGAATAATTCCGGTGCCGAGCATAAAAGTGCTGACCAATTTTATAAAAAGATGTTCTGTCTCCCCAAAGCAAATAATTGCCAGCAGGACGGAAAGAATCGTGCTGGATTTGTCAATGGGAACAACCTTATTTACATCTCCGATAGACAGTGCTTTAAAATAACACATCCACGAAACGCCCGTTGCAGCCCCAGACAGGATCAAATACAACAACGAACTTACATTGATTTGTGTGATGGTTCTGGCAGAGCCAACCACAAAAACCATCAGCCATGAAAACGCCAACACAACAACGGTCCGTAAAGCGGTTGCAATATCGGAGTCCGTTTTTTTGATTCCACATTTTGCGAGGATGGCAGTTAACCCTGCAAAAACGGATGATAAAATTGCTGCCGCCAACCACATTTTCCTCTCCTCCAATTGCGGGTTATATCCACCGAAACGCTTACGTCACCAATCTCTTGGATACACCATCAGGAGGACTCTTGCACCGTCTGAGGCATCTCCTGACAGATGGAATGCGCACACCTTTCTGTAAGCCTCTTCAGTTTTTCCACGAACTGCTCTGGCGGCATGCATTCTTTGGTTCGCAGCCAGCGCTCCATGGTACATATTATCGCATCACCAAAAAAATCCAAAATAAATTCGTCTACTTGTTCTCCTCCAAACAAGCTGGAAATGCGCTCTGCTATAAACGGCCGAATATACTCCCGGAAGTGATCGCTGAAGGAATTTTGCCCTTTGATCTGCAGAGCTTTGCGGTAAAACGAATGGTTCTGGTAAAAATACCGGCAGTTTTTTTCGATAAAAGCCCAGCGTTCTGTATAGCCAGCACTCAAATTCTCATGTTTAATAAGTTCAATAAATTCTGTATCAAAAATCCAATTTACAAGGTCATATTTATCTTTGAAATGATAGTAAAAGCTCTTTCGGTTCATGTTGCAGCGCTCACAGATCTGCGCCACATTGATTTTTTCAAAGGACTGCTCTGCCATCAGTTCTTTTAAAGAAGTTGCTAATGCCCGCTTTGTAATATTGGAGTCTGCCATACACACTCTCCTCTCATCACGTCTGCAAATGTTCCATCAAAACCAAGATTCCCATGAGAAGCAGTACGATCCCGCCCACCGCTTCGGCTTTTGATTTATATTTAGCACCAAAGTGATTGCCGATTTTAACACCGGCCACAGAAAAGAAAAAGGTTGTCAGTCCAATCATTAGAATAGCTGGGAGAATGTCCACCTTCAAAAACGCAAAGGATATACCTACAGCCAATGCGTCGATGCTGTCTGCAACAGCCAGTGGGAGCATAACTTGCGGAGCGAAGGACGCTTCCATTTTCCTGACAGGTTCCCGTGATTCCCGGAGCATATGAATTCCAATTGCCGCCAACAGGACAAAGGAAATCCAGTGGTCCAGGCTTTCGACCATAGAGCGGCAACTGCTGCCCAAGACATAGCCCAGCAGCGGCATCACCGCCTGTGAGCCCCCAAACCAAAGCCCGGCTGATAGAAGGTGTTTTGGCTCCACCTGCTCCACAGAAAGGCCTTTGCAGATCGCGATGGCCAATGCGTCCATGGAAACGCCGATAGCAATGGCTATGAGTTCTCCGATTCCCATATGTTTACCTCCCAAAGGAACTGAGTTGGCAGGTAAAAAAAGAGACTTACCTGCCTAAACAGATAAGTCTCGTCATTTAAGATAATACCAGGAAAGTTCCAGGATGTTGGTATCACCACACCAAAGTGCTGACTACTCCCTTATATAGAAATGAGTATATCATATTACCGCACGATTCTCAACATCATTCGACCATTTATCTTTGGACAAATTCGTCTTTGTGTTCCAATTTGTTCTGTACAGGCTTCATGGCAATCAGCCGGTTACATTGGCGGGATTGAGCTGAATCATAATATGCTTCACATCTGGGAAGGTATGTTCTACTTCATCATGAACATGTTCTGCCACCCCGTGGGCATCCTGCAAAGACTTTTTTCCATCCACCTGGATCTCCAGATCAATATAAACCTTATTGCCAAACATTCTGGAACGCAGGGAATCCACATGAACCACACCCTCCTGCGCAGCAATATATTGTTCCATTTGCTCCTCATAGCCTTTCCCACAGGATGTGTCCAACAGTTTGACCACGCCATCTTTCAAAATATCGTAAGATGCCTTCACAATGAACAGGCAGATTACCACGCTGGCCACAGAATCCATCACAGGAAAGCCCAGCATGGCACCGCCGATCCCGATGAGGGAACCGATGGATGAAAAAGCGTCGGAGCGATGGTGCCAAGCATCCGCTAAAAACGCCGAGGAATGAATGAGCTTGGCGTAATGACGGGTGTACCAATACATGGCTTCCTTGCTTACGATGGAGACAATTGCCGCTACTAAGGCAATCGCACTGGGGATGGCCAGTGTTGCATAGCTGCCGGAAATAATGTTCTCTATGCCCACTTTGCCCACGCCTAGCCCGGTTGCCAGCAGAACGGTCCCCAACAGCAGGGATGCGATGCACTCCATGCGCTCATGTCCATAAGGATGGTCGGAATCCGCTTCTTTCTTGGAGACTTTTACTCCGATCCAGGCGATCACTGTGGTGATCACATCGGAAAAGGAGTGAATCGAATCGGAGATCATAGCACCGGAGTTTCCTGTGATGCCGGCAAACAGCTTGAATCCAGACAACACCGCATTGCCTGCAACGCTGACAAACGACATTTTACGGATCGCAGCCGCTTCATCAACGGCATTTCTGTGGGAAACGGTATCCGTCTGCTTTTTCACTGTTTTCATTGAAATTCCTCCTACTCATAGTGGACGATCAGGGATTGCTCTTATCTGCACACATTCAAGATTCTCATTTCCCCAGGTGAATATAAAAAGCACCTGCGGGGCATACAACTGTCCCGCAGATGCTTTACGTCTGCTGCCTTCATGGCCCGGCAAATGACCTGCTGGTCATCGCCTGTTCAGTTTGTACTGTTGAACTCGCATTCCAAACGGAATGTAATGCAGTGCAAAGAGTGACTCTCACTTTACAGGGGAAACAGCTCTTTGTCAAGAACTCTTTCTCTTAAATTTTGGGACAAACGACTGGTTTTGTCGCAAAATGTAACACTAACAATGGAACTGAGGAAAAGTGTAACGCAAGCATGGCTTTGCCCAATGAAACGATCTGACTTTGTGATTACAATATTCCTCATATAAGACAGATAAGGAGGATTTCACTTGACATTTCATCAGCTTTCACCGACTGAGGCCATACGCGCGCTGGATTCCCACCCCGCCAATGGTCTGAACACACAGCAAGTGAAGGACAGGCTGGCTCGCTTTGGGGAAAACAAACTGAAGGAGAAAAAGAAAAAAACATTTCTTCAACGGTTTTTTGCCCAATTCAAAGATGTGATGATTTTGATCCTGCTGGCGGCCGCGGCTGTCTCCTTTGCCATCGCCTGCGTGGAGAGAAATCCGAAAGAATTCTTTGAACCGGTGCTCATTTTGCTGATCGTGGTGCTCAACGCTATCATGGGCGTCATGCAGGAGAGCAAGGCGGAAAAGGCTCTGGAAGCACTGAATAATCTGTCTGCTCCCCACGCCAGGGTCATCCGTGACGGTCAAGAAGCTGTCATCGATGCTTCCCAGTTGGTCCCGGGAGATATTATCCGCCTGGAGGCCGGTGACTTTATCCCTGCGGACAGTCGTCTTCTCCGAAGCGTCAGCCTGAAGTGTGAGGAATCCGCTCTGACGGGAGAGTCTGTACCGTCAGAGAAGGACGCACATACTACTGTTGCAGAAACTGCTCCGCTGGGGGACCGTAGCAACATGGTGTTCTCCGGCTGCTCCGTCACCTACGGTACTGCTGTGGCCATAGTAACCGCCACAGGCATGGACACCGAGATGGGACGGATTGCCAACCTGCTGGACAGCGAGAACGACAGCCAGACTCCCCTGCAAAAAAAGCTGGCCCAGCTGGGCAAATACCTGGGAATTCTGGCTCTGGTAGCCTGCGGTATTATCTTCGTAGTGGGCCTGGCCAACGGTATCCCGCCCCTGGAGATCTTTATGACTGCTGTCTCCCTGGCGGTCTCCGCCATTCCTGAGGGCCTGCCCGCTATCGTCACGGTGGTGCTGTCCATCGGCGTACAGCGCATGGTCCAGAAAAATGCGCTGATCCGCCGCCTGCCTGCCGTGGAAACGCTGGGAAGCGCCTCGGTCATCTGCTCAGACAAGACCGGCACTCTGACCCAGAACCGCATGACTCTGGTAAAGGCATATGTGGATGGACAGTCCTCCCCCGAAGCCATCAGCGCACAAAACTCGGATTCGGTGCGCACGCTGCTCCGGTATGCCAGCCTGTGCTGTGACGGTACCGTGACCTTTCACGACGGCCAAGAGCAGCATATCGGCGACCCCACTGAAACCGCCATCGTCCTTGCTGCCCACAAAAACGGAATGCCTAAGGACGTTTTGGAGAAGCAGTATCCTCGCCTGGCGGAGCTTCCCTTTGATTCCGACCGGAAGCTGATGACCACAGTCCACCAGATCGATGGAAGATGCATTGTCATCGTCAAGGGTGCCTTTGACATGATGGTCTCCCGCTGCGTTGCAGGTGACTTGGAGGCCGCCCGGCATCAGGTGGAACAAATGAGTTCTGACGCCCTCCGGGTTTTGGCCATCGCCTATAAAGAAATTGACGCTCCGCCGCATTATCCCACACCAGAGAATTTGGAATGCGGCTTGACCCTTATGGGGCTGGTTGGCATGATCGACCCGCCCCGACCAGAGGTAAAGACCGCAGTAGACGTCTGCCGCAGGGCCGGCATCAAACCGGTCATGATCACCGGCGATCATGTGGTGACCGCTGCGGCTATCGCCAGAGAACTTGGCATTTTGCAGCCCGGGGACAAGGCCATCACCGGCAGCGAACTGGACGCCATGACAGATGGACAGCTGGATCAGGCGGTAGAGCATATCTCAGTCTACGCCCGGGTGTCTCCGGAAAATAAGATCCGCATCGTAAAAGCCTGGCAGCGCAAAGGACAAGTGGTCTCCATGACCGGTGACGGCGTCAATGACGCGCCGGCACTCAAGGCTGCCGACATTGGATGTGCCATGGGCATCACCGGCACCGATGTGGCCAAGGGTGCAGCGGACATGACCCTGACTGACGACAACTTCTCCACCATTGTGGACGCCGTTCGGGAAGGTCGCGGCATCTATGCCAACATCCGCAAAGTGGTAGGATTCCTGCTGGGTACCAACATTGGTGAGGTTATCACGGTATTTACTGCCATGCTCCTTTGGCATAAAACACCTCTTTTGTCCATGCAACTTCTGTGGATCAACCTGGTGACCGACAGTATGCCCGCCATCGCCCTTGGCATGGAGGCGGTGGAGCCCGATATTATGGAACAAAAGCCCCGCCCTAAAGACGAGGGAATCTTTGCTCATGGCCTTGGCATTCGCGTCGTCCTTCAGGGTGCTATGTTTGCCGTACTCTCCCTAATCGCCTTTGTCGTGGGAGAAGACGCGGCAGGATCCCTGTCCGGCGGCCAAACTCTTGCCTTTATGGTCCTGTCCCTGTCCCAAATCATCCAAGCCTATAATATGCGCTCGGATCATTCCCTGTTTAAAATCGGCCCCTTCTCTAACCACAAGCTGAACTGGGCCTGCCTTGTCTCATTTCTCCTTGTTTTCCTTGTCCTGTTTACACCGGTGCGGATCGCTTTTGGACTGGTCATTCTCCCCGGAAAGACCTATCTGCTTGGACTTGGACTTTCACTGATCCCAATCATTGTTATGGAATTGTCCAAAGCCTTTGGTCTGATCAAACACCAGCATTAAAAACCGCAATGATCGTTCGGGAGGGACTGTCCATAGGGCAGTCCCTCTTTCTAAAAGGAGTCCGTTATGAAAAAACATCGTCCATGGCGATTTTATACAGCAGGATGCATCCTGGGCGGAGTCCTTTTGGGGCTTGCAGTTGTTTGGGTCCTGCATTCGGACGCTTCTCTGCAGGAAATTTTAACCGCTGCCCCGCAGAACCCCCTTTTAACTGTGGGCTTGCTGCTATTGTTTTACGTGCTGAAAAGTCTCTCTATTTTTTTCCCGCTGCTGATATTGGAGATGGCAGCAGGATACCTCTTCCCAGCACCTGCGGCTCTGATTATCAATTTTGTGGGAATATGCATCGTCCTGACCATTCCCTACTGGATTGGCCGCGCTTTAGGCCTTCGTCAGGTCAGCAAGCTGGCCCGGAAGTATCCCAAATTACAAGCTATCATGGAAAAACAGAACCGCCATTCCATCTTCCTCTGTTTTTTCCTGCGCGTGATCAGCTGCCTGCCGGGCGACCTTGTCACCATGTATTTAGGCGCCACGCACACCCCCTTTTCCCACAATCTTCTGGGGGGTACTCTTGGGATTCTCCCGGGAATGATCTTGGCTACCTTTATGGGTATCAACATTCAACATCCATCCTCCCCCGCTTTTTGGATCTCCGCGGCACTTTCTGTTGGCCTGGCAGTCTTATCCACCGTGCTCTACTATGTCTATCTGAAACGGCAAAAGGGAAAGGAGAATCGTGTATGAATCGGAAATGGTTTCGACAATTATTTCGCCAGAGGATTCTGATTATCCTTCTGCTGGTCGCCCAGGCCGGATTTCTGATTCATCTGTTGGTCCGAGGCGGGCGGATCTCTCAAACCTTAAACGCAGTACTGACAATTCTGAGCTTTTTAACGGCACTGCACGTTGTGTCCAAACGGGATAAGGCCGCCTATAAAACTGCCTGGGTATTTCTGCTTCTGCTCTTTCCGCTGTTTGGCGGACTTCTCTATCTTATGTTCCATTTCCAGGGCCCCACCCGCAGCCTGGCTAAAAAGGTCCGCACCGTGGAGGCGGAAAATGCGGCGCAATTCACCCTGCCCGGGACAGGATATGACGCAGCCAAAGAATGCGTAGGAGAGCTGTTCCCCCAGGTACGTTATCTCCAGGATACCGCCGGCTTTCCTATCTATGATCATACCTCAGTGCGCTACTTTTCACCTGGTGAACGGCTTCTTGAGGCCCTGCTGCCTGCCCTGAAACAGGCAGAGCATTACATCTTTCTGGAGTTCTTTATTGTGCAGGAAGGGAACATGTGGGATCCCATTTTGTCAATTCTGAAAGAAAAGGCCGCTCAAGGCGTAAAGGTGCGCCTAATTTATGATGATATTGGGTGCTTTCTTCTCCTGCCGCAAAACTATCCCCAGCAGCTGCGGCAATTTGGAATCGAATGTGTGCTCTTCAATCCCTTCCGGCCCTTTCTGACCGCCAAGCAGAACAATCGGGATCACCGAAAAATTATTTCTATTGATGGGAAAGTGGCCTATACCGGCGGAATCAACCTGGCCGATGAGTATATCAACGCCATCGAAAAGCACGGTCACTGGAAGGACGCGGGAATTTTGGTGGAAGGCAAGGCTGCATGGAGTTTTACCATTATGTTTTTGGAGATGTGGCAGATCTGTACCGGACAGCGGGAAGACCTTCAGACCTATTATCCCTGGTCCGAACAGCCCTGCACCGTTTCTGGGGACGGATTTGTGCAACCCTACGCCGACAGCCCTCTGGATACGGAAAATGTGGGTGAGCATGTTTACCTTCAGATCCTCAATCAGGCCCAGGACTATGTTTACATCAACACCCCCTATCTTATTGTGGATGATAGTATGGTATCCGCCTTAACGCTGGCAGCAAAACGCGGTGTGGATGTGCGGATCATTACGCCTCACCGGTGGGACAAGTGGGCCATCCACATGACCACCCGCTCCTACTATCGGGATTTGGTCCGTGCCGGAGTCCGGGTCTATGAATATGAAAAGGGCTTTATGCACGCTAAAACCTTCGTATGCGATGACCGGGTCGCTACCGTGGGCACCACCAACTTGGATTTTCGCAGTCTGTATCTCCACTTTGAGTGCGGAGCGCTCCTATTCGGCGGTTCCGTTATCCGGGATATCAAACAAGATTTTCTCACCACCCTGCAGACCTGTCGCCCCATTTTGGAGGAAAGCTGCCGCAGCAATTTCTTTGTACATCTGTTTCAGGAGATCCTCCGTCTGTTTGCGCCGCTGATGTAACAACAGAAAGGGATTCCCTATATTTAACACTCCGGAAAAGCGGCGCGCAAGCAGCAATCAGTAAGGCGCAGGGATTTGGGTCATATTCATTCCATCAAAATGTTTTGACTTGGAGGGTTTTTGTATGAAATTATTCAAAGAATCTACAACTGACCTTGTCTTATGTATCGTAGGATTGATCATAGGCATTTTACTTCTGCTTGATCCAATCCGATTTACTTCCACGGTCATCATCGGGACCGGTATTGTACTAATCGCACTGGGACTTATTAAAGTTGGAAACTATTTTAGGTTGGACGCAAAGATTGCAGCCTTTGGGCAGCTACTTACCAATGGTCTTATCTCTGTTCTGGCAGGCATTTTTTGCGTTATGCAATGGGAATGGTTCCTTACCACATTTCCTGTATTGACCGTGGTATACGGGAGCATCATCTTGTTGACCGGTATCAGTAAAATTCAGCTTGCCGTTGACATGGCCCGTTTAAAAAACGACAGATGGCGCTGGACTGCAATCAATTCAGTTCTTACCTTGATATGCGCCATGGTAGTTCTCTGCAATCCCTTTGCCTCCACAGAAGTTCTATGGTGTTTTACCGGCGCGGTGCTGGTGGGTGTTGGAATTTTTGATTTGGCTGTGGCTATTCTCCGCAGAAAGGCGGAAAGGAAGGATTTTTATGAAGGTTGACTGGACATCCTGCGTCAGAATCGGCATCTCCGCGTTTCTTCTGTATCTGTGTATTACCTACTGGTCTTTCTTTATGGATTTGCTTCACAGCCTGCTTCAGGCCGCCACACCACTGCTGCTGGGCTGTGTTCTTGCGTATGCCATCAACATTTTGATGACCTTCTACGAAGCACATTATTTCCCGCAGGCAGCCCATTCCACTCTGGTCAAAAGCCGCCGCCCCGTATGTATGTTGGCCGCTTTTCTCACTCTGGCTATTCTTCTGGTTTTCATTGTCACACTTGTGGTTCCGGAATTGGTTTCCTGTGTCAAACTGTTGGTAGGACAAGTGCCGGCAGTCATTGACGATCTGCTTGCATGGCTGGAGGCCAAACACATTGTTCCAGAGAACATTCTGGCTTCCCTGCAAACGGTGGATTGGCGGGCAAAGGCCCAACAGATAATCGGCATTTTGACCTCTGGTATCAGCAACGTCATGGGCGCGGCCATCAGCGCGGCTTTCTCTGTATTCTCGGGCGCTGTAACAGTGCTGCTTGCCCTGATCTTCTCCATTTACCTGCTGATGGGAAAAGAAAAGCTGGGAAACCAGATTCACCGGCTGATGCTGCGGTATGTAAAGCCCAGCATCCATGAAAAGATGCAATACGTTCTTTCGGTTCTCAACGACTCGTTCCATAAATATATTGTGGGTCAGTGCACCGAGGCTGTTATCCTGGGTACACTATGTACCGTGGGTATGTTCGTTCTAAACCTTCCCTATGCCACCATGACGGGTGCTGTCATTGCGTTTACTGCTCTGATTCCTGTGGCAGGCGCTTATATTGGCGCGGGTGTGGGCGCGTTTATGATCCTTACGGTCTCACCGGTCAAGGCAATTATGTTTCTCATTTTTATTGTCGTATTGCAGCAGTTGGAGGGAAATCTGATTTACCCCCGTGTCGTCGGCTCCTCCCTGGGCCTCCCGGCCATTTGGGTGCTGACAGCCGTCACACTGGGCGGCGGCTTAATGGGCATTCCGGGAATGCTGTTGTGCGTTCCCCTTGCCTCGGCTTTGTATCGACTTATTAAAGAGGATATCAATTGTTCTCAACAAATAGGTGTATAAAGGCATACCTTCCTCTATTTTGAGCTTACTTTTAAAGCTTGCAGCATTGGTTTGACAGACGGTTTGGGTATCCATACGTTCATCTGCGAAGCTCAGAAAGAATTGCGGAAAGCAAGAAAAAAGCAAGGATTTCCTCCCACGCATCAGAGCAATTCTATGGTATGATAAAAAAACCCTGCGGAGGTGAGGCTATGAATGCAAGTCCTATTGCCCATCGGCGTGTACTTGACTACGCATATACAGATATTGACACGCTGTTTCGGGATTTTCACATTTCTGACCAAGGTTACAGCGATGAACAGGTGGAGGAAAGCAGCGCCCAATATGGGAAAAACAGTTTATCTGGCCGGGCCTCAGATACGGTGCTCTATCGCTTGAGGCGTGCCTTTCTAAACCCATTCACCATCATTTTATTTATTCTGGCATGTATTTCCTTATTAACTGATGTCGTATTTGCCACCAATTTCAGCCGAAATATTACCACAGTCGTCATTATTCTATGTATGCTGCTGATAAGCGGTGCAGTACGGTTTACTCAGGAGCTTCGGGCAAAACGTGTGGCAGACCGCCTGACGAGGATGATCGCTTCCACCGTTCTGGTGCGCAGGAACGGAAAGTGGATCAGAGTATCCTCCACTGAACTGGTGGTGGGCGATCTGGTACGTCTGTCTGCCGGAGACCGTGTTCCGGCAGATATCCGGCTGACCGCGGCAAAGGATCTGTTTGTCTCACAGTCGGTCATCACAGGAGAGAGCGAAATTCTGGAAAAGGACACCCGAACGCTTTCCCCCGGGCAGTCCCAGTCCTATGCCCAGTACCACAACCTTGTCTTTATGGGCTCTGCCCTCACCGGAGGAAGCGGTGAGGGCGTTGTACTGGCCGTGGGCCAGGACACCGTTTACGGCGGCTTTACATCCACGGAGTCTTCTCCTAAAAACCGATTTGATCAAGGCGCCAATTCCATTGCGTGGGTGCTTATTCGTTTTATGGCAGTTCTGATTCCGGTGGTTTTGATCGCCTGCGGCTTGACAAAGGGTAACTGGATTTCCGCGTTCCTGTTTGCGCTGTCTGTGGCCGTGGGTCTGACACCGGAAATGCTCCCCATGGTCATCAACGCCTGCCTGGCCAAGGGCGGCGCAGCCATGGGAAAAAAGCAAACTGTGGTGAAAAACATCAACGCCATGCAGGGATTCGGCAGCATGGATGTCCTGTGTGTGGATAAGACCGGCACCCTAACCGGAGACCAGATCACCCTGGAATACTACATGGATATTCTGGGCAATGAGAGCACCAAAGTTCTGGACCTGGCCTATTTGAACAGCCTGTACCACACCGGCGTCAGCAATCATCTGGACAGCGCCCTTCTGCAGTGCCGCCATATGCCCAGCCACGAGCTCCATTTTCAAGGGTTGGCTGCCCAATACCCAAAGCTGGACGAGCTGCCCTTTGACTATGAACGGCGGTTTGCCAGCGTTCTGGTCCGCCATGGAGAAGAAAACCTGCTGATCATCAAGGGCAGCATTGACGAAGTATGCCTCCGGTGCAGCAGCGTGGAGTATAAAGGGGAACGTCACACCATATCCAGCGAGGGAATGGAAAGCGTGCGCGCCATTGTGGACGAGATGCTGGAAGACGGGATGAAAGTGCTGGCAGTGGCCTATCGGCCGCTGAAAAATGGAACGCTGTCACCAGAAGACGAGCACGACTTGATTCTGCTGGGATACCTGGCTTTTTTTGACGCGCCCAAAACGAGTGCCGCCGGGGCAATCCAAAAATTACAGAATCTTCATGTGGGGGTACGGGTACTGACCGGAGATCACCGGGATATTGCAATCTCTGTCTGCCGGAGACTGGGCATCGACACTGCCCAAACGCTGACCGGTAAAGAGCTGGAGCAGCTGGGCGAGGATGAACTCCCTGTAAAAATTGAACACACCACTCTGTTTGCCGAGTTATCTCCCAAACAGAAGGTACAGGTCGTACAGATTTTGCGTTCCAACGGACACACCGTGGGCTTTTTGGGGGACGGCATGAATGATCTGCCCGCCATTGTGGAATCGGATGTGGGCATATCCGTGGACACTGCAGCGGAGGCCGTTAAGGAAGGGGCAGATGTGATCCTGCTGAAAAAGGACCTGAATGTGCTGGAAGCAGGAATCCAGGAGGGCCGGAGAGCCTTTGCCAACGTGTCTAAGTACATCAAAATCACCGCTTCCTCCAATTTTGGCAACATCCTCTCCATCGTGATTGCCAGTGTCTTTCTGCCCTTTTTCCCCATGACCTCACTGCAGCTCTTGCTGCTGAATCTCCTTTATGATATTTTATGTCTGGTTCTTCCCTGGGACCATGTGGATAAGGAGACCTGTTCCCGGCCTCTGGAGTGGTCCGGCAGAACTCTGGGGCGTTTTATGCGCTTTTTCGGCCCGATCAGCTCCTTCTTTGACATTCTGACTTTTTCTTATCTATTCTTTGTCCTGTGCCCCGCAGTGTGTGGAGGGAGTTTTGCCTCCCTGGTCGGGAGCGGAGAAGAGCTGCGCTTTATTGCTCTTTTTCAAACCGGATGGTTTCTGGAATCCATGTGGACCCAGGTTCTGATCCTTCACCTGCTGCGCACACCCAAAGTGCCGCTGCTGCAAAGCAGGCCTTCCCGTCCGGTGATGCTGGTCACCTTGCTGGGTACCCTGTTCTTCACCGTTCTGACCTTTACTCCTGCCGGAACCCCACTGGGACTTACCACGCTGCCCCCCATCTATTTTGGTTTCCTGGCCATTGCGGTTTCGTTGTATCTGATCTGGGTCACACTGGCCAAGAGCTGGTATATCCGCCGCTACCGTGAGCTGCTGTAAGAAAGGAGGAATCTGTGATGAAAAAACATATCGGATTTATCGCACTGGATTTCTCCCTGGCTCGCTGGCTCTCCGATGCGCTTCGTACCGCTCCCCATACCCACTCTGCCCAGGAGCTGCTGGAGGGGCTGGGCGATCTGATGGACGGCAGCACAGAGTCTCTCATGCTGGAGCTGGGAGAACGAGAGGGCGAGGCTGCGGCATGGGCAGAAGACACCCTCCGCTGTGGTGGTCTCTCCATCGATCTTAGGCTGCGCAGAGTCAGCCGGGACGGAGCAGAGATTTCATTAACTCCAAAGGAGTTTGATATCCTGTATTTCCTGGCCCGCAACCGAGGCGAGGTATTTACCAAGGAACAGATTTACCAGGCTGTGTGGGAGAGCGACTACTTATTGGATGACAGCAACATTATGGCGTTTATCCGGAAGCTGCGAAAGAAAATCGAGCCAAACCCTGACGCACCGCAGTATATCCTGACCATCTGGGGCATCGGATACAAATTCAGCGACAAGCTGTAAACTTTAATTCTTACCAAATCGCAAGAAAATCGCAAGGTTTTAGTCCTGTGATTTTTCTTGCGGTTTTTTTATACTCATGCAGGACGCAAGAAGGGAGGGAACGACATGGATTCTGACGGCAGTCCTCAAAGATCGGTGCAGTATACATACATGGAGTTCCGGCTCCCGATCCACTGTACCGCCTTGAACAAACGCAAGGAGGTAAGAAACAATGAAGAAAAAAGATCATCGCCTTTCCGCTCGCCAGGCTGTACAGCAGGCAGTCCTCCGAGATGAGCAGAACCGCCGCATTCAGCAGGCGGCCTCTACCCCAGTCAATGCCCTTTTGAGTGAGCTTCATGCTCCGCTGAGCGGACTTTCTCCAGAGGCCGTCGCCGCCAACCGTGCAGCATACGGCAGCAACAAAGTGACCCATGAAAAAAAGAAGTCTTTGCCCCGGCGGCTGGCAGGTGCATTTGTCAATCCCTTTACTGCCATCCTGCTCTGCCTGGCTCTGGTGTCTACCATGACAGATATGGTATTCCCCTACCTCTCACTGTTTGGCAGCACACCGGAGGATTTTGATTGTTTGACGGTAGTTATTATCCTGACTATGGTCCTGATCTCCGGCACTCTCCGTTTTGTCCAGGAATCCAGAAGCGGAAACGCGGCGGAAAAGCTGCTGGCTATGATCACAACCACCTGCACAGTCACCCGTAAGGGACAGGAAAAAACGGAAATCCCCATGGATGAGCTTGTGGTGGGGGATATTGTCCATCTGTCCGCCGGAGATATGATCCCCGCCGATGTGCGCATTCTGGAGGCAAAAGATCTGTTTGTCAGCCAGGCCAGCCTCACTGGTGAAAGTGAGCCGATTGAGAAGCTGCCTCAAACAAACCAGCAAAAAGAAAGCATCACCGACTATACCAACATCGCCTTTATGGGCAGCAGCGTAGTTTCCGGCAGCGCCCTGGCCGTGGCCATCTGCGTGGGGGACGATACGCTCTTTGGTTCCATGGCCTCCTCGGTGGCGGGAGAAGCGACGGAGACCAGCTTTACCAAGGGAGTAAACGCTGTCTCTTGGGTGCTCATTCGCTTTATGCTGGTAATGGTTCCCCTGGTATTTTTCATCAATGGCATTACCAAGGGGGACTGGCTGGATGCCTTCCTCTTCGGCATTTCCATCGCCGTAGGACTGACTCCTGAAATGCTGCCCATGATTGTGACCACCTGCCTGGCCAAAGGGGCGGTGTCCATGAGTAAAAAGCAGACCATCGTCAAGAATCTCAACTCCATCCAGAACTTCGGGGCCATCGATATTCTGTGCACCGATAAGACCGGTACTTTGACCCAGGATAAGGTGGTTCTGGAATACCATCTGAACGTCAATGGCGAGGACGACACCCGGGTACTACGCCACGCCTACCTCAACAGCTACTTCCAAACCGGCTATAAAAATCTCATGGACCTGGCCATCATCCGTAAAACGGAGGAGGCCGAGGCGGAGGACCCCCGACTGGTGGATCTGTCGGAGCACTATGTGAAGGTGGACGAGATCCCCTTCGACTTTACCCGCCGGCGGTTGAGCACCGTGGTACAGGACAAGGCCGGGAAAACTCAGATGGTGACCAAAGGGGCTGTGGAGGAGATGCTGGCCATCTGCTCCTTTGCTGAGTGCGACGGCAAGGTCCAGCCGCTGACCGGCGATGTACGCCAACGGATCCTTCAGACGGTGGACGGTCTCAACGACAAGGGCTTCCGCGTCCTGGTCATTGCGCAGAAGAGCAACCCCTCCCCTGTTGGAGCTTTTGGTGTCAAGGATGAGTGCGATATGGTGCTCATTGGCTACCTGGCTTTCCTGGACCCGCCCAAGGAGTCTACCGCGGATGCCATCCGGGCCCTGAAGCACTACGGCGTGACCACCAAAATTCTGACCGGTGACAACGACAAGGTGACCCGTACCATCTGCAAGCAGGTGGGACTGAAGGTGCGCAACATGCTGCTCGGCTCCGACCTGGACGCCATGAGCGACGATCAGCTGGCAAAGGCAGCGGAGTCCACCGATGTGTTTGCCAAACTCACTCCGGACCAGAAGGCACGGGTAGTCTCGGTACTGCGGGAAAACGGACACACCGTTGGATTTATGGGGGACGGCATCAACGACGCCGCCGCCATGAAGGCCGCCGACATCGGCATCTCCGTGGACACCGCGGTGGATGTGGCCAAGGAGTCGGCAGATATCATCCTACTGGAGAAGGATTTAATGGTTCTGGAGCAGGGCATCATGGAAGGCCGCAAAACCTACGCCAACATGATTAAATACATCAAGATGACCGCTTCGTCCAACTTCGGCAATATGTTCTCCGTCCTGGCTGCCTCTGCCCTGCTGCCCTTCCTGCCTATGATGAGCGTGCATCTCATTTTCCTCAATCTGATTTATGACCTGTCCTGCACCGCCATTCCCTGGGACAATGTGGATGAGGAATTTATCGCCAAGCCTCGGAAGTGGGACGCCTCCAGCGTAGGTAATTTCATGCTCTGGATCGGGCCCACCAGTTCCATCTTCGACTTTACTACCTATCTCTTTATGTACTTCATCTTCTGCCCCATGGTTGTCTCCGGAGGTGTGCTCTTCAATGACCTGGCCGCCCATTTCAGCGGCGCAGAGCTGGCCTTGATGCAGGCAAAGTTTATCGGGCTGTTCCAGGCGGGCTGGTTTGTGGAATCCATGTGGAGCCAGACCCTGG
>OGGQ01002057.1_pt1 | contig 23366 bp, 20 predicted proteins | sample 1571191 | NCBI WGS metagenome assembly OGGQ01 (sample SAMEA2582061, study PRJEB24529) | metagenome | biome: Human gut stool | place: China | collected 2011
AAAGTACTGACCAGTACCCTTCCGCTCACAATGGATTAGTTTTTTGACAGTCTGACACCGGCTAAAAATAGCCGGTGTGTCATAAATAATTTTTTCAAATTTTCTGCCGATCCCTGTCTTTATATATTATCCTCAAACCAGTTATACAGGATACTATAAACCTTTTGCTTCTTCAAATCGTTAATAATTTCGTGTCTGGCTCCACGCAGAAGTTTTATATCGACGTTATAACAGCCGGCCTGCTTCATCATTTTATATATTTTTCTGACGCCCTTGCCGTATCCTCCCACAGGATCGTCCGAACCTGATATCAAAAGCATCGGCAGATCCTTTGGCAGCGATCTTGCCCATTTTGACGTATTTACATGCTTTGTCAAAAGGAACAGATCTCTGTAGCCTTCGTTTGTAAACAAAAATCCGCAGTTTTTGTCGTTTATATATTTGTCTACTTCATTTTTATCCGTTGAAAGCCAGTCAAAATTTGTCTCGGCGCCCTTTATATTTTTATTGAACGAGCCAAACGCTATGAAGTTGAGCATCTCGCCCTTTTCTCCCGGTTTCTTTTTCGCCATATACTTGGCTAAAAGTATTCCTCCCGGAAGTTTCGGGTCGGAGTACGCCGTTCCCATAAATATGGCTCCGCTCAGGCTGTTTCCATAGGCGGAAACATATTCTCTGGCGAGCAAGGAGCCCATACTGTGCCCAAGCATAAAATATGGCAGATCGGGATAATCAAGTTTCATCATGCCTTGCAGATAATTCATATCGTCTATCAGATATTCCCAGCTGTTGTTCCTTCTTCCGAAGTATCCTCTTTCCCTGTCGCTTCCGACGGAAAATCCATGTCCCGCATGGTCGTTTCCTACGACGATATATCCTCTTTTCGCGAGATAAACGGCAAATTCCTCATATCTGAGTATATACTCCGCCATTCCGTGCACAAGCTGTATAACAGCTTTGTAATTTTTGCACTGTGAGTCCCGCCATACACACGCGAATATGTCGTGTCCTCCGTTTGAAGCAGGGAATGTAAGCTCATATCTGGTTATCTCCATTTTTTCACTCTCCGTCTATATTTCCTCTAAGTCCTATGGCGTCGGCGCATTCTCTCATTCCCTCGATCGTCTCCTTTATGACGTCGTCAAGAGAAAGACCAAGCATTTCACAGCCCTTTTCTATTACTTCTCTATTGACTCCGGCGGCAAAGCTGTGGGTCTTGAATTTCTTTTTGACACTCTTCACCTCAATATCGAGCACGCTCTTTGACGGTCTCATAAGACAGGCCGCCGTAATAAGCCCGGTAAGCTCGTCAATGGTATAGAGCACCTTTTCCATTTTTTCCGTCGGTTCCACATCCGAGCATATACCCCAGCCATGTGAGCATACCGCATGGATATAATCCTCGTCAATGCCCTTTCCTCTCATTATTTCAGCTGTCTTTGCGCAGTGCTGCTCCGGATACATCTCATAATCAAGATCATGTATCAATCCTATTATGCCCCATTTCTCGGCGTCCTCACCATATAAAACAGCGAAATGTCTCATTACGCCCTCTACCGTAAGTCCGTGCTTTATAAGAGCCTCGGATTTGTTGTACTCATTAAGAAGCTGCCACGCTTCGTCCCTCGTAAGTCTCATAATTTTCCTCCGTAACAGAAAAGATTATTTTAAATCAAGTATTCTTAAAGCGTTGTTAAGATCGTATACCGCAGCGGCGCCAAGCGGATTGGCCATTCCGTTTTCATCCACAGCAAGTATTCCGTTTTCAACGGCCCAGTCAACGCTTTCCTTCGCCCATTCGCTGACCATGTCCGTGTCTTCGATGTCAGCTGAATCCGCAGCTTCGGCTCCGCAATATCTGTAAAGCATTGCCGCTAACTGTTCCCTTGTTGCGAAGTCGCTCTTTCCGAATTTATTTTCTCCGTAACCGTACATAATTTCATTTTCATAGGACCATGTTGCCGCCGGCTCATATTCGGAATCAAAGTAAGGAACTCCGATAACCCCGTTCGCGACTGTTCCGGGCTCTCCTTCAATCTCATAAAGAGTCTGCATAAGCCTGTCCCTTGTAAGAGTCTGTCCCTTTTCCGCCTCTGCTATTGCCTCATACAGCCCTGTAATGTTCTCCAGACCATACGAAAGTACGCCCGGGATGGTATTATTATCTACAGGCGGCACCTCCTCTTCTATGACTTCAGGCACAACTCTGCTCTCTCTTTCATTGGCGTAGGCTGTAACCGTCCCCAGTGCTAACGCCGTGATCATAACAGAACATAAAAATTTTTTCATAATAATACCCCCTTTTATAATGTAAACTATAGAAACTTATATACATTATAAAACAAAGGGGGGTATTTTGTCATTAATCATGTCGAAAAAGTCATCATGACTTTTTCAAGTTTAACAATTTATAATATTTATTTTCATTCGAGATATACTATGTTCAGCGTGTCGAAAAAGTCCTTTAGGACTTTTTCGAGTTTAAATTAAGGCAATAAATCCCTATTTCTGCGGAAAGCCCTGAACTTTGTCAGGGCGCAGAAATACGGGATTTTCCTCGGCGGAAATGAATTCCGCCTGCGGATTAAACTCGGGAGGGTCTTGCCCTCCCGAACCCTTCCGCTCACAATGGATTAGTTTTTTGACAGGCTGACTATGTTTTCATTGTCAAAAAAGTTTTCAGTAACTTATCAAAGCTCATAATTTCAGAGTATTATGCAAATAAGACCTCCTCCGCCCTCATTCAATATTTTCTGCAGAGATTCCTGAAGCTTCATCTGGGCGTCCTCGGGCATGGCGTATATTTTATTGTTCATGCCCTCGCTGACAAGGGTGTCCAGAGTCCTGCCGAACAGATTAAGTTCCCAGATCTTGTTCCTGTCGGTCTTATATGTATTCAGGATATCGTCAATAAACTCCTTGCTCTGCTCTTCCGTGCCGACTATTGGAGCCACCTCTGTCTCGATATCGGTCTTTATCATATTTATGGCCTCTCCCCTGGCTTTTATCCTTATGCCGTATCTTGAGCCGTGCCTGAAAACCTCCGGCTCCTCAAGGCTGATATCCTCAAATGCCGGCCCGACTATTCCATATCCCTTTCTTTTGACATCCGAAAGAGCCGGGCTTATTTTTCCGTACTCGTTTTTTATCTGTGAGAGTTCCTTCATAATGCTTATAAGTTCGTAGTCTCCCTTTATGTCCATTCCAATGGTCTCGCTCAATACGTCGTAAAAAAGATTGTCGTTCATGGCTACGTCAATTTCCGCGCTGCCGTCTCCGGCGGATATATCTCCTATATACGCCTTTCTGATATACTCGTTGTCCTCAAGATCGGACACGCATCCGTTTATCTCTCTCAGCTTTGACGCTTTTTCAGTCAGCGACAGCAGCGTGGATATAACGGAGCTTTTGAGCCAATGGCCGTTTTCTAAGCCTTCCAGCCATCTTGGGATATTTATGTTTATCTCGTTTACCGGAAACTCATAGAGAAGGCTCTCCATAAGCTCGTTTATGTCCTCGTCCTTAAGCCTGGAGCAATCGGCTGCCTTTACGGGAACGCCGTACTTTTCCTCAAGTTCCGTTCTCAGGCTGTCCGTCTCGGGACTGTATGGATTTGCGCTGTTAAGCACCATTACGAACGGCTTTCCTGATTTTTTAAGCGTCTCTACTATATCCTCCTCAGCCTCCACATAGTTTTCCCTCGGAATATCGGTGATGCTTCCGTCCGTGGTCATCGCTATGGCAACGGTGGAATGGTCGTTTATGACCTTATTTGTTCCGGTTAGGGCTGCCGCCGCCAATGGCATAGGTTCCGACGACCAGGGCGTGCTTACCATTCTCGGCTCGTCATCCTCAAGCGTTCCTTCCGCTCCGTCAACTATGTATCCGACGCAGTCGATAAGTCTCATTTTGAATTTCAGATTGTCCCCTGCCTTGATCTCGGCCGGCCTTGAAGGAACAAATTTGGGCTCCGCTGTAGTTATCATTTTCCCGGCGCCTATAAGAGGAAGCTCATCGACCGCCCTTTCCCTCTCATATTCGTCGGTCATATTTGGCAGAACGGCCTTTTCCATAAATCTTCTTATGAACGTGGATTTTCCCGTTCTGCATGGGCCGGTTATGCCTATGTATATGGCTCCTCCCGTTCTTTCGGAAATATCCTGATATATATTTGTATTAGTCATATTGTCCTCCGGTTTTCCTTTTGTAAAAATCTATGAGGCTTTGCCCTCCTTTATTACATCTGTCATATGTATTGGTTACGTTTGTTGTAAATTTATATTGCAAATCCTTACCCGGATATTATAATATTGTAGATATAAAATGATCGGAGGTATATTATGTCGATAGATAAAGTAAGAGAGTATATGAAGCGCTTTTCAAGGGAAAACGATATTATGGAATTTCCCGTTTCCAGCGCCACGGTAGCCCTTGCCGCCGAGGCTTTGAACGTGATCCCCGCCAGGATAACAAAGACCCTTGCCCTTAAATCGGGAGACAGCTGTATAGTGATCGCTGTCGCCGGCGACGGAAAAATAGACAACCACAAGTTTAAAAGCGAATTCGGATTCAAGGCGAAAATGCTTTCCCCCGAGGAGACGCTGGAGATGACCGGACACGCCATCGGCGGAGTATGTCCCTTTGCCCTTCCAGAAGGAGTAAAGACTTACTGCGATGTTTCGCTAAAAAGATTCGATACCGTTTTTCCCGCCTGCGGAAGCTCCAACTCGGCAATAGAGCTTACATGCGACGAGCTTTACGAGTATTCCGGAGCGGAAAAGTGGGTCGATATTTGCAAAGACTGGGAATGATCACATCATATCCGGAATATTAAAATAGTTCGACGGAAGATCTCCCTTTATCACCGTGTCAGCCAGCATTATTTTTCTGCTTAAATTAGCTTTTCGGTCATATAAAGGATTAACAAGGCTTATGGTTATATTCACCGTAAGCCATATTTTATAATTGGTCTGATTTATGCCCGCCGATGTAAATTCCGTTTCATAGTCAACCTCGGCCTCTCCGGACTGCATTATCTCAAACTCAAGCTTAGGCCCGGCATTTGCCAGCAGTCCTATTCCCGAAGCGGCTCCGTAAGGCACTGATACCGAATTGTTTTCAAGGGAAGATATTTTTTCGGTTATGCTTCCGCTTATTTCTGAGCATATTATATTTATGGCGACAGTGTCCGCCTCTATCATTGTAGTGTCTTCCTCGGTTTTAAGGCTTAAAATGTTTTTGTTGTTCTCGGCTCTTTTTCTAAGAACATCCTCAACCGAACTGTTTATTATGCCGTTTGCCGTCTCCTTTGCCTGTATGAGGCAAATATCTGCCGCAGCGGGCATTATGTATTTTTCCGTAGCTGCCAGAAAAACCGCGGTGCAGGCGGACAAAATCAGGACCGACAGCGCCACGTATTTTTTAAATCTGCGTTTGATATGACATCTCTCCTCCACTTTATATTAAAAAACGGGTAAAAATAATAAATTGTAATATAATCTTAAAGAAAATACACAAATATTTCCTTTATTCCGATTGTCTTATCTGTTATAATATATTCTGAGTTAGGAGGCTTAAGCATGGATCACTCGGAACATAACGGAAATAAACCTAAAATATATAAATATACCGACGAAAACGGAAACGTCCATTATGTGGATGAAAACGGAAATCCCGTCAGAAGGAGAAAACCTGCGTCCGAAGGATCTCGCGCCGGTTCTTCCGGCACGTCCTTATCCGTTAGACGCGGAAATTCCGATACCCGTGTTTCTACCCGAAGCGGTTCAAAACCGGACGCCAGAACAAAGGAAAGCGTAAGGAAAGTTTCGGAAAAACCCAGAAACGGTAAAAAGAACAATAAGAAGAAAAAAAGGAAACGCAAAGGCCTGCGTATATTCCTGCTGATACTGGCGATACTCATCCTTGCTGCCATAGGTCTTTGCATAGGCGCATGGTACAGCATAATAAAAAGCGCGCCGACGCTCAACACGTCCGATATCGTTCCAAGCAATTATACATCCATTATTTACGATGATAACGGCGTGGAAATAGACAAGCTCCACGGCGAGGAGAACCGTGAGTATGTGACCCTTGATCTTATACCGCAGGATCTCCAGAACGCCGTCATCGCCATAGAGGACGAAAGATTTTACGAGCATAACGGAATCGACCCCAAAGGTATTATAAGGGCTCTTATAATCGACATAAAAGAGTGGGACTTCTCCCAGGGAGCAAGCACGATCACCCAGCAGCTCATCAAAAACGAGATGCTCACCAGCGACAAGAGGATAACCCGTAAAATACAGGAACAGTACCTTGCCGTGAAATATGAGTCGGAGCTTGAAGAGACCCTTGGAAGCAAAAAAGCGGTAAAGGATTATATACTTGAGCTTTATCTCAACACCATAAGCCTTAACCATGGTCTAAACGGAGTCGGAGCCGCGGCCGAATATTATTTCGGAAAGGAAGTAAGCGATCTTTCACTGGCCGAATGTGCCTGCATCGCCGGAATAACGAAGAATCCTTCCAGATATTCGCCCATCAGCAATCCGGAAGCGAACAAAGAGAGACAGACGCTTGTGCTTGACAAAATGCTCGAGCTTGGATATATAGATCAGTCTCAATACGATACCGCTATGGCAGAGGATATATATTCCCACCTTGTCGGAAAAGCTTCCAGCGACGAGGATTCTGAGGCTTTGCATAACTACTTTGTCGATCATCTGATCGTAACCCTTGCCGAGGATCTCCAGACTGAGAGAGGTCTTACAAAACAGGAGGCATATAACCTCATCTACAGCGGCGGTCTTCAGATCTATTCGACCATGAGCCAGGATATACAGACAAGACTTGAGCAAGTATTTGCCGACGACTCATTGTTCCCGCCTTCGGATACGACCTATGACGCTACCTATACCATATCCGTTTTGAATACGGAAACCAATGAGCAGGAGCATCATTCGGAGTCAAGAAACGTATCCAGCAGAGAAGAAGCCGAAGCCTTTGCCGAGGAAATGAAGGCTATGTACGTTGACGATACCCATAAGCTGGTGCTTGACAATCTTGCCATATCCAATTCGCTCCAGGCGGCTATGGTAATACTTGATTATCAGACAGGAAATATAAAAGCTATCGTCGGAGGACGAGGAGCAAAGAGCGGCGATCTTGTATTCAACAGGGCTACTCAGGCGTACCGTCAGCCGGGTTCCTGCTTTAAGGTTATCGCGGCTTACGCTCCCGCCATTGATCAGGATTTATATTCCGCCGGTTCTTTCTTAAAGGATGAGCCGTTTACCACAGGAAACTGGTCTCCCGGAAACTGGTGGGGAGGAAGCTACAGGGGTTACGCCACCGTCAGGGAAGGTATAAGGGATTCAATGAACATACTGGCGGCGAAGGTAATTGTCGATGCCGGAGTATATAACGCTTATAACTATGTTCTGAACTTTGGATTTGAAAATGTCACCGAAGATGATATAAACGCCAACATATCACTTGGCGGACTGACAAACGGTGTAACGGTTCTTGAACTTACAGCTGCCTACGGAACTATTGCCAACGGCGGTATATATATGGAGCCTACTCCTTATACAAAAGTCCTTGACCATGATGGAAACGTACTCCTTGAATATGATTATGAGGGAAAACGAGTAATCAAAGAAACAACCGCTTTTCTTCTTACCGATATGATGGAGGACGTTGTATCCGGAGGCGGAACGGGAGGACTTGCCAGATTCCAAAAGAATAATATGCCCGTTGCCGGAAAGACCGGAACGACCAACGATGATAAAGACCTTGTTTTTGCCGGATACACGCCATATTATGTGGCTGGTATATGGATGGGCTATGATACTCCAAAGAAGATCAGCTATGACAGAAGCTACCATCTTATAGTATGGCGAGAGATCATGGATCAGCTCCATGATACGCTTCCGTACAAGGATTTTGAAAGACCGGAAGGCATAACCACGGCAAGCTATTGCGCCGTTCAAAACGCTTCGCCCATTGACGGCGTATGTTCGGCCGACTACTATGGCGCCGGATATTACGGAAATATGGTTTCAACGGACTATTGCGTCGCCGCCACGGCTCCTTCCTCACAGTGTACGGCTCATTCGATGTATAGGATATGTACGGAAAGCGGCCTGCTTGCCGGTCCCAACTGTCCGGAAGACGTTGTTGAGGAATATTCCCTTGCCGTAGTTGACGGACAGATAGTCAACAGACCAAGCAAGGAAGAGTGTGAGGAAAACAGTAAGCTCTATATAGACGTAAGCCAGACCTGTAACCTTACTCAGCATGAGACGTCCGAGATGACCGTACCAAACGATGTCGTCATCGGAGGCGATATTCCCTATGATCCCGACAGCCGTTTTGATGATTTCCCCATTGATACAGGAAACCAGAACAGCCAGAGCGGTCAGAACAACACCCAGGCCGGAGGAAACGAAACCGTTCCGGACGTTGACGGCCAGGAGTTCGTTATAGGTGCTTATTAAAAAATTGAAATTTAATAAATTGGATTATAAAAAAGGAGTCGGTTTGATATGCCCCCTTAAGTAGATTTTGCTTATTTACCTTGTCTACTTAAGGGGAATCATATCACAAGCCCCGACTCCCGGAAATCCCTTGTTTTCCGCGCTTTTTCAGTTCGGCTTCGCCATGCAGATTCGCTACGAAAGCAAGCTTTCTACGCTCATCCACGGCATTCGCCGTATAGCCCGTTGTCCGAATATGTCCCACCTGAGCAAGCTCATGGGCACAATTTGTCCGCCGTCCTGCATGGCTCATTGCTAACGCGTGACATCAATACCACCGTCTCCACATGCCCCGTCTGGCAGAACATATCCACCGTATGTATTTTCCCGGCGGTATATCCTCTGTCGGCGAACATTCTCATATCCCTCGCCAGTGTGGCCGGGTCACAGGAGACGTAAACGATCCTGTCGGGCTCCATACCGCATACCGCCTCTATTACCGAAGGCTCAAGTCCCTTTCTTGGAGGATCGACAAAAATAACGTCGGCTCTTGTTCCCTCGGCGTACATCTTCGGAAGGATATCCTCGGCCTTTCCCGCCTCAAAGGAAGCGTTTTCTATACCGTTTATCCCAGCGTTATGCCTGGCGTCCTCCACGGCTCTCTCAACTATCTCCACTCCGTATACCTTCGCCGCTTTTTTCGCCGCCAGCAACGAAATCGTGCCTATGCCGCAGTATACGTCTATGACGCTCTCCCTTCCGCTGAGCCCGGCCAGATCTATGGCTATGCCGTAGAGTTTTTCCGTCTGCGCCGGATTCACCTGGTAAAAGCTGAGGGAGGATATATCAAATTTTACTCCTCCTATCTCGTCTCTTATCGTGTCCTTTCCCCATAGCGTAAGCGACTTAGCCCCAAGTATGGCGTTGGTTTTTTCCCTGTTTATGTTGAGCACAACGGAGGCCACATATCCCGTTTTTTCAAGCTCCTCTATAAGTTCCGCGCTGTGGGGCAGTTTATTTCCGTTGACGACGTAGGTCACCATCATCTCCCCCGTACTTCGGGATATCCTAGTTATAACGTGCCTTAAAAGCCCGGTATGCTTTGTTTCGTCATAAACCGGGACACCGTATTTATCTATATACTCCCTCGTTATCCTTATTATCTCGTCCGAGCCGTCCATCTGGAGCATACATCCGTCAATATCCGTTATCCTGTGGCTCCTGGGCGCGTAAAACCCTATGAGAGTCCTGCCGTTTTTATCCTTTCCAATAGGATACTGGGCTTTGTTCCTGTAATTCCTGGGGTTATCCATACCTACGGTTTCAGGATATTCGGCTCCGAAAATACCGCCTATCCTTTCCACGCAGTCCCTGACCTTGTTCCTTTTGAACTCAAGCTGGGCCTTATATGACATATGCTGGACGGAGCATCCTCCGCAGGTTTTATAATACGGGCAGGGCGGCGCAGTCCTCTGGGGAGAGGTCTCCAAAAGCTCCGTCAGCTTTCCGTATCCAAAGCTCTTTTTTACCTTTACGATGAGTATTTTGCCCTTCTCCTTCGGCAGCATACCGTTAACGAACACGGTGAATCCGTCTATCTTGACTATTCCCTCGCCATCGGAGCCGAGTGAGACACATTCCGCCGTATAAATTTTATTCTTCTCTATATCCATAGCACACCTCAAAACAAAATTTTCATAAGTATATCACAGTATGCCGTAATCTCAAAGTCCTATTCCCACAGTCCGGATTTTCCCCGGCGGCTCATCCTGTATATCTATCCTGACATACTCGGAAGCGAATGGCCCGCTCAGGCTTCCGTCCGCCTGGTATTCCCTCAATGGCGTTATCTCGCAGAGTAAATATCCGTCCATAGGCTCAAGCCTGATAGCCGTGCTCCCGCTAAGCGGCGTCTTTATGCCGTCAAAATCCCTTATCCTGACATCGTCCCTGCCGTCGATAAGCATTCTGTGGAATCCCTCTTCATCGCCGAATACAACATAATAAACATAGTCTCCCACAACACAGTAATCTATGGCCTTGAGTTCCTTCATCCTTCCGGCCAGATCCTCATAGGCCGTATAGGCGAATTTGTTGTCCGTTATAAAGGCGTAGCGGCACACGTTTTTCCCCCAGGCCGCCTCTATAACATAAACACCGGAGGCGTGGAGCTCGTCATATTCCGGGATTGGCTGATTGGAGAAGCTGTACCTGTCCCCTTCCACGGTCACAGGAATTTCCTCCAAAACAAATTCATCTTCATTATATGTAAGATATCCGCTTTTTACGGTAACCTCATCGGGAACGGGCCCGTTGAAACCAAAGGTGAAAGTCTCGCCGGGCTGAGGTCTGTATATGTTCGTTGTCACCTCGTCATCCCAGATCGCCTGCCACAGCGCTTTATCGCTTCCGTCAAATGTCTTGCCGTTCCAGCTCACCGGTACTACGGCGAAATTAGCGTTATGGTTCTCCAGCGTTACGCCGTAGGGTCTCTCGCCATTATAATATATGGTAACGCCGTTTTCGTCATATTCCGCCGAAACTCCGAAAACATCCTCAACGGATGACAGAGGCACGAACATTCTGTCATCTTCTATATAGGCGGAGGCGCTCAGCTCAACGCCAACGCCGTTTTTTATGACCTCGCCGCTTTCCGGAATATATTCGGCTTTCGTGCCGTCCAGGGTAACCGAGGCCTTCGGAGCCTCCCATTCCGTCCTTGCCCCAATAGCGTCGGCCACGACCCTAAGCGGAACAAATATGTCCCCCTCGCCTATTTTAGCTCCCATACCGCACTCTATTCTGACTCCCTTCGTTATCTCCTGTCCATAGGCCGTTGATGTCATAAGCAAAATCGCCGAAAGGACGCAAAACATTTTTCTTCTCATTAAGTTTTCCACCTCTCTTTTCCTACTGCTTTACTTGATATTTTCATTATAACACAAGATATATACAGAAACCACCAACGGCAATAATAAATTTATTGGTATTGACACATCCTCTGTCCTTATGTAGAATTAATCCCAAAATACAGCATCGGAGGGTAAAAGATGAACGCAAACGAGAATTTCAATAAATTTGAGGGAAGTATGGACTATGTCGCCTCTGAGGAACTTATGAGGGCGGTAAACATATCCATAGCTCTGGAAAAACCTCTTCTTATAAAAGGCGAGCCCGGAACGGGAAAAACCATGCTCGCCCAGTCCATATCCAACGCTCTTGGCAAAAAACTCATTATATGGAACATAAAATCCACGACAAAGGCGCAGGACGGGCTTTATGTATACGACGTGGTTCAAAGGCTCTATGACAGCCAGTTCGGCGGCGAGGGCGTGGACGACATAAAAAAATACGTCCATCTCGGAAAGGTCGGCGAGGCCTTCAGCAGCGACGAGCAGGTCATTCTTCTCATCGACGAGATCGACAAGGCTGATCTTGAGTTCCCCAACGACCTTCTTTGGGAGCTTGACAAAATGGAGTTTTATATACCGGAAACAGGAGAAATGGTAACTGCCAAACACCGTCCCATCGTAATTATTACGTCCAACGCCGAAAAGGAGCTTCCCGACGCCTTTTTAAGAAGATGTATCTTCCATTATATAGAGTTTCCCAATGAGGAACTTATGAGGGAGATAATAAAAGTGCATTATCCCGACCTTGACAGCAAAATAATAAATCAGACCATAGCGGCCTTCTATTATATAAGAAGTCTTTCGGATATTCAGAAAAAGCCCAGCACCTCGGAGATAATCGACTGGATACAGGCGCTCACCATCAGCGGCATACCCGTTGAGCGCATAACAAAGGAAATTCCCTTCGCCGGGGTGATACTTAAGAAAAACGAGGATATCGATGCCCTTGAAAAAGCCAAAAAGAGGACCACATTCCCCTTTAAATAAAGAGAGGAGCGGATCGTATGTTTGATTCATTTTTATATCTTCTCCGCAGCAAGGGGCTTAATGTGTCGATGAACGAGTGGCTGGCTCTCAATGAGGCTCTCGATAAAGGTCTCGCCTATTCCAGCTTCACAAACTTTTATTACCTCTGCCGTTCGGTGCTCATAAAGAGCGAAACGGATTTTGACAAGTTCGACGGGGCCTTTCTTGAGTTTTTCAAGGATATCGACTTTCTGAACGATATACCTAAGGAACTGCTCAACTGGCTCAACAATCCAAAGGAAACGCCCGGAAACTATGACGAGGAAAAGGCTCTTGAGAATCTCAGGCTGGACTTCAAAAGGATAGAGGAAATGCTCAAGGAACGTCTCGCGGAGCAGGACAGTGAGCATAACGGCGGAAGCTACTGGGTCGGCACCGGAGGAATGTCCGTATTCGGCAACAACGGCAGCAGTCCCAACGGTATCCGTGTCGGCGGCGAAAGCGTTCACAAGAGAGCCTTCCGTGTGGCCGGGGAACGCCGTTTTAAGGACTTTACCCAGGATAAGATACTCGACAGCAGGCAGTTCCAGATGGCTTTCAGAAAACTCCGGCAGTTTTCGACAAAAACCGATGCGCCTAAAACCGAGCTGGATCTTGACGAAAGCATAGATGAGACGTGCAATAACGCTGGAAACCTCAAGCTGGTATACGAAAGGCCGAGGAAAAACACCGTCAAGGTGCTTATGCTCATAGACAGCGGCGGATCGATGGACTACTACAGGGATCTGTGCGGAAAACTTTTTATGGCCGTAAGAAAGTCAAATCATTTTAAGGACCTTAAAATATATTACTTCCATAACAGCATATATGAAAGGCTCTATACCGACGCCGAATGTATGCCCGGAAGATGGATAGACACGGAAACGGTTCTCAGGACGCTCAAAAGCGACTATAAGGTTATCATAGTCGGCGACGCGGCCATGTCACCCTACGAGCTCATTGGCACAAGCTCATATTTTTACAGCTACAGCCAGATGGGCCACGAAAGCGGGCTTGAATGGTTCAGGAAGGTCAAGGGCCACTTTAACCATATCGTGTGGCTCAATCCGGGAAATATGAACTGCTATCCGGGCAACTACTGGCACGAAACGCTGGGAATACTCAAAGAAGAGTTTGATATGTACCCTTTGAGCGTCTCCGGGCTGGAAGCGGCGCTTAAAAAGCTGATGGTGGCAAAATAAAAATCTTGCGGTCTCCAAACCCAACGGTTTGGGGGCTTTTTTTATAAGTCATTGACTTTCTTTAATGTATGTGGTATATTTATAACATAAAGAGCGAAATACATCACATTTAAAGGAGGTTTTTATTATGAATAAGCGGTATCTCTATGGTCTCACGGGATTTCTTTCCCTTCTCGGTCTCATCGGGCTGTTTACGGAGGAAAAGACATTCCTGGCCTTTTTCGCCTTTGCCGTTGATTTTGAGTATTTCTTTATCAAATCAGACGAAATGCTTGAGGACTATATAAACAGGTCAGCGGCCAGGGCGTTTTTCCTCGGAATGACGGCCACGGCCGGGGCAGCGCTGTTTAATTTCCTTATTAACGGCGCCGGGCCGAGGGAGGCGCTTTTGGGTGGATTTTCCTTCGGATGGGCGGTATCCGTGCTGGTCTACACCCTGTCGTCCGTGTACTTTGGTTTCAGGGAAAAATGGGGGCTGGACTATGATAAATAACAGGATAAAGGAATACCGCGCCAAATACGATATGAAACAGGAGGATCTGGCCAAAGCGGTGGGAGTAAGGCGGGAGACCATAGGCAATCTTGAAAAGGGCCGCTATAATCCCTCCCTTGTTCTGGCGTGGAAAATAGCTAAGGTTTTTAACGTAACAATCGAAGATATATTTACGGTGGAAGACTAAAATAGGCATGTATTGATTTTACATGCCTATTTTCTACACTTATATGTCTTTTATATGAATTTAATCAAAAAAATCAGATAAATTTTTGCAGCTATTGCCTGTACTTACATACAGGGTATTTCTTGAAGGGTCATACTGCATTTTAGTTATCGTTCTATTCAGCTTATTGACTTCCATTAGTTTGAGTGTGTTCATATCCACGGTTTTTACAAGCATATCGCCATAGCAGTAGACAACATAATTTTTATATATCAATATGTCATGGCATCCTCCGCCATATTTTTCCTCAGATATATACACAAAGTTATTAATATCACTTTTACTTATTATGCAAAACTCTCCTTTTTTCCCTTCCGGATCAATATTAGCCATAATATAATGCTTAAATCCGTGCATTATATATAAGTCATATTCAACGGAATATACTATGTCGTTAATGAAAAAAGGTATTTCGTCTGCCCTGACCACTTCTTCCGATATTATTTTTCCTTCATAGCTAAGGCTCAAAAGCGTGCATGGAATTTTACCTGAGACATATATAAACTCATAACATTTTTTATTAGGATTGTCCCAGCCTTTTCCATATAAACATTTGATCTCCGCTTCGTACAAAAGACGACGCTCGTCGGTTTTGGTCTCTATTTCATAAATATAGCCAAAAGTATAAGCAATCAGCTTTTCCTCATCGTAGGATAAAAATATTCCATTATCAGACTCTGCCAGTTTAAACAGCTTCTTTAATGAGTCCGCGGCAAAGTCATAGACATACACACATCCATTGCCTATGGATTTAAGATACAGCTTATCATATCTTCCGCAGTAAACAGCCTCGCTTATGTATTTGATTTTCAATACTTTCAGCACTTCTCCCGTGGCTATATCTACTATCTCGGTTCTGTTGGAAAATCTGAGTACCGCCAAAGTATAATTCTTTATAAAGAAAAACTGCTCACTTCTTATTTTTTTCAAATATTCGCTGAATTTATCCATAAGATTCCTCCCTATTAAGGACATATATTACTTAATGATTTTAAAGAATTTTTCATAAATCTTAATGCTTCTGTCAGGCAGCTCTTTTTATAAGCTTCCTCTACAATATAATTTACCGAAGTATAATACAAGTTAGTATGTAAATGTGTGTGTAAACTTGTCCTAATAGTCACTAGGTTTCTTGAATTATTTATTTGGCCTGTACCATATTCAGCTTCATAATAATGTCTGGCTTTTGCCGCTGCACTTGCTGATTGAGCTACAATATGATGATCATTCGTTGGGTGTCTATATGTATTTTGATTAGCCTTTGTGGCCGCTGTGGCTATTGCTGAAGCAAAATCTTCTACGTATTCTTTAGCTGTTCTTCCTATTTCGGCTATTAAATCATCTAGATATGAAGCTATATCATCACAATATCCTTCAATTGCGGTCATTGTCATTATGCTTAGTATATAAGCTCCAATTATAACTGTTGAACCAAGCCCGATAGCAACCGTAATAGAGTAACCATATGGATCAATATAGTTAATAGGATTATTTAAACAGTATGTATATAAATTGTTTGAAAGTACACTGCTTCCGGGTTCATTAACATAACAATCTGCACTTATAAATCTACCTAACTCAGGGCTATAATATCTGCTATAAAGGTAATACAGATTTGTTTCTTCATCGTATCTATATCCACGGTATCTATATGGATTATATTTTCCGACTGTATTGGCTTCATCGCCAGATATATCTAAAATATTTCCCCACATATCATAAGAATACGTTACTATTTCATCAAATTCTTCGTTATATATACCGATTATATCTCCCAATGGATTAGTTTTATAATAATAAATTTCTCCATCAAAGTAAAATCCTAATAATTTATCATATAAATAAATATATACTAACTCATGTCCATCTATATTTTCAACTAACACTTGATAGTCGTCTACTATATATGTTACATTTTCCCCATTTATAGTTTTTCCAATTCTTACGCCATTTTCATCATAAAAATATTTTATATCAATATTTTCATCTGAATATGAAGAGAGAAGGTTGCCTTGCGTCCATCCATATGATTTTTTACCAAATTTTATTGTATTGCCAATTGAATCATATTCGATTTCAGTGTTATCGTATACACTTAATTGGTCTGCCCAATTTTTATTGTTGTACTCATATTCTATTTCATTGATGTTATTATTATATTCAACTGATTTATAAATTATATTACCAGTGCCATCATAGTCGTAAGTATATATAGTATCAGTTAAATAATCAGTATATTCTATTAATTGTCCAAATTTATTATCGTACTTAAAGCTGTAAATTAAGTCACCATTTAATTCTATTTCGGTTATTAACCCGTTATCATCTAATACACAGTAATAAGTATCATCGCCAGAAATATATTTATATCCTACTAATTTTTCATTCTCATAATCCGGTGTAAGTTTTTCTTTAAAATTGTCAAAGTCATTTGTAATACTTTTATTAAATCCTATTTGGTTTGATTCGTATTCAAAATCACTATCTGATGTAGATATTCTGTTAAGCAAATCATCATTGTCATATTTTAAATTGATATCATAATTGTAATCTTTTGTGTTAATTTTTTTATCAGTTACGTTTTCGAGATCATTAAAGGTTGTAATAATCTCTATACCGTTATCATAGTTTGTTATGATATCATTGTCTTTATATTCATAGCTTATAGATGTATTAGTTTTATGATTGGTAATTTCTTCAACAAATCCATCTTTATTATAATCAAATGTAATTAAAGAGCCTTGATCTGAATCTATTGTTTGAAGAAGTCCCAAATCATCATAACAATACATTACTTTTTGGCCATTTCCAAATGTTTTGGATGTTATTCGTTCATCATCAAATTTATTTTCAAAAAGCAGTTCTCCATTTCTATATAATTCTAATGGAACACCTATTTCATTTTTTTTGATTTCATAATCATAATCATCATTTTGAATTTCAATTAAATTACCATCGTTGTCATATAAATAATTAATCTCTGCATTATTTAAAAAATTTTCATATTTAATAACATTTTCGTTTTCGTCAAGAGTAAGTCTTGTATAAAGTTTGTTATTCCTAATAATATTGATACCTTCATCATCATATTGATAGTAAGCATAATTACCAAGTACGTCTTTTATACTTTCAATTTTATAATTTTCATTTAATGCTATATCAGCATTAACAGCATCTTCTCCAAGTAATGCTTCGTAGATTATCTCTCTAATTTCGTCTTCTTGTTTTTCATCTGCAAATACAGATGTCGCAGTTTGTGAGCAAACTGTTATGATAAGAATTAAAGAAACTATTTTTCTAATAAATATTTTCATTTTATCCTCCTTTTATTAAATATGATAAAATTTTTAATTATATCTTAAATTTCCCTCCTTTTCTAATAATTATAATATAACATTAACATATTTATAATTAAAATCAATATAAAATGTGTATTTTTGCCATTTTTTACTCAAATATTTTTTCGTTTATAATAAACAGACAAATAATTATATTTTTAATTTACATAATTTAATTATTAATAACAAATTAAGAAAAATCTGTATTTTATGTTTTATTAATTTGATATAATCTATAATTATATAATAAAAAAACGGGAGGCTTTCTCCCGTTTATTTTTTTGATTATTCAATTATTTCTCCACTGACTGCTGTTTACCGGAACAAATATGAAGCTATATCTCCATTTAACTATGAAAATCAGTTTTTATAAAGCTGCTTTCCTCCACATCAATACTCCGACTTCCTAATGTTCCTGGCGAGCATTTTCTGGTATCCCGCCCAGGGGCCCGCCGTTGAGTCCGCGCTTATAAATTCCTCGAACACCTTGCTTTTCGCGTCCATATCGTCGGCGCAGTGCAGGATATGCGCCTCCAGCGTTTTAGGGAGTACCGGCGAACCGTACTCATATTCCCCGTGATGGGAAAGGACACAGTGCTTGATGAGCGTCTTAAGCCTGTCGGGGAAACCTTCTATGGACGAAGCCGTCTTTTCTATGAGTTCGGCTCCTATATATATATGTCCGAGGAGCTGACCGTCGTCGGTATAATCGTTAAGCGGGAAATCCGAAAGCTCCCACAGCTTGCCGACATCATGGAGCATTGCCGAGGCCACAAGTATATCCCTGTTCACGAATTTATATTTATCCGCCATAAAGTCGCATATCTCGGTAACCGAAAGGGAATGCTCCAAAAGCCCTCCCAGATAGCCGTGGTGGACGGTCTTGGCCGCCGAATGTATCGGGAATTCCTTTGCCACAAAACCGTTTTTTACTATTATCCTTTCCAGCAGCTCCTTTATATGCGGGTCTTTTACGGTTGATATATATCCCGTGAACCTTCCCCACATTTCCTTGATATCCTTTTCCGTTGAAGGGATATAATCGGCGGGGTCGTACTCCCCTTCCCTGCTTTTTCTTATTCTTTTTACGTTGAGCTGTATGTCGTTATTGAATATCTGCGCCGTGGCATCTATTTTTATCATATCGTTCTCGGCGAATGACTGTATATCGTTTCCGAGGTTCCAAACCTTCGCGTCCACCGTTCCCGTTTTATCCGCCAGCTTGAGCGACAGATAATTTTTATCGTTTTTTGACCTGAGGGTCTGTCTGCTCTTGCAGAGATAGTGCTCTATTATCTGTTCTCCCTCTTTTATATCCCTTATATATTTCATTTTGTCCTCCTTATTGTCAAGCAAGAGAGCTTGTTTCGGGTCTTTTATTGCCCGGACAGCCTGAGCGTGAACTCAAATTTCGCTCCGCCCAGCTTTGACTCCTTACAGTATATGATCTCTCCGTGGGCGTTTATTATCTCCTTTGCGGCGCAAAGCCCAAGTCCGCTGCCGGTCTTGTCGCAGCCCCTTGAGGCGTCCGCCTTGTAAAACGCCTCGAATACCTTTCGCCTCTCGTTTTCCGGTATTCCGCCGCCGCTGTCGTTTACGGCAACATATACCCTGTTCTCGTTTTTCGGCACCGTCGTCTCTATTTCTATTGTTCCGCCCTCGGGAGTAAACTTGACGGCGTTGTCTATGAGATTATGCAGTACCCTGTGTATCTCCTTTTTGTCGGCGTTGACATAGGTCTCCTTCTCGTCTATGACAAATCTGCAGCTTATATTCTTTTCACGGAACCTCTGCTCGAAAACGTCAAGCACGTCCCTTATGAGCCCGTTGAGGTCAAAGTCCGTCTGATTGAGCTCCAGCACGCTCTCCTGCGTTTTTCCCATATCCACGATGTTGTTTGTCAGAAGCGCCAGCCTTTTTGTCTCGTCAAATATTATATCTAAATAATAATCATATTTATCGTCCGGTATCATACCGTCCTTCATAGCCTGAATAAAGCCCTGTATGCTTGTCAGCGGCGATCTCAGGTCGTGAGCCACGCTGGCGACAAAAAGCCTTCTTTCCTGTTCCTTTTTCTCAAGGCTCTCCGCCATATAGTTGAAGCTGTCGCCAAGCTGCCCAATCTCGTCGTTGGATTTTATGTCCAGCCTTCTGTCAAAATTGCCGTCGGCGATTATCTGCGCCGCCTTATTCATCTCAAGCAGCGGCTTCGTCAGCTTCCTTGAGAAGAAATATATCATCACGACGGCCAGCATAAGCCCCAGTATTCCCGAAAGGAAAATGATCTCCACCGTGGCGAATATGGTGCGCTGTATTTCCGGCACCGGCGAGCACAGGAATATGCCGCCGTAGGCCACGCCGTTTGACATGATCGGATATCCGACCGTCATCATATTTTCGGAAAACATACCTCCGATCTTTCCCCTGACCGTGACTATGTTTCCCTCGAGCACGCTTTTTATCGTCTCATTTGTAATGGACTGGCCTACCCAGTCCGGGGCAATATCTGAAGAAACGGCCAATACCCGGCCAAAGCTGTTTATAAGGAAAATGCTTGTCCCGGTATAGTCCTCTATTATTTCCATCTTGTCCATCAGCTCATAGGCGTTTATTATTCCGCTGGAAAACGCCCTGCCGTACTGTCCGGCAATGGTTCTGGCGCTGTCCTTGAGCTGGGTCTCCTTCTGCTCGTAATAGTAATTCGTGCAGAAATAGTACACAGATCCGGCCATGATAACAAAGGCCGAGAAAAAAATGAGGATATATATGACCGTCTGCTTAAAAAACAATGAACTTTTTTTAGCCATCAGCTTCATCTCGTTTCAAATTTATATCCTACGCCGTGAACCGTTTTTATGCTCCAGTTTTCGTCGCCCTTATTGAGCTTTTCCCTTATCCTTTTTATATGGACGTCCACGGTCCTTGAGTCTCCCACATATTCGTATCCCCAGATCTTGTCCAAAAGCTGTTCCCTCGTAAAGACCTGATTTTTGTTTTCCGCGAGGAAATACAAAAGCTCCAGCTCCTTCGGCGGGAAGGAAAGGCTCTCTCCGTGGTAAATGACAGTATAGTCGTTAAGGCTTATTTTAAGATTATCAAAGGAAACCGTCTTGTCGTCCTCCTTTGTCTCGCTCTTTTCGTATCTTCTGAGCACCGCCTTGACCCTGGCCACCATTTCCTTTGGCTCAAAGGGCTTTACTATATAATCGTCCGCCCCCATCTCAAGGCCGAGCACCTTGTCGAATGTGTCGCTCCTTGCCGTAAGCATTATGATGGGCACGTCGCTGTTTTTTCTTATCGTCGTGCATATCTGGTAGCCGTCCACTCCGGGCAGCATAAGGTCGAGCAGCACAAGCTCCGGCTTGAAAGAATAAAATTCGTCCATCGCCTTTCTGCCGTCGTAGACTTCCCTCGTCTCAAACCCTTCCTTCGTAAGATAAAGGGCTATGAGCTCCGCTATATGCTTTTCATCGTCAACTATCAATATTTTTGTTTTTTCCAAAACGAAACTCCTCCTTTAAGGCGCTTCCGACTATGTCCTGCACTCTTTCGGAAAGGGCGTTCTGCTCCTCCTTGGACATCCCCTTTGTCTCGATAATCGGATGGTATGTGAGCCTAACCGAAGCCTTTTCTATCCACATACCGTTGTCCTCGAGTATCCTGTTGGTGCCGTCTATGGTAATGGGGAGTATGGGAGCTCCGCTTTTTGTCGCGAGCTTGAACGAGCCTCCCTTAAATTCCAGCATCTTTCCGTCGGTTCTTGTTCCCTCCGGGAAAATACAAAGGCTGTAGCCCTCCTTTACCATCTTTATTCCTTCCAAAAGAGCTTTCATAGATTCTCTCAGATCGCTTCTGTTCATAAAGACACAGCCCAAAGCCTCCATCCAGTCCCTGAGTACGGGAACCTTTTTCAACTCAGCCTTAGCTACAAATCCTATGGGTCTCTTTATCGTATGAAGAATGACAAGTATATCGACCATACTCTGGTGGTTTCCTATGAGAACGAAGTTCCTGTCTTTGGGTATGTTCTCCTCTCCCGTGACGGTAAGCTCCACTCCGGCCCTGTCCAGCGTCTTTTCGATTATTCCCGAAGCAATATCATAGACGTACTTACGCGCGGCAAGGGGATCGTCAAATTTCTTTCCGGCCTTAAGCACCTTCCTGTAATTGAGAAGCACTCCTGAAACCAATGCAAAATATGTTCTAACCGTTCTGAGAAACATTTTAATCCTCCTGTAGATTCCACTTTTTTCTCCATTTGCCCTTTTTGATATATCTTCCGTATGTGTATGCCGATATGGACGGGGTAATTATCCATACGCAGGCTATTCCGTTCAGGCCCAGCGGCGTAAGATGGCTCAAAACATAGGCCGCAGGTATTTTCAACAGATATTGGACGCAGAGACTGTTCACAAGCACAAAGCCCGAGCTTCCGCTGCCTTTGAGAAATCCCTGGAACGGATACACAAGGGCGTAGAGAAAATACATAAAACAGGCTATTTTCAAATATCCTCCGGCGGCGGAAATAACGGTCGTGTCGTCCGTAAATATTCCGGCGAGCCTTCCTCCGAAGAAAAATATTGTCAAAAATACGAAGCATACATAAATTATGGCCAGCTTTCTGCCTTCCTTCGCTCCCTCAAAAGCCCTCTCCTGTTTTCCCGCTCCGAGATTCTGAGCCGTAAACGAGGCGACGGCGTCGTTCACCGCGGAACAGGGCAGTATGGCGAAGCTGTCCAGCTTTACGGCTATGCCGTAGGCCGCCGCGGACACAAGCCCGAAGGAATTGGCCATTCCCGTCATGCAGAGATTGCTCAGGTGGACGCTCACCTGCTGGCCGGCGCTGGGCAGTCCGTTGGAGAGCAGCTCTTTGGCGAGGGACGGGTCAAAACACAGATCCCTCGGCGAAAACGTGACCACATGCTTTCTTCTTCTGAAATACATTATTCCCAAAACGAACGAAAGCCCCTGGGAAATGACAGTGGCGTAGGCCGCTCCGGATACGTCCATTTTCAGTATGCCCATAAAAAAATAGTCCAGCACTATATTCACCATAGTGGCGGCGAGGACAAAGTACATTGAGCTTCTTGAGTCCCCGAACCCCCTTTGCAGGGCACAAATAAGATTATATCCTATGGTGAACACCATGCCGCAGAATATTATCCTCAAATACCTCTGGGCGTAATCAAAGGCCTGCTCCGGCGTGGCTATGAGCCTGAGTATGGCCGGAGTAAGGAAAAATCCGGCGATGGATATGACGACCGCCGCCGACATAAACATTGTCACCGCCGTGTTCGCCGCTCTTTTCAGCGCCTGATCCCTGCCGTGAGCCAGATATTTCGCTATCACGACGCTGGCTCCGACTCCGAAGCCCGAAACGAACATAAGCATTACGTTTATGACCGGCCCGCTTACGGAAACGCCCGTCATTCCCTCCGTTCCCATGAACATACCCGCGAAGTACATATCAACGGCGTTGTAAAGCGCCTGCATAATATTCGATATGATAAGCGGAAAGGCGAAAGCCATCAGATGCTTATGTATATTGCCTTCCGTCAGATCGTTTGATAAAGCCAACCCAAACGCCCCCTAATTCAAAACCATTACAGTTTATTATATAACTTCTGCGGCGGACAGGCAACATTTATTATATCGAAAAGCGTGTCGAAAAAGTCCTTTGGGACTTTTTCGAGTTTAAATTAAGGCAATAAAT
>OGGQ01002070.1_pt1 | contig 23255 bp, 22 predicted proteins | sample 1571191 | NCBI WGS metagenome assembly OGGQ01 (sample SAMEA2582061, study PRJEB24529) | metagenome | biome: Human gut stool | place: China | collected 2011
CAGCACATCGCCCACCCCCTGGGGGTTCGGGTCCACCGCGTGGTAGGTGCCCGCCACAGGCACGCCGTCCACGTAGTCATAGGCGCCTGCCGGGATCACCCAGGTGGCCGCGGCCACCAGGATGATCAGCAGAAAGAGGATGGTATAGGCGGTGGGCATGCGGAATTTGGAGTCTTTCACTTGCCGATGGTGGCAACCATCACGGCCTTGATGGTGTGCATCCGGTTTTCCGCCTCGTCAAAGACGACGCTGTGGCGTCCGCGGAACACCTCGTCCGTGACCTCCCGGATATCCACGCCCTTGTCGTGCCACTCCTTGGCAAGCTTGGTCTCAAAGTCGTGGAAGGAGGGCAGGCAGTGCATATAGAGGACCTCTGGATTGCCAGTGGCCTTCAGGGTTTCCTCCGTCACCCGGTAGGGGGAGAGAAGCTCTGAGCGCTTGGGGATCAGCTCTTCCTCGCCCATGGAGGCCCAGATGTCGCCGTAGATCACGTCCGCGTCCTTGATGTCGTTCATGTTGTCGGTGATCTCGATGAGGCCGCCGGTCTCCCGGGCGGTGGCAAAGGTGGACTTCACGATCTCCGGGTCCATCTGCTTAGCCAGCTCCTCCGGGCCGATGCCCACAAAGTGCATGCCCATCTTGGCCGCACCGATCATCCAGGCATAGCACATGTTGTTTCGCACGTCGCCGGGGAAAACCACCTTCACCTTGTTCAGGGGCTTGTGGACGTGCTCCTCAATGGTCAGCATGTCCGCCAGAATCTGGGTGGGGTGGTCCGCGTCGGTCAGACCGTTCCACACGGGTACGCCGGCGTACTTTGCCAAGTCCTCTACCACCTTCTGGTCAAAGCCACGGTACTCGATGCCGTCAAAGAACCGGCCCAGCACCTTGGCGGAGTCCTCCAAGGACTCCTTCTTCCCCATCTGGGAGCTGCCCGCGTCCAGATAGGTCACGTGGGCGCCCTCCTGAGTGGCCGCCACCTCAAAGGAGCACCGGGTGCGGGTGGAGGTCTTTTCAAAGAGCAGCACGATGTGCTTGCCCTGCATGGTGGGCTCGCACACGCCGCTGCGGCGCTTGGCCTTCAGATCCCGGGCCAGGTCCAGCAGGTAACGGATTTCTGCGGGGGTAAAGTCCGCCAGAGTCAGAAAGCTCCGGCCTTTCAAATTGACTGCCATGATGAATTTCTCCTTCAATTCGTTGTTGGTTGACAGGGAGGCGCGCCCCTCAGGGGTCCTCCCTCCACAGGGGCATGCTCATGCACCGGGGGCCGCCCCGGCCCCGGCTCAGCTCCGCGCTGGGGATGGTGTGGATGCGGATGCCCGCCTCCTCCAGGGAGCGGTTGGTGACATAGTTCCGGGAGTAGACCACCACCTCGCCGGCGCCGATGGCCAGCGTGTTGCTGCCGTCGCTCCACTGCTCCCGGGCGGCGTCGATCTCGCTGCCCTCTCCGCAGGGGATGAGGGTGACGCGGTCCAGGTTCAGGTGTTCCTTCAGGATGTCCTCCAGCCGGCCGTCCTCCTGGCGGATTTTCACCCGGCGGTTCTCGTCCAGCTCCATGACAAACACGGTCAACTGTCCGAGGATGTTGGGGTGAACGGTGAACTTGTCCCGGTCCACCATGGTAAAGACCGTGTCCAGGTGCATGAAGGACCGGGTCTTGGGGATGTTAAAGGCCAGGATTTTCCGGAAGGTCTTGCTCTGGGAGAGCACCGTCTCCGCCAGAGCGTCAATAGAGTCCTCCTGGGTCCGCTGGGAGATGCCCACCGCCAGCACCTGGGGGGAGAGCACCAGAATATCGCCGCCCTCCAGGGAGCTGGTCTCGCCCCGGTCGTACCAGCGGGGCGCGTTGCGGTACTCCGGGTGGTGCTCAAAGATGAATTTGCCAAAGAGGGTCTCCCGGTTTCGGGTGGCGGTGTGCATTTTGTGGATAGAGACGCCGGTGCCGATGGTGGCAAAGGGGTCCCGGGTAAAATAGAGGTTGGGCAGGGGGTCCACCGCGAAGGGGTAATCGTCCCCGGCGGCGGAGAGATAGTCCCCCAGCTTTCCGCCCGTAACGCGCAGCTGCCCTTTGCGCACGCCGGCCATCATGGCGGACACCATTTCCTTGTCCGACATGCCGCCAAAATAGTCCGCCAGCAGGCCGCGGGTCCGCTCGTCCAGGGTCCCGGCCTCGTCCAGGAACTGGCGGATCAGGTCCTGGCGCACCTCCGGCGAGGTGAGGGAGCCCACCACCAGGTCCGTGAGGTACACCACCTCCACCCCCTGGTTTCGCAGACAGTCCGCAAAGGCGTCGTGCTCCCGCTGGGCCTCCTTCAGATAGGGGATATCGTCAAACAACAGCCGTTCCAAATACTCCGGCATCAAATTCTCCAGCTCCGCGCCGGGCCGGTGCAGCAGCACCTTTTTCAGCCGCCCGATCTCGGAGGTATTATGGATTCCAGTCTCCAAATGGGTTCACTCCTTTTTTGAATCACTCCGGGATTAGGGTCTGTGAAATTTTCAGTTTCATACGTGGAAAATTGATTTTTTTGGCCGCCATGGGAGGCGGGGGGTCGTCCGATGGGATGGATATAGGCTATGTTGATAGCCTGGCAATCCACCCCCCATTTTCTTTTCGTCTTGCCGAAAAGAAAACGGGCCGCACCCGCAGGGGGTATGCCGCATCCGTAAGCGGCACAGCCGCCAACGGCTGCGCAATGGACGGTCCAAAAGAAAAGACGCTGGGCGCGAACTTGCACATGCGTGCAAGTTCGCTTAAAACGGGGGTATTCCGAATATGTGCCGACTGGAATCGGAAATCTTCTACCGGCTCGCGCCATTCTCCGGCATTTGAAGTACATTTCCCCGCGGGTTTGGTTTGGCGGAGACTTCGTTGGGGGTTCCGGACACCTGTTGCTTCTCTTTCCGCTGGCGCTCCCCTATGCGTAATGGGGAGCTAGGGTGTTGGGGGGGTGCGCAGGAGCTGGGATGCTCGCTGTTCCAGCGCGGTTTCTCTGGAATAACCGAGAAAGAGATGCAGAAAACGGCTGTCGTCGTAAGCTTCTTGCAGGAGACGGCGGGCAAGAAGGATTTGAGGCGCGGCGCCCCATGTCCGCGCCCGCTCCAGGCCCGCCACGCGCAGGCTTAGCTGCCAGCGGAGAAGCCCTAAAATGGCCCGCCATCGCTCTGGCTCAATGTTTCGATATTTCCGCATCTATCGTTCCCTCCTTCTGCCCCGATTCTATCAGGAAATTTCGTCCCAAAAGACCCGCACCGCAGGTCATTTTCAAATTTCCCGAAAATTTTCCGCCCCGCAAGCACCAGGGCAGCGCCAGCGGAAAGAGAAACAAAGGGTGTCCGGAACCTCCAACGAAGTCTCCGCCAAACCAAACCCGCGGGGAAATGTACTTCAAATGCCGGAGAATGGCGCGAGCCGGCAGAAGATTCCCGATTCCAGTCGGCACATATTCGGAAGACCCCCGTTTTAAGCGAACTTGCACGCACGTGCAAGTTTGCGCCCAGAGTCTTTTCTTTTGGACCGTCCACGGCCCGTTTTCTTTTCGGCAAGACGAAAAGAAAATGGGGGGTGGATTGCCAGACTATCAACATAGCCTATATCCATCCCATCGGAAAGCTCCCCGCCAGCGCGCAAAAAAAGAGAGAGGCACATGCCTCTCTCTTTTTATCCGCTCTCTTGGACGCTTCAAAGCCATTCAAACAGACTCCGGTTCTGTCTGAATGGCTTTCTTTTTAGGGCGAAATGGTTCCCGTCGTCCGGCCGGTGTTAACCAGCCAGTTCAGCATATTCAGCGGCAGCTGGATGTGCTTTTCCAGCAGGGCCTTGACGCCCGCCTGGTTTCCCGCTTCCAGCAGTTCGACAATGCGCACATGCTCTTGATAGGCGTTTTGGACGGTGGCCAGCTCCATATTGGCCATCCGGTACATCTGATAGGTGGTCTCAATGCAGCGGCTGCTCTGATACACCCGCAGAATTTCCGCGTTTTGCGCCAGGCGAATAATAATCGAGTGAAAATTGGCCTCGGTTTTCATGGCCTTGTCGTAATCTCGGGGGCCGATGTCCTGATAGCCCTCCACGGCGCTGCGCAGCTCCTGGACTGCATCGGAGTCAAACACCATGTTCCGGATGACCGCATCCACAGAAAACAGCTCGATCATCAGCCGCAGTTCCAGAGTATCACGAATCATTTTCACCGATAATTTCTTCACGAAAATTCCGTGCTGGGGAACTGCGTCCGCATATCCCTCCGCGGTCAGGCGGTTGACTGCCGCCACAACAGGCGTGCGGCTGATGCCAAGCCGGTCGGCAATCTCCTGCGTGATCAGTTTCGCGCCTGGTGGATAGACGCCTCGTTCAATGGCGTGCTTGATCTCTTCATAGGCATATTCCGACAGAGACGGCGCTTTTTTAATGGTTTCTTGAGCCATAGCAGCCCCCTTCCGCATCTCTTGATATCCCCGTGGAGAAATCAAACTGCTCAAAAAAAATAAATTCATTTTTTACAATTATAAACTAGAAAAAATTCTATTTCAAGGGCAAAATCAATTTTTTTAAATTGCACTTCTGTATGATCCAAAAAAATTTGCGCACAAATACATTTTATTTGTGAGTTTAACGAAATAAAAAACGGATTTTGTGCATTTGGCTAAAGATCATCCTGAAAAGAAATTTTCCGTTGACAAACGACAAAATAAATTCTATTATAAAAATAAAGAATTCGTTTTGATAAAAAATGAATTCAAAATAGAATTCCATAGAAGAAAGGAAACGAGTATGAAAAGGATTACGAGTCTGATTCTTGCGCTTGTCATGACAGCCGCCCTGCTGGCTGGCTGCGGTGGGGACAGCAGCACCGCCGACACCGGCAGCACCGGTGACGCCGGCGCGGCGGAGGACGGCGGCTACACCGCCAACTGGATTGTGGCAGTCAATACCTCGGAGGGCGACCTGCTGTATGAGGCCACCAACAAGTTCTGTGAACTGGTGGAGGAGTACTCCGACGGCCGCATCACCTGCGATCTGTATGGCGGCACACAGCTGGGCTCCGGACAGACGCTGCTGGAGAGCATGGCCTACGGCGTCTGCAATGTGTATGCGGAGAGCATCGGCACCCTGGCCCCCTTCACGGAGCTGGCCAATATCGACGCCGCTCCCTATCTGTACACTGGCTACGACCACTTCATCAATGTGTGGCAGAGTGATCTGGGCAAGGAGATCAAGGCGGAGATCGGTGATGCCGCCGGCTTTGCGATTTTGGGCGGCATGTACCGCGGCGCCCGCATCACCACCGCCACTAAGGAGATGGTGCATCCTGCGGACTTCGCCGGCTTCAAGCTGCGCGCCCCCGGCATTGACATGTATGTGAAGACCTGGGAGTGGCTGGGCGCCAGCCCCACCCCGCTGGCGATCACCGAGACCTACACCGCCATTCAGCAGGGCACTGTGGAGGGCCAGGAGAACCCCATCAGCGAGTGCTGGAACTACGGCTTCTATGACGTGAACCCCTACTGGATCAAGAGCAACCATGTGTACAGCCAGGACTGCTTCTTCATGGACAAGACCTTCTTTGACGGCCTGCCCGCTGACATCCAGGAGCTTGCCGCCAAAGCTGCTGACGAGGCCTCTTCCTGGCGGAATGAGCAGATGGTGGAGTTTGAGGCTGAGGTGGAGCAGAAGGCCCTTGACGCCGGCGTGACCATCGTGGACGTAGACGTGCAGGAGTTCATTGATGCGTTCGACGGCTTCATGCAGAGCGAATTCCCCGATCTGGTGGATTGGGCGGACCAGATTGCCGCCATGGCAGACACTGCCGCGGTGGACCCCGCTGAGGCGGCCTGATCTTTCACAGTGTGTCGCTCCGGAGAGGAGCAGGTGAAGAGAAAACAATGCGTCTCGGGAGATGCGGGGGACGCATCTCCCGAGATTTCTGATTGAGGAGTTTTTATGAAAGCTTTGCTGAACGTCTATTCCAAGATCATGGACGTCATCGACAAGATTCTGAGAGTGATTGTCGGGATTGCCATGGTCGTCATGGTCATCGTGATCTTCTATCAGGTCATCCTGCGCTATGTGTTCAACGCCTCCAATATCTGGAGCGAAGAGCTGGCCCGTTATCTGATGTGCTACTCGGTCCTGCTTGGCGCGGCAATTGCCGTCCGTAAGTATTCCCACCTGCAGGTGGACTTTGTCATTAACATGCTGCCCGCCCGGGGCCGCTGCATTGCGGTTTCCCTCTGCACTCTGGTGGGCATCGGGTTCTTGGGATTTTTCTGCCAGTATGGGATTACGCTTTGCGCCACCACCGGCCACAGTATCTCGGCCGGCACAGGGCTTCCCATGAGTGTTGCGTACGCCTGTCTGCCAATCGGCAGCGTATTGATGATTTTGATGTCGGTTGAGGTCATTTTAAGGGAATTGGTGAAGTTCCAGGAGCTGGGCCATAAGAAGAAGGGGGTGCAGGCATGAGCGTCGGTCTTGTCACAATTGTTGGGCTGCTGGTTCTCTCGATCTGCGGCGTGCCCATCTTCCTGGCCCTGGGCACCGCAACGCTGGCGGCCATGGCCCTGGGCGGCATGCCCCTGATTGTCATTCCCCAGCAGACCTTTGCGGGCATCAACTCCACGGCCATGCTGGCGATCCCCTTCTTCATGCTGGCGGGCAACATCATGTCCCGCAGCATCACGATGAAGCTGGTGGATGTGTCCAACGCGCTGTTCGGGTGGGTGAAGGGCAGTCTGGCCGTAGTGACTGTGGTGGCCTCGGCGCTGTTCGGCGCCATCTCCGGCTCTGCCACTGCCACCTGCTCCGCCATCGGCGGCATGACGATCCCCGCCATGAAAAAGGAGGGCTACAGCGACTCCTTCGCGGCGGCCACCGCCTCCATGGCGTCTATTCTGGGGCCCATGATTCCCCCCTCCATCACCTTGATCGTGTATGCCAGCGCCACGGAGACCTCCATCTCCGCGCTGTTCCAGGCCACGGTGATTCCGGGCGTGCTGCTGGCGCTGTTCCTGGTGGGCTACAGCCTCTGGTACGGCAAGAAGAAGGATTTGCCCTCCCGCCCCAAGCAGAACGCCCAGCAGATCTTCCGCACCTTCCGCAGCAGCATCTGGGCCCTGCTCATGCCCGTCATCATCCTGGGCGGCATTTTCGGCGGAATCTTCACCGCCACGGAGGCCGCCGCGGTCTCCGTGATCTATGCGCTCTTGATCAGCCTCTTTGTTTATCGGGACATGAGCTGGAAGGAGATTCTGCCCTCCATGGCGGAGGCCGGCGTCTCCGCCGCGGCGATCATGATTCTGGTGGGCGTGTCCAAGTCCTCCAGCTATGTGATCACCACCTCAGGCCTGCCTGCCGCGGTGCTGGACCTCTTTGCGAACCTGACGGACAATAAATATATCATCCTCCTGCTGGTGAACCTGCTGTTCCTGGTCATCGGCATGCTGATGGAGGCCAACGCCGCTGTGGTGATGATGACCCCGCTGCTGCGTCCCCTGATGCTGTCTCTGGGACTGTCAGACATTCACTTCTGCATGATGATGTGCGTGAACCTGTACATTGGCCTGATGACGCCGCCGGTGGGCGTGTGCCTGCTGCTGGGCAACCAGATCGCCGGTGCCCGCCTGGAGCGGACCCTGAAGGATGCCCTGCCCATGTTGGGCCTGGGACTGATTGTCCTGCTGCTTGTGACTTATGTGCCTGCCGTGACCGAGTGGATTCCCTCCGTGTTAGGCAGCTGATTTCCCGTTGCCGTTTTCAACCATGACCCCGGGCCGCCGATGCCTCCGCCACCCGGCAGGATTCTGGCGGTCCGGGGTTTCAACAGCAAGATTGACGAATTTTTGACATAAAGGAGTTTTAAACGATGGTTTCCATGGATTACAGCGGTAAGAACTACATTGTGACAGGCGGTGCCGGCGGCATTGGCGGCGCCGTGGTGGACGGCATTGTATCCGGCGGCGGCCACGCCGTCATTGTGGACATCAATGAGGCCGGGGCCCGGAAGTACCAGGAGAAGTACGGTGAGGACAAAGTCACGGTGGCCGCCGTGGACCTGAGCAATCCCGCAGAGATTCGGGAGAAGTTCGGCGCCCTGGTGCAGAAGTTCGGGCAGATTCACGGCCTGATCTGCGTGGCCGGCATTGTCAGCACCTCCAAGTTTGAGGATGTGACCCAGGCGGAGTGGGACCGCGTGGTTGCCATCAACCTCACCGGCGTGTTTGCCAGCATCCAGAGCGTGTTCACCAACATGAAAGAGCACAGCTACGGCCGGATCGTGGTGGTCTCCTCCGTGGCGGCCCAGGTGGGCGGCGGACTGCTGGGCACCAGCGTGTACGCGGCCTCCAAGGGCGGCGTCAACAGCCTCATCAAGGCGGTTGCCAAGGAGGGCGGCCCCTACAACGTGGCCTGCTGCGGCGTGTGCCCCGCCTACACCAAGACGGCCATCACCGCCGGCATGGATCAGGACCGGCACAACCGGATTCTCAGCCAGATTCCCCTGGGCCGGCCCGCCGACCCGCAGGAGATTGCCAACCTCATTTTGTTCTATGCCTCCGACCTTGCAAGCTTTGTAACCGGCGAGATTGGAAACGCCGACGGCGGCCTGCGGATGGACTGACAGGCGCGGCCCTGTGAATTTCGACTGCGTTGATAGGAGAGTATGATGAAATATTCCAAAGAATTGGTGACAGAGCTGTATCAGGAGCTTCTCAGCGTCCGCATGGCGGAGGAGAAGCTGGTGGAGATTTACGCGCTGGGCAAGGTGCCCGGCCACATCCACAGCGGGGTTGGCGAGGAGGCCGCCTATGTGGCGCCGCTGATGACCCGCCGCGAGGGGGACTACTATAAGCATACACACCGGGTGGTTGCCGCCGCCCATGCCGTGGGCGTTACCTTCAACGAAATGTTTGCAGAGATCCTGGGCAAGCAGACCGGCACCTCCCATGGGCGGGGCGGCGTGAACCACATCGCCCGTCTGGACAAGGGCTGCATCGGCACCGCCGGCTCCCTGGGCGTAGACACCGAGGTGGCAATCGGCGCAGGGCTCTCTGCCAAGTACTTAGAAAACGGCCGTATCGTTTACTGCTACAACGGCGACGGCACCCACAGCCGCGGCAACGTCCACGAGGCCATGAACCTGGCCGCCATTTGGAAGCTGCCGGTTCTGTTCATCTGCGATGACAACCAGTACGCCATCTCCGCCAACCACGCCAACACGATCCCGGTTCCGAATCCCGCTGCGGACCGCGCCGCCGGCTATGGCATGCCCGCCAGGGTTGTCCAGGGCGACGATCCCCTGGCGATCTATGAGGCGGCCAAAGAGCTGACCGACGATATCCGCGCCGGAAAGGGACCCGCCGTCCTGGAGATCAAGTGTTACCGCTGGCGGGGCCACTTTGAGGGCGACCAGTGCGCCTACCGGGACAAGGCCGTGACGGAAGAGGAGGTCAAAAAGGACTGCCTGGCCAATCTGGAGAAGTATGTGCTGGACAACGGCGTTTTGACCCAGGAGGACATCGAGCTTATGCGCAAAGAGATTGCTCTAGAGCTGGAGCAGGCGGTGGAATTCGCGGAAAACAGCCCCGAACCGGACCCCGACCACATTTTTGACGGTCTGTACGCCTGATGTGGACATTCACAATCATATAACGGAGGAACTCTTCATGAAAGAAAGTTTTGCACAGGCCATCAGCGCTGCCATCAGCGAGGAGATGCGCCGTGATGATACGGTCCTGGTCTACGGCGAGGATGTTGCGGAGATGGGCGGTATCTTCTGCGCCACCAAGGGGATTCTGGAGGAGTTTGGCCCCAAGCGCTGCATCAGCACCCCCATTTCCGAGGGCGCCATTGTGGGCAGCGCCATCGGCGCGGCCATGACGGGCCTGCGGCCCTGCGTGGAGCTGATGTATTCGGACTTCCAGCTGGTGGCCTTCAACGAGCTGTTCCACTCCTGCGGAAAGTGGCGGTATCTGCATGGCGAGGATTACAAGCTGCCCCTGGTGGTGCGCTGCGCCGGCGGCTACTCCTTCGGCGCGGGCGCCGAGCACTCCAATATCTTTGAGTGCCTTTTCAACCACGCGCCCGGCCTGACCATCATCACCCCCTCCAACGTCTATGACGCCAAGGGCCTTTTGAAGGCCGCGATCCGCAGCGACAACCCGGTTTTGTTCTTTGAGCACAAGCAGCTCTATAAGACGAAGATGGAGATTCCCGACGAGGAGTATGTGCTGCCCATCGGCAAGGCCGACATCAAGCGGGAGGGCGGCGATGTGACGATCCTCGCCGTGGGCCTGATGGTTCAAAAGGCGCTGGAGGCCGCGCAGAAGCTGGCGGCGGAGGGCATCAGCTGCGAGGTCGTGGACCCCAGGACCCTGCTGCCCTTTGACAAGGAGACGGCCTATCAGTCCATTTCCAAGACCCACCGCTGCGTCATTGTGGAGGAGAGCAACCTCCGCGGGGGCCTTGGCGCGGAGTGGGCGGCCATGATTCAGGAGGAGCTTTTTGACGAGCTGGACGCCCCCATCAAGCGCGTTGCCTCTTTGGATGTGCCCCTGCCCTATAACCTGGGCCTGGAGGCCCGGGCGGTTCCGAATCCGGAGAAGATTGCGGCGGCTGTAAAGGCGCTCTTCTGAGTGATGATCAAAAAGTGAGGAGGCATATGCCAAAGGCTGTTTCGGCCGGAGGCAAAGAGATATGAGTATGGAAATTGTCATGCCAAAGACCGGCCTGACCAACACGGAGAACGCCCTGGACAAGTGGCAGGTCTCCGAGGGAGAGCAGGTAAAAAAGGGTCAGGTTCTGGCGGAAATTGAGAGCGAGAAAACCACCATGCCCTTTGAGAGCCCGGAGGACGGCATCATCCATCTGGTGGCCGGGGAGGGCGACACGGTGCCCGTGGGCGGCGTGATCGCGCACCTTGCCGCAGACCAGGCGGAGTATGAGAGCCTCTGTGCCGCCGCCGCGCCTGCCGTTCCTGCGGCTCCCGCCGCCGCTGTATCTGCGGTGCAGGCGGAGAGCGTCCTGATGCCAAAGACCGGCCTGACCAACACGGAGAACACCCTGGATCAGTGGCAGGTCTCCGAGGGGGAGCAGGTGAAAAAGGGTCAGGTTCTGGCGGAGATTGAGAGCGAAAAGACCACCATGCCCTTTGAAAGCCCTGCGGACGGAAAAATCCATCTGGTGGCCGGAGAGGGCGACACAGTGCCCGTGGGCGGCGTGATCGCGTATCTGGCTGCGGACGAGGCCCAGTACCAGGCCGTCTGCACGGCCTCCGCTGCACCCCAGGCGGCCCCCCAGTCTCCCGCCGCACCCCAGGCGGCCCCGGCCCCCACGGTCCGGAAAGCCGCCGGAGGCAGGATCATCGCGTCGCCTTTGGCCCGCAAAAAGGCGGAGAAGGCTGGGATTGACCTCTCTTTGATAACTGGCACCGGCCCGGGCGGACGGATTGTGGCAAGAGATGTGGACAGCTGCCAGCCTGCCGTGCAGAGCGCGGTCGGCGCCAAGTCCCGGGAGCCGGTCCGCATCCCTCTTACGCCGATCCGCAAGGCCATTGCCCGAAACATGTTCAACAGCCTGCACACCATGGCCCAGACCTCCGACTCCGTCGAGGTGGACGTCACGGAGCTGGCGGCCATGCGCCGGCGGCTGGTGGAAAACGAGAAGCTTCTGGGGACAAGGGTAACTTTGAACGATCTCCTCTCCTACGCGGCGGTGAAGATGCTCAAGACCCATCCCCTGGCCAACGCCAGCTATACCGACCAGGAGATCCTCACCTTCCCCTACGTGAATCTCAGTGTGGCGGTGGCCACGGATTACGGCCTGACCTCCCCCGTGGTGCGGGATGCCGACCAGATGTCTCTGGTGGAGCTCAGCCGCGCCCTGCGGGAGATTGTGGTCAAGGCCCGGGAGAAACGGCTTACCGCCGACGACCAGCGGGATGGCACCTTCACCCTGACCAACATGGGGGTCTTTCCGGTGGATAACTTCAACCCCATTCTGCCTGCGCCCCAGTCCTGCATCATGGGCTTTGGCCGGGCGGTTGAAAAGCCCGTGGTCTATCAGGGGCAGATCTGCGTGCGCACCATGATGTGCCTCTCCGTCACCTATGACCACCGGGTTTTTGACGGCGGCGAAATCGGCAGCATCTTAAAGACCATGAAAGAGTATCTGGAAACCCCCGAGCTCTTTTTGGCACAGTGAGGGCGTTTGATATGGCAGAGAACAGGTATGATCTGATTGTGATCGGCGGCGGACCCGGCGGCTATGTGGCGGCCATTCGGGCGGCCCAGCTGGGGATGACCACCGCCGTGATGGAAAAAGAGCATCTGGGCGGCACCTGCCTGAACGTGGGCTGCATCCCCACCAAGACGCTCTTTCAGAGCGCGGAGGTGGCCAACACCGTGCGGGAATCCGCCCGGTACGGCATCGGCTCCGCGCTGACCGGGGTGGATTTCCCGGCGGTGATGCGCCGGAAGGACGGTGTGGTGAAGCAGCTGGTAAACGGCGTTGGCTACCTGCTGAAAAAAAACAAGGTGGATTTCCTTCCGGGAGAGGCAAAGCTCCTCTCCGCCAGTGAGGTGAAGCTCGGCGGCAAGGTCTACAGGACCCGAAACATCCTGATTGCCACCGGATCTTCCAACGCGGCGCCGCCCATTCCCGGGCTCAAGGGCGAGCGGGTGATTGACAGCACCCAGCTGCTGGCTCTGAAGACCCTGCCAAAGAGCATGGTGATTATCGGCGGCGGCGTGATCGGCTGCGAGTTTGCCAGCATTCTGGCGGCCTTTGGGTGCAAAATCACTGTGGTGGAGATGCTGCCCCATCTTCTCGGCGGCATGGACCGCTCCCTGGCGGACGCCGTTGCGCGGCAGTTCACAGACGCCGGCATCCAGGTGGAGCTGGGCGCCAGGGTGAAATCTGTCTGCGATCAGGGGATGGAACAGGCGGTTGTTTTTGAAAAGAACGGCGCGGAGGGCACTGTTTCGGCGGAGTATGTGCTGGTGTCCACCGGCCGCAAGGCCAACAGCGCCGGCCTTGGCTGCGAGGAGCTGGGCATCCGGATGGAGCGGGGCTTCATCCAGGTGGATTCCCACATGCGCACCTCTGTCCCCGGCATCTATGCGGCCGGCGACATCACGGGCCAGGGCATGCTGGCACACACCGCCTCTGAGGGCGGCGTGGTGGCCGTGGAGAACATGGCCGGCATAGACCGGGAGCTGCGGCTGAACGCGGTGCCCAAGGTGGTGTTCGTGGACAAGGAGGTGGCCTCCGTAGGGATGACCCGGGAGGAGGCGGAAAGAGCGGGCATGGACGTTGTAACCGGCACGTTCAGCCTCGCGGGCAACGGCAAGTCCCTGGCTATGGGAAAGAACCAGGGCTTTGTGACCGTGGTGGCAGACCGGGAGCACCACGCGATTCTGGGTCTGCACATGATGGGGCCCTGCGCCTCGGAGCTGGTGGCGCTGGGAACGCAGATGATCGCCTCGGAGCTTTTGCTGGAGGACGTGGAGTGCGCCATCTATCCCCACCCGGCCGTGGCGGAGGCCATCCGGGAGGCCTGCCTGGACGCCCTGGGACGCGTGGTTCACGCTTGAAGGAGGCCGCGATGAAATCTGCAAAAGGTACATTCAAGAATCTGTATGCCCTCCGCTTTGAGCCCGGCGAGGATGTGATGCTGGGCCTTCAGAAGTTCTGCGAGGATCACGGCATCGGCCACGGCGTCATCCTCTCCGCCATTGGCAGCTTACAGGGGTGCAGCTTCTTCGACCCGGAGGAGCTGCCCGGCAAGCCGGGGCTGTACGGCTACGGCGACCCCATCGAGCTGCCCTGCCCCATCGAGCTGATCTCCATGGGCGGCATCATCTGCACAGAGCAGGACGGCAAAATCTCCCTGCATGTGCATGCCGCCTTTGCTGACGAGTCCGGAGCGGCATTCGGCGGGCACTTCAAAGAGGGCAACCGCGTTTTGACCACCGTGGAAATGGTCATCGGGGAGCTGGACCATATCAACATGAGCCGCGCCATAGACCCGGAGCGGGGCGTGCCGGTCTTTACTCCCCTCCAGCTCTGAGCCGTGGGACACATACAGCTGGCGGCAAACTCCGGCGTGCTGGTCAGCTTCGGCGGCCGGCGGGTGCTGGTGGACGGGATTTACGGAAAGAACCGTTTTTTCTCCCCGCCGCTGAAGGAAGTGCAGCGGGCGGTGTTTGGGATGGACAGCCCCTACCGGGATGTGGACTTCCTGCTGTTTACCCACCGGCATACGGACCACTTTGACGCTGCATATACCGACGAGTACGCACGCAACAACCGCGTGCGGGGAATCTATGTCCCCCGGGCCGGAGCGGACCCCGCGTCGTTTCTGGAGGACCGGCGGCCGCTGCCCAAGGCCGCGGAACAGGGGGTGCTCCATGAGCTCTCCCCGGAGAAAGAGCAGGCGCTTTCCATCCCTCTGTGGGATGACTGCGCCGCCACCTATGTCCCCACCCGCCATCTGGACGTTCAGACCTACGCGGCGGTAAGGCACTGCGCCGTGCTGCTGTCCATAGGCAGAGTGCGGCTGCTGTTCGCTGCGGATGCGGACTGGAGTCCGGAGAACCGGGAGCGGTTTTTGGCGCTGGGGCCTTTGACGGCGGTGTTCATCACACCGCTCTTTCTCCTGCATCCGGACGGGCGGCGCCTGCTGGAACAGATCATGCCGGAGCAGGTGGTGCTGTATCACCTGCCATTCCAGCGGGACGACGTCACCGGGCTGCGGGCCGTGGCGGAAAAAGAGCTGGCCCGAAGCAATCCCTTTCGCCTGACGGCTCTGATGGAGCCAGGGCAGATGCTGGATGGAATCGAACCATGGAGGTGAGGGCGGGCATGCGTCTTCCAACCAAGGAGATGCGGGAGCATCCGCTGTTTGCCTGGCTCCCGGAGGAGGGCTTTGAGACGTTTGAAGCCTGCTTTGACATGGAGGCGGAGAACCTTGGAGCCGGAGAGCGGCGGGAGAGCCGCGGCAGGCTGGGCTATCTCCTCTCCGGCAGGCTCCACACGGCAGACGGAGAAGCGGTCCGGCCGGGAGAGCTCTTTGGGCTTTCGGCGGCTGGAGGCGGGAGGTGTCTGACCGCACAGGTCCCGTCTACTGTGATCTGGATGGACCGGGAGATCATGACCAGGGTCTGCTATTTTGACTGCTGGTTTCACGGCCGCTTTGTCACGGAGCTGAAACAGGCCCTCGCCCGGCAGGAGAGGAGAACCATGCCCTGAGCCTCGTCTCGGCCGCCGGAGGCCCGGCGCCGAGAGAGACCCATGGAAGAATTGATCAGCAGACAACAGGAGGAGTTTTCCATGAATTGTGTGACTTTAGAGGTTTTTGACCAGATTGCAACTGTGACCATCAACCGTCCCAAGGCTCTCAACGCCCTGAACACACAGACGCTGACCGAGCTGAGGGAGTGCTTTGCCGGTCTGGAAGAGCGAAAGGATGTGCGGGTTGTGATCCTCACTGGCGCCGGCGGCAAGGCCTTTGTGGCCGGCGCGGACATCTCTGAGATGGTGGACGCCACCCCCGCCGAGGGCCGCGCGATGGCCCTTTTGGCCATGGAGACGTTCAACAAGCTGGAGAATATGCCCCAGGTGACGATTGCCGCGGTCAACGGCTACGCGCTGGGCGGCGGGTGCGAAATCAGCATGAGCTGCGACATTCGCATTGCCGCGGACAACGCCGTGTTCGGCCAGCCGGAGTGCGGCCTTGGCATCATCCCCGGCTTTGGCGGCACCCAGCGGCTGGCCAGGCTGATCGGCAAGGGACGGGCCAAGGAGCTGATCTTCACCTGTGACCGGATTGATGCGCAGGAGGCATATCGGATCGGCCTTGCCAACCAGGTGGTTCCGGCCGGGGAGCTGATGGACGCCTGCCGCAAGACGGCGGAAAAGATTCTCAGCAAGGGCAGCTATGCGGTGAGCCTTGCCAAGAGCGTCATCAACGCCGGCCAGGACATGGATTTGAGCAACGGGCTGAAAATGGAGGCGGACGCCTTTGGCTTCACCTTTTCCACCCACGACAAGCGGGAGGGAATGACGGCCTTCCTGGAAAAACGGCCCGCGGAGCTGACGGATTTCTGACAGAAAGGCGAGAGCCCGCTGGCGGCAGAGGGAGGCACTATGGCAGCAGATACGCTTTATCTGGAGACAGGGAGTACGGACCCGGCTTATAACCTGGCGTTTGAGGAGGTTGTCCTGCAAAACCGCAGAGAGGGAAATACCCTTCTCCTGTGGCAGAATGACCACGCGGTTGTGATCGGGCAGAACCAGAACGCCGAGGAGGAGATCAACCACGCCTTTGTGGAAGCCCACGGAATTCGGGTGGTGCGCAGAATGACCGGCGGAGGCGCGGTATACCACGATCTTGGAAATTTGAACTATTCCTGGATGACGGATGTGGAAAACGCCGGGGCCATCACCTATCAACAATTTACCAGGCCGGTGGTGGAAGCGCTGCGGGGGCTGGGAATGGCCGCGGAGGCATCCGGGCGCAACGATATTCTGGTGGAGGGGCGCAAGGTTTCCGGCACGGCCCAGAGACTTTTGGGAAAGAGAATTCTGCATCATGGTACGCTGCTGTTTGACTCCGACCCGGAGATGATCGCCGGGGCGCTGCGGGTGGACGCCTCCAAATTTCAATCCAAGAGCACGAAGTCTGTGCGCTCCCGCGTGGGGAATATCCGGGAATTTCTGCGGACGGATATGACGCTGCCCGACTTCTGGGAGTATCTGAAGGGTTCCCTGGGCGGGGAGGCGCTCCAGAGCGGCAGCCTGACGGAAGCGGAACACCAGCAGGTACTCCGATTGAAAGCGGAGAAGTACGACGCCTGGGAGTGGACCTTCGGCCGGACGCCCCGGTTTTCCTTTGCCAACCGCCATAGATGGGACGGCGGGCTTTTGGAAGTCCGGGTTCAGGCAGAAAACGGGCGGATCACCGCGGCGCGCTTCTACGGGGATTTTCTGTCCCTGTGCCCGCCAGCGCCCCTGGAGGCGGCGCTGCGGGGGTGTCTTTTCCAACGCGCGGATGTGGCGCAGGCGCTGAGAGGGCTCCCCCTGCAAAACTACCTGGGAGGCATCCGCGAACAGGAGGTCTTGGACACCATGTTTCCGGTCTCCGGGCCGAAGAGCGAAGCGCCCAGCTTCTAAAAAAAGAGAGAGGCATCTGCCTCTCTCTTTTTATCCGTTTTTGCCCAGGTACGCCTCTTTCACCCGCTCGTCCGCCAGCAGCTCCGCGCCGGTGCCCCGCATGGTGATATTGCCCGTCTCCAGCACGTACGCAAGGTCCGCGATCTTCAGGGCCATGTTGGCGTTCTGCTCCACCAGCAGCACCGTCACGCCCTGGCGGTTGATCTCCTGGATGATCTTGAAGATATCCTGCACCACCAGGGGCGCAAGACCCAGGGACGGCTCATCCAGCATCATCAGCTTTGGACGGCTCATCAGTGCCCGGCCCACGGCCAGCATCTGCTGCTCGCCGCCGGAGAGCGTGCCCGCCAGCTGCCAGCTCCGCTCCTGCAGCCGTGGAAAGAGGGTGTATACCCACTCCACGTCCTTTTCAACCTCTGCCTTGTCACGGCGCAAATACGCGCCGATTTTCAGGTTTTCCAGCACCGTCATGTCGGCAAACACCCGCCGCCCCTCGGGGCTCAGGGCAATGCCGGCGCTGATGATCCGGTCGATGGACTTGCCCAGCAGCTCCTCGCCGTTCCACTGAATGGAGCCGGACTGGGCCTTCACCAGGCCCGTGATGGTCCGCAGGGTGGTGGACTTGCCCGCGCCGTTGGCGCCGATCAGCGTCACGATTTTACCGTCCGGCACCTCCAGAGAGATGCCCCGCAGGGCCTGGATGCCGCCGTAGGCCACCTGCAGATGTTCAATCTTAAGCATCCTCCGCCACCCCCAGATACGCGTCGATCACGCGCTGATTGTTCTGAATCTCCGCCGGGGTCCCCTGGGCGATCAGCTCGCCGAAGTCCAGCACATAGATGCGGTCGGAAATCCCCATGACCAGATTCATGTGGTGCTCGATCAAAAAGACCGTCAGGTGGAACTGGTCCCGGATCTCCCCAATGAAGGCCGTCAGCTCGTCGGTCTCCTGGGGGTTCATGCCCGCTGCCGGCTCATCCAGCAGCAAAAGCCGCGGATTTGTGGCCAGCGCCCGGGCAATCTCCAGCCGGCGCTGCTTGCCGTAGGGCAGGGACGTTGCAAGATCGTCCTTCACATCCGCAAGGCCCACAATCTCCAACAGCTCCTCCACATGGCGGCGCTGGGCGGCCTCCTCCTTATAGTTCAGCCGGAAGGCGGCGGAGAAGACGTTGCTGGTGCTGCGGCAGTGCTTGGCAATCAGCACGTTGTCAAACACCGTCTGGGACTTCCACAGCCGGATATTCTGGAACGTGCGGGCCATGCCCATCTGGGTGATTTTGTCCGGCGTGGGAGAGAGGGCGTGGGTGTACTCCCCCGCGTGCTGGCCCTTGTAGAGCTTTTTCATCTTGCCCTGGGGGTAGTTCTCAATGATCTTCTTCTCCTGGAACCACACCGCCCCGTTGGAAGGCTGGTACACTCCGGTGACCACGTTGAACGCCGTGGTCTTGCCCGCGCCGTTGGGACCGATCAGGGCCACGATCTCCCCCTGGTTGATCTCCAGGTTCAGGTTATCCACCGCCACCACGCCGCCGAACTGCATGGTGACGTTTTCAATCTTCAGCACTTGCTCGCTCATTGGTGAGCCTCCTTCCGACGGCGCTTGAACAGGTCCGGCAGCTCCTTGTCGCCCATGAGACCCTGGCGGAAGAACAGCACCACAATCATGATCACCAGGGAGAAGGCCACCATCCGGAAGCCGTTGCGCAGGAAGGGCATGGCCATGGACCCGCTCATGAGGTACGAGATCAGCCACCCCATCAGGGCCAGGGCCACCACGGCCGCCGCGATCTGTTTCCACCGTTTTTTCTCATGGCGCTGCTCCCGCAGGATGAGAAGCAGCCCGCCGCCCAGCACCACCACGGAAAACACAGCGATGAAAGCAATCCGCCGGGGGTCTGTGGGGGAGGTGAAGGTCACGCTGGTGTCCAGGAACCGCAGCCACCACTCGCTGGCGGCCACATACAAAAATGCCGCGATGCAGCTGCCGGAGATGGAGCCAATGCCGCCGATGACCACAATCAACAGAATTTCATAGGTCATGGCGGTGGTAAAGGTCTTGGCCTGGGCCTGGTTGGCGAACATGGCGAACATGCCGCCGCCCACCCCGGCGAAGAAGGAGCTGATGCAAAACGCCAGCCGCTTGTGGCGGGAGAGATTGATGCCCATGGCCTCCGCCGCCACCTCGTCGTCCCGCACGGCCTTGAAGGCCCGGCCGTAGGTGGAGTTGATGAGCAGCAGAATCACGCCGATGCACACCGCCCCCAGCAGGAACGGCACGAAGGTGGAAAGCCGCAGGGAGAAGCCCGGCAGCTCAATGTTGAAGCTGGAGAAGGTGGGAAAGCTCTTGAGGGCGTTGGCGCCGTTGGTGACGGGGCCCAATTTGTCCCACTGGAGAATGGCCCGGACAATTTCACCAAAGCCCAGCGTGGCAATGGCGAGATAATCGGACTTGAGCCGCAGCACCGGCAGGCCGATCAGCCACGCAACGACGGCGGCCACGAAGCCCGCCAGCACCAGCGCCGCCAGCACGCCCAGCACCAGTCCCGCCGCGCCGCCGCCGAAGAGCTCCGGCAGGGAGAAGTTCACGGCGGAGCCCTGGTAGATATAGTAGACGCTCTCCCGGGCCGCCGTGGGAATCGTTAAAATCGCGTAGGTGTAGGCGCCCAGCAGCATGAAGCCCGCCTGGCCCAGGGAGAAAAGGCCCGTAAAGCCGTTGAGCAGGTTCATGGAGGAGGCCACCACCGCATAGACCGCGCCCTTTTTCAGCACGGTGAAGAGCATGTGGGTGGGCTTCATGGTGTTTTCCAGAAGGATCACCAGCGCCAGCAGCGCCGCGGCGCAAAGGAGGATGACCCAGGTGCTCCGCTTTTGTTTCTTCTGCACAGTTACCCCTCCCTTACACTTTGTCGGTGATCTTCTCACCGAAGAGGCCGGTGGGCTTCACCACCAGAATCACGATCAGCAGGGCAAAGGTGAAGGCGTCGGAGAAGACGGACCAGCTGGAGCCCTTGATAACGCTCTCGGAGATGCCGATCAAAAAGGCGCCCACCACCGCGCCGGGGATGGACCCGATGCCGCCGAACACCGCCGCCACGAACGCCCTGAGGCCCGGCAGCGCGCCGGAGAGGGGCACGATGGACTGGTAGTTGGTGAAGTAGAGCAGGGACCCCACCGCTGCCAGGAACGAGCCGATGATGAACGTGAAGGAAATCACGCTGTTGATCTTGATACCCATGAGCTGGGCGGTCTCAAAGTCCCGAGACGCGGCCCGCATGGCCATGCCGATCTTGGTGTGGTTGATGAGCTGGGTCAGCGCCACCACCAGCACCACCACCAGCACCGGCGTGACCACCGTCACCCATTTGGTGGAGACGCCGGCAATCGTCACCTGGCTGGAAAGCCCGGGGATGGCCGGGTACATCTGAGGAAGGCCGCCGGTGATATAGGTGGCGAAGTTTTGCAGAAGATAGCTCACGCCGATGGCGGAGATCATCACGCTCATCCGGGGGGCGGAGCGCAGGGGCTTATAGGCGCACCGCTCGATGAAAAAGCCCAGGGCCACCACCAGCACCACCATCAGCGGCAGGGCGACGGGCAGCGGCAGGCTGGCGCTGAGATAGACCATGATCAGGCCCGCGGCCATAAATACGTCGCCGTGGGCGAAGTTGATCAGGCGCAAAATGCCGTATACCAGCGTATAGCCAATAGCGATCAGGGCGTATTGTCCGCCCAGAGAGATGCCCGAGAGCAGGATGGAAAGGCCGTATTGCACAGAAAACCCTCCCCTTTCTTTCAAATCAGTTTACAGCTTGGGACCGTCGCGAAAAGGGCCGGAGAACGTCGGCCGCTTTCGAGGCGGCCCTGGGAAAGCGCGTCTGGCGGAGGAACGTCCCTCCGCCAGACGTACATGCTCGTCAGGAATCAGCCGACGGTCTGCACCGTTTCCAGAGTCCAGGCCGCGTTTGCGTTGTCCGCGGTCTTGATATAGGCGGTGTCGCGGATGGCGTCGCCCTGGTCGTCAAAGGCGATCTCGCCGGAGACGCCGGTATAGGTGACAGAGGGCAGAGCGGCCTTCACAGCGGCGGGGTCCGTGGAGCCGGCGGCCTTCAGGGCCTCCAGCGCCACATAGTAGACGTCGTAGCCCATGGCGGTGACGGCGGCGATGGTGTCGTTGCCGCCGTTGTTGGTCATGGCGGTGGCGTCCTCATTCAACCAGGCCTTGATGCCCTCGTCGAACTCCGGAGAGCCGCCCTCCTGGTAGAAGGTGGAGACGTAGAGCTGCACGTTGGAGCCGGCCGCGGCCTCCAGCACCATGTTGCTGTCCAGGGTGTCGGAGCCCAGGATGGGGGTCTCCAGGCCCATGGAGGCGGCCAGCTTCACGATCTGGGTGGAGTAGGCGATGGAGACGGGGCAGAAAATCACGTCGCAGCCCTCGCTCTTGGCCTTGTTGAGATAGGTGGTGAAGTCGGAGGTGTTGGTGGGGAAGGAGTCCTTGACCACCTCGCCGTCAAAGGCCTGCTCGAAGTAGGTGATCAGGCCCTGATCATACTCGTTGCCCAGCTCGCCCAGGAGATACGCCTTCTTGGCGGAGAACTTCTCCTGCGCGAAGTTTGCAAGGACCGTGCCCTGGAAGGGGTCCAGGAAGCAGATGCGGAAGTAGTAGTCGTTGCCGGCAGTCACCTGGGGGTTGGTGCAGGTCACGCCGATGGCGGCAAGGCCGGCCTCGTCAAAGGTGGGGCCGGCGGCGATGGAGACGCCCGAACCATAGGAGCCCAGCACCAGGGAGACGTCCTTGCTCACCAGCTCGCTGGCGGCGGTGATAGCCTTGGAGGAGTCGGAGCCGTTGTCGGCGTAGACCAGCTCCACCGTGTAGGTCTCGCCGCCGATGTCCACGGTGGGAGTCTCCTGGTTGGCGTACTGCATGCCCAGCATCTCCTGCTTGCCGCCAGGGCCGGAGTCGCCGGTGGCGGGCTCGAACACGCCGATGCGCACCACCTTGTCGCCAGAACCCTCGGCGTCGTTGGCGGCGTCGCCGTCAGAGCTGCCGGAATCGCCGCCGCAGGCCGCAAGGCTCAGCGCCATGGCCAGAGACAGCATGAGTGCCCAAAACTTTTTCATGTTCATCAATCCTCCTGTTTGACTGGGACAGACAGTTGTCCCTTATGTAGGAAACATTTTACGTGGTTTTACGTAATTTGGCAAGATGAATATTTCACAGAAAGATTTTCCGGATTCCATGCTTTTTATAAGGTGAATTCAGAAATTTCCTAAAATTTGTCCGCGGGAGATAGACAAATGCCGCTGTGGAAGCAGTTTCCATCTGGAAGCTGTTTCCGTCCGGCGTACAGGGATTTTCGTGATTTTGCTGAACAGGGAAATGGCGGCAGCCATCCTACAGCCTGTCAACAGGCATTGAGAGGGGCCCCGGGAAAGCCCTGCGGCTGCCGGGGAGATCGGCGCGCCGCGGATTTCCAGATAGAAGCGCCGAGGGGACGGCATCTGCCGTCCCCACAAAATCAATCTGCCGCCCCGGGCTCCACCACGGCCAAAAACGCATCCCGGCCCATGGTCTCGTGGTCCAGGAGATACGCGGCCACCGCGTCCAGCTGCTCCCGCCGCTCGGTGAGAATGGCCTCACAGCGCTGGTAGGCGCGGCCCACCAGGGCTTTTACCTCCTCGTCGATCTGAGCCGCCACGGATTCGGAATAGCTGCGGCCCTGGGTCATGGTGCGGCCGATGAACACCTCGTCGTGGCCGGAGTCAAAGGCCACGGTGCCAAGGCGCTCGCTCATGCCGTAGCTGGCCACCATCTTCCGGGCGATGGCCGAGGCCCGCTGAATGTCGTTGCTGGCGCCAGTGGAGATATCTCCCAGGCACAGCTTCTCCGCCACCCGGCCCCCCAGCAGGGCCGTGATCTGATCCTCCATATACCGCTTGGAGAGATAGGAGCGGTCCTCCTCCGGCAGCGAGATGGTCATGCCGCCGGCCCGTCCCCGGGGGACGATGGTGATCTGGCTCACCGGGTCCTGATCGGGCAGGGCGTGCATCACCACGGCGTGGCCCGCCTCGTGCCAGGCGGTGAGCCGCC
>OGGQ01002071.1_pt1 | contig 23246 bp, 18 predicted proteins | sample 1571191 | NCBI WGS metagenome assembly OGGQ01 (sample SAMEA2582061, study PRJEB24529) | metagenome | biome: Human gut stool | place: China | collected 2011
TAATGGCAGAGTATCCGTTTGTTCGGGGAAACGCAAGCGGTATGGCCGTAGGGCTTCCGGAAGGGCAGATGGGGAATTCCGAGGTAGGACATCTCAACATAGGCGCCGGAAGGGTCGTCTACCAGGATCTCACCATGATAACGAAGGCCATCGAAGACGGCTCCTTTTTCAAAAATCCGGCCTTCCTCAAGGCCGTGGACCACGTGAAGAAAAACGACTCGACGCTCCACCTGCTGGGACTTCTCTCCGAGGGGGGCGTCCACAGCCATATCGACCATCTGCTGGCCCTCACCGATCTGGCCAGGCAGAACGGCATAGAAAAGCTTCAGATCCACTGCTTCCTGGATGGACGGGATGTGCCTCCCTCTTCCGGCCTTTCCTATGTGAAGGCCCTCCAGGAGGAGATGGAGAAAATCGGCGTGGGTCAGATCGCCACCATCAGCGGCCGGTACTATGTGATGGACAGAGACCGGCATTGGGATCGGGTTCAGCCGGCTTACGAGGCCATGGTGCTGGGGAAAGGCCCCTTCTTTGTCGATCCTGTTCAGGCGGTGGAAAAGAGCTATGAGCAGGGAGAGACCGACGAGTTTATGAAGCCGGTGGTCTGCTGCAAAGATGCCGGGATCAGCCACCGTGACAGTGTGATTTTCTATAACTTCCGCCCCGACCGGGCCAGAGAGATCACCCGTACCCTCACCGATCCGGAATTTGACGGCTTTGTGCGGGAAGGCGGACTGGTGGCTCCCTATTATGTGTGCTTCACCCAGTATGACGCCGCCATGCCTGGAGTACAGGTGGCCTTCAAGCCCCAGGTGCTGGAGCACATCCTGGGTCAGGTGGTCAGTGAGGCGGGTATGACCCAGCTTCGCATTGCCGAAACCGAGAAATATGCCCATGTCACCTTCTTCTTCAACGGTGGCGAGGAACGGGTATTTCCCGGGGAAGACCGGGTGCTCATCGAGTCCCCCAAGGTGGCTACTTTCGATATGAAGCCGGAAATGAGCGCCTATGAGGTCACCGATGCGGTGTGCAGCCGCATCGAAAGCGGAAAATATGATCTGATCGTTTTGAACTTTGCCAACTGCGATATGGTGGGTCATACCGGCGTGCTTCCGGCGGCCATTCGTGCGGTGGAAGCGGTGGATACCTGCCTGGGGCGGGTGCTGGCCTCTTTGGAAAAGATGGGCGGCGCGGCTCTGGTCACGGCCGACCACGGCAATGCCGAGCAGATGGTCTGCCCCGACGGCACTCCCTTTACCGCCCACACCACAAATGAGGTGCCTCTGATTCTGGTGGGCAAGAAGGCCGGGCTGAAAGAGGGCGGCCGCCTGTGCGACATCGCCCCCACTTTGCTCTCCATGCTGGGGCTGGAAAAGCCCGTGGAAATGACCGGCGAGAGCCTGCTGACAGAAGCATAGGCAATAGGGCCAAGGTTTTTCCCGAATTTTACTCTGGGAACCCCTTCTTTCTCCCCTCCGGCGATTGACGGGGAGGGAAAAAGAGGATACAATATCCTGGTGAACACAGAACGAATATCAAAGAAAAGAGGAAAACACCGATGAAAAAGTACATTGAGATCACCGATGTGGTGGGCCGCGAAGTACTGGACAGCCGCGGCAACCCCACCGTGGAAGTAGAAGTATATGCCATGGACGCCGAGCAGAACAAGCTGTTCATGGGCCGGGCCGCTGTGCCCTCCGGCGCCTCCACCGGCATTTTTGAAGCCTGCGAGCTGCGGGACGAGGACAAGAGCCGCTATATGGGCAAAGGCGTCACCAAGGCTGTGGCCGCTGTCAACACCGAGATCGCTGAGTGCCTGATGGGCCAGAATGTGCTGGATCAGCCCCTCATCGACAAGATGCTCATTGAGCTGGACGGCACTGCCAACAAGTCCCGCCTGGGCGCCAACGCCATCCTGGGCGCTTCCCTGGCCTGCGCCAAGTGCGCCAGCGAAGCTCTGGGCATGACTCTGTATAACTATGTGGGCGGCTGCAACGCCAAGACCCTGCCTGTGCCCATGATGAACATCCTCAACGGCGGCGCTCATGCTACCAACAATGTGGATATTCAGGAGTTCATGGTTATGCCTGTGGGCGCCGGCACCTTTGCCGAGGGCCTGCGTTGGTGTGCCGAAGTGTTCCACACCCTGAAGAAGGTGCTCCAGGGCATGGGCCTGGCCACCGCTGTGGGCGATGAGGGCGGCTATGCTCCCAACCTGAAGAAGGACGAGGACGCACTGAAAGTCATCGTGGAAGCCATCGAGAAGGCCGGTTTCGAGCCGGGCAAGGACTTCATGATCGCCATGGACCCCGCTGTGTCCGAGTGGTATAAGGAAGAGGACGGCGGTTACTACCTGCTGCCCAAGGCTGGCAAGAAGATGACCCGCCAGCAGATGGTGCGGATGTGGAAGAACTTCGTGGAGAAGTATCCCATCATCTCCATCGAGGACGGCATGGGCGAAGAGGACTGGGAAGGCTGGAAGATGCTGACTCAGGCTCTTGGCGACAAGATCCAGCTGGTTGGCGACGACCTGTTCGTCACCAACACTCAGCGCCTGGCCAAGGGCATCAAGATGGGCGTGGCCAACGCCATCCTCATCAAGGTCAACCAGATCGGCACCCTCCCCGAGACTCTGGAAGCCATCCAGATGGCAAACCGGGCCGGTTATACTGCCGTTATTTCCCATCGCTCCGGCGAGACCGAGGACACCACTATCGCCGACCTGGCTGTGGCTCTCAACGCCGGTCAGATCAAGACTGGTGCTCCCAGCCGTACCGACCGGGTGGCCAAGTACAACCAGCTGCTGCGCATCGAAGAGGAGCTGGAGGATATCGCCTATTATCCCGGCCTGAATGCCTGGTTCAACCTGAACAAGTAAATCTACCCTATAACATAAAAGCGGACAGGATTTCCTGTCCGCTTTTTGTATTGTTCTTCATTCTTCCCGCATCAGCAAAGTGGGGACGCCGCCGGTGTGGAAAATCACCGTAGCTTCATCGGTGGGCAGGCGCCCTTTTTGGCACAGATCGGTGAGCCCGGCGAACACTTTGGCATTGTAGGTGGTGTCCAGGAAAATCCCTTCAGTACGGGCCAGAAGGCGTAAAGCCAGCCAGGTTTCCGGGGAGTGTTTGGCATAGCCCGGCCCCAGATATTCCTCATAAAAATGGGTGTTGTGCTGCAAAGACAGGGGCGGAATCACATGGAGCTTTTCGCAAAGGCCCTGCCAGATTTCCTGGGCGATGGGCCAGAAAGTGTGGGCGGGATATTCCACCGAAACCAGATGGACATGAAGGTCTGGCCCACCCATGAGACGCAGACCGAAGAGCAATCCAATTTCCGTAGGCCCGGCGGAAGCACTGATGAACACATGACGCAAGTCAATGTGTTTCTGTTCGGCCTGGAAAAGCAGCTCCTGAGCAGCTGCCACATAGCCCAAAGCTCCCACCACCGGATCGCCCAGGATATAGGGAGTGCGGCCTTGGTCCTTCAGTTCCTGGGCCCGTTCTTCCACAAAGGCTTTACGGGCCTCCTCATCCACCGGGCCGCAATAGATCTGGCGCACTCCCATCAGATCATAGAGAAAACGGCTGTCACCTCGGCGGGGTTTAGTGTTGGATGGAGCGGCGTTGTGGATGATCTCACATTCCAGGTTCAAACGGCAGCAGGCGGCTGCGGTGAGGCGGCACAGGTTGGAAGGGGGAAGCCCGGCGGCCAGAACGATATCACAGCCCTTTTCCAGGGCCTCGCCCAGCCAGAATTCCAGAGAGCGGACCTTGTTGCCTCCCATTCCCAGGCCCATTACATCCTCCCGTTTGATCCAAAGGGAGGAATGGCCGATGGTATCGCCAAAATGGGCGGCTTTTTCCAAAAGTGTGGGCTCTGTTAAAAGAGAAATCCGGGGAATCTGAGAAAACAGCATAGAAAACCTCCAGAGAACAGGTAGCGGGAAAATCACAAGAAAACAGGATCTCCCATGGGTGATGTGCTTGTTTTGTATTGTATCTTATCTTTTCCTGGGGCGCAAGTGGAAAGGCAGCGGCATAGACTGGAATGACCCCTGCCGGCAGAGTATCGGCGGGGAATCATCAAAAAAGCGAGGTATGATCATGCGACAAAAAACTCCCTATGGCCGGATGTTCCCCCATTGCGGCCCTGCCCGGGGACAGTGCCCTCAGGGCCCATGGCGGGGAAATGAGCCGGTCTGCCCTCGACCGGGACATAGTTATTATCCTCCGGCCAGGCCGGGAAGGTTCTTTCAGGAAAATCAGGGACGCCAGCAGGAGGCCTGGCACACCGGGGTCTGGCAGCAGCCCATGCCCCGGCGGGAGCAGTGGCAGGAAGGAACCGGACCCTCCGATCCCATGGCTCCTCAGGAACCCACTGTACCGGAAGTGCCAGAATATCCTGTGCTTCCAGAGGAGCCGGAAGCACCTCAGGAACCGGTAATACCAGGGTGCCCGGAATGTTCGGAGTGTCCCTCTCAGCCGGAAGAACCGGAAGAACCGGTGGTGCCGGAGTGCCCGGAATGCCCAGAGTACCCCTCTCAGCCGGAAGTGCCGGAAGAACCAGAGATGCCGGAGTGTCCGGAATGCCCAGAGTGCCCCTCTCAGCCGGAAATGCCAGAGGAGCCAGAGAAGCCGGAGTGCCCGGAATGCCCAGAGTGCCCCCCTGAGCCGGAAATGCCGGAGGAACCAGAGATGCCGGAGTGTCCGGAGCATCCCTGTCCGCCCTGTCGTCCTAACCCTTGTCCGCCCTGCGGCCAGCCAATGACCCCGGAAGAGTGCCAGAAGATGCAGCATTATACCCCATTGCCCCAGCGGCCGACTCCCCAGGCCTGCCGTCAAAATGGCTGTATCACCGACAACCAGGGAACCATGGCCCAGAATGACAACCATTCCCTCACTGTGGGATGCAATGGCCCTATGCTGATGAAGGATGCCTATTACCTGGAAAAAATGGCCCATTTTGACCGGGAACGCATTCCCGAGCGGGTGGTGCATGCCAATGGCACCGGGGCCTTCGGTTATTTCCAGACCACTTGCTCCATGACACGGTACACCAAGGCCGGTCTCTTCTCCCAGCCGGGCAAAGTGACGCCGGTATTTGTCCGGTTTTCCACCGTGGCAGGCCACAAAGGCAGCGCCGATACCCTGCGGGACCCCCGTGGATTCGCTGTGAAATTTTACACCGAGGAAGGGAATCTGGATATCGTGGGCCTGAATTTCCCGGTGTTCTTCATCCGCGATGCCATGAAATTCCCCGATTTGCTCCATTCCCTCAAGCCTGCGCCCGACACCGGTGTGAAAGACAACACCCGTTTCTGGGACTTTTACAGCCAGATGCCGGAATGCACCAATATGATCACATATCTGTATTCCGATGAGGGCACCATTCCCTCCTTCCGGAAGATGGATGGATTCGGCGTCAATACTTATGTGTGGGTAAACAGCCAGGGAGAGCGGTTCTATGTGAAATACCATTTCCGCTCCCACCAGGGGAAAGAGACGGTGGACCGTCACGAAGCGGCCCGCTTGGCCGGGGTGGAGCCCGATGTAGCCAAAACCGACCTGTACCGCACATTGGAAAGCGGGCAAACGGCGTCCTGGGATCTGGCGGTGCAGCTGATGCCCATTTGCCAGGCCTCCATGCAGGATTTTGACCCTCTGGACGACACCAAGCTGTGGCCGGAAGAGCGTTTTCCCTTGCATAAAGTAGGGCAGTTGGTGCTCAACCGGAATTTTGAAAATGAGTTTGCCCAGGTGGAGCAGTCGGCCTTCTGCCCAGCCAATCTGGTGCCCGGCATCGAGTTTTCCGATGATAAAATGCTCACCGGGCGGGTGTTTTCCTATGGGGATGCCCAGCGCTACCGGGTGGGCCCCAACTACACAGAACTTCCCATCAACCGTCCTCGTACACCGGCCAACAATTACCAGCAGGACGGCATGATGCGCACTACTTTCCGGAAAGGAACGGTGAATTACTATCCCCACAGCGGTGCTTTGGGATGCGGGCCGCAGCAGAAAGCTTCCTGTCCGCCCTATACCGCCCAGTATTCCCGGGGAAATCAGATCCGTTCTCCCTTGTACCAGACCGACGACTTTACCCAGGCTGGAGAGCGTTTCCGGGGCATGAGCCAGCTGGAACAGGAGCATCTGGTGGACAATATCGCCGTGGAGCTGGCCCAGGCGCCCGCTGTGATTTCGGATCAGTGCCTGGAGTATTTCAGAAAGGCCTGTCCTCAGTGGGCTGATATGGTGAAGAAAGCCATGGAGGGCTATGGGCAAAGACGCTGAGCGCAGCAAAAAACAAACGGCAACGCCGCTTGTCTGATACAAATCAAAAGCCCCGCAAGACCAAATGGTCTTGCGGGGCTTTTATAAAAGGAAGGATCTTACTTATTTCTTCATAGCCTCTTCATAGGCCAGAACGCGCTGCATCTCGTTGTAAACGATCATGTAGCCTTCGTCCACACCCATGCCGGGCTTTGCCAGGATCTGGTCAGGCTGAGTAGCCATGGCCACCTGGACGCACACCTGAGCGCTCCGGTCGGTCTCGTTGCAGGTGCCGCCCTGATAAGCGCCGATGCCCTTCTTCTTGCAGTAGAGCACAGCTTCGGCGATGTCGTTCATGCCGCCCAGGTCGGGGGTCTTGATCTGGATCATATGGCCGGCCTTGTTGTCGGCGAAGTAGATGATGTCCTCCAGAGTGTTGCACCACTCGTCGGCCACGATCTCCACGGGGATGTTCTTCTTGTCGCAGATTGCGGTGAGGTCCCGCAGAGCTTCCATCTGCTTTGTGCGGTCGCCCACATCCACGGGGCCTTCGATGCGCAGGTGGAAGGGAGCGGCAGCGTCGCACAGGGTCTTCATGTAATCGGCGATCTTCTCCAGATCGTTGTCAAAAGCAATGCCCATGGTGCCGTACACATCGATGTGCAGCACAGGCTGATAGCTCTCGTCCTTGCGCAGGGCGATGATCCGGTCATGGAGCCACTTCACATACTCCAGCAGTTTCTCGCCGTTCTTGCCCAGCTTGGTCTCCACATGGTTGATCAGAGCATGGGGCAGAACCTGAGCGCCCTTCAGGATCATCTTGTCGGCGTTCTCATAGCGGTTGTCGCCGGACTGGGTGAAGATGGGCAGCTCCTTATCGGAGACCTTGCAGCCATATTCCTCAGCGATGACTTCGGCCATGATGGTGTGCTTGGACTTGGCCACAGCATCCAGAATGGCCTGGGTGACGCCGTAGCGGATGGCGGTGTGGATGCGCTTGCCGGTTTTGGGATCGGTCATGCTGTTGATTTCGCCGGCCAGCTCCTTGAAGCTGGTGAGCTCGCGGCCGATCAGGTGGGGAGCCACCACTTCCTGGATGTAGGGGATGAAGTCCTCAGCCAGGAACAGGGGATCGCGTCCGCCAGCACCGGAATACTGCACCGCAGCGCAATCGCCCAGGGCGATCTGGCCGTCGGAGAGAACCAGCTGCACGCTGATGGCTTCGCCAGCCATACGGATGGAGGTGAAGCCGGGGGTCATGGGCTCGCCGATGTAGGCGGCGCCGTCGTTCTTTGCGCCGGCTTTGATGGCCTTCTGGTCGTCAAAATAGAAGCCGGTGCGGCCTTTGGAACAGATTACTTTTTCGATTTTCATGGGAATCCCATCCTTTCGAAACGGTTGAGTGTTATATGTTCACAAAATAGAGCGGACAAACAGAGTTATTTGTTCTTGGGACGGCCAACCAGCTTGCCTTCGGAGATGGCGTACACATCGTCGATGACCATCTGGAAGTTGGCGGGACGCTTCTCGAATTTGGCGCGCTCTTCCAGCTTGGCGATGTGGGTGCCCTTGATGTCATCGTCGAAGGGCAGGTTGCCGAAGCTGAGGAAGCGGACGGCGCCTTCGTTGTCGCGGGCGGGCAGAGCGGCGCCGCGGTTGTATTTGCTGGGGGAGAAGGGCACATCGATGACACCGGCGGCGAAAGCGGCCACGGTGGACTTTTCAAAGTCGTTGCCGCCCAGCTCCAGGGTCTTGTTCAGGATGGCCCGGGTCTCGTTCATGATCATATGCTTTTCAGCCATGGCCCGAGGACCGTTCTTCATGGTCTGGCAGGAGAGCATGTTGGCCAGCTGCTTTGTGGCACGCAGACCAGCGGCGTTGGCTTCCTTGGTGGGGATGCCGAAAGCCTCGTGAGGAGACTTGACGATCACCTTGGTAGCGCCGGCCAGAACAGCGGTAGCAGCGCCCCAGGAGATAACGGCGAAGGCTTGAGCCTCGTCCTGAGGGAAGCCGCCCATCCACTGATGGAACACGGTAGAGATGCTCACATCGGTGAAGCCGAAGCGGTCCAGATATTCACGGGTCACTTCTTCCAGAGCGTAGATAGCGCCGATATCCTGGTACAGGTTGCCGCACTGGCCATAGCCCACGGAGATGTGCTTGACGCCCTGCTCAGCAGCCAGCAGCGCTTCCAGAACGGCTACGGCATGGGAGATGCAGGGGGGCACCAGGGTGCCGGTGAGGGGGCCATAGGGCTCACGGTCGATCTGTACGCCGGCTTCTTCATACAGGCCGGTGAGGCGGTCGGTGTACTTCCAGTAGCGGATGGTCTCCTCCAGAGTGCGGTCCTTGGCGTAAGGCACATTGTAGGAGATGCCGCCGCCTTCGTAGGAGGTAAAGCCACCGGCATAGGCGATTTCGGTGAGCAGACGGGCGTCAGGAGTGCCGTGGCGGATCTGCATGGGCACGCCCACAGACTCGGTGACCTTACGGCAGTTCATCACGCCGTGGTTGACAGCCGGGAAGCCGTTGAGCATGGCCTTGCCATGGGCGATGGATTCCTCGATGCCCTTCTGGCAGTCGTTATACAGGTTGTGACGGGTGTAGCTGTCGATGGTGGTGGGCAGCAGGTCGGCATGGCCTTCCTTCTCCAAAAACTGCATCAGTTCGATGTGCTTGTCGATCAGAGGCACACCGGCACGGGGCTGGATCAGGGTTACTTTGTCCTTGCGGGCCTGCTCCAGCTTCTTGGAAAAGACTTTGGAATCGGGCAGAGACTTGTGGTAGTCCACCGCCTCCTGGAAGTTGACATCCTTGCCGGTGGGCCAGGAAGCCAGAACTTCTTTCTGCTGGCGGCGGAATTCGTCCATTGACATCTTGTTCAATGTATCGCTCATCTTCTCATCCTCGCTTTATATTTCGGTCAATTCGTTTTTCATGATTTTCAAAGCTACATCGGGCAGCTTCTGGGACAAAAGCCCCATGGCCGACAGGATGTATTTGGCGTCCAGCAGGCACTTGGCCTTCCGGGGCCGCAGGGACAGAGGCTCCTGCTCGCTGAAGCTGGCCTCCGACAGAATGGCAGCCGGGTCCTTGGAGGTGATCACCGGTCCACCGGTACCGATCAGCCATTTCACATCGCTCAGGTCCTTGCCGGTCTGCATATACCGCTCACCCAGAGGGGTGAACACCACTTCCAGATGACCGGCATGGCGCTCGCAGGCGTTCTTGGCAGCCGACTTGGCCAGGGCCACATCAATCTTTTCCATGGCTTCGTTCTGGGGCAGGATATCCGGGGTCTTGTCGAACACATCCAGCGTCTGCCGCAGCTCTTCCACCGTCACACCGGCGTCCTCAGCGAAGAGTTCTTCGCCCTGAAGAGCCACGATGGTCCGGGCGTTCCAGCGCATTCCCAGATCCCCTTCCACCGAACGCTTGGCGGCCGGATGGGGCAGACCTTTCAGCATGGCGCCGGAATAGACCGGGCAGCCGTTGGTGACGGAATACACATCGGTGGTGGCGCCGCCGATATCAAAGGCCATCAGACTGCCGATGCCCTCTTCGTCCCGGGTGCCCCGAGAGAGAAGGGTGATGGCGTCCAGCACCGAAGCCGGCGTGGGGATGATGTCCCCGTCCATCTTTTCGGCCAGTTCCCGCAGGCCCTTGGCGTCCACGATGCGCTCCAGGAAAACCTTGCGCACCGCTTCCCGGGCGGGCTCGATGTTCAGCTTGCCGAACTCGGGCATCACATTGGGGCAGACCACCGCTTCCTTGCCCGCTTCTTCAATGAGACGGGCGGCTTCCCCGGCAGCGCTTTTGTTTCCGGCGATGATCACCGGGAAGCGGAGAGGGCAGTCGGCCAGCACCTTGGCATTGTGCAGCATCACTTCGCTGTTGCCGCCGTCGGTACCGCCGGAGAGCATGACGATATCGGGCTGCAGCTCTGTGAGCTCCTTGGCTTCGGTATCGGTCATTTTGTAAGCATAGGCCTTGAGCACCTTGGCCCCGGCGCTGAGGGAAGCCAGACGGGCGGCTTCGCTGGTCAGGTCGGGAACCAGACCACAGGCTACCATTTTCAGGCCGCCGGCGGCAGAGGAACAGGCCAGACGGAAATCAAATTCCATGGGATGGCCCACCTGCTCTGTGAGAAGGGCCAGGGCTTTTTGGAAGCCGATGTTCACATCATCAAAAATGGTGGTGGGGGACATGGCCCGCCCCACGATGCGGCACGCTTCCAGGTCCGCGGCAGTCACCTTGGTGAAGGTACTGCCGATGTCGGTAAACAGAGCGTAACTCAAAGGAAAGACCCCTCTCTTATTCGCCCAGTTCCCGGCGCAGGTCGGCGATGGTCACATCGGGCATGGTGCCGGGGGCATAGACATAGTTGAAGCCCATGTCTTTGAAGATCTTCTCAGTCTCCGCAAAGTCCCGCTTGCCCACAACCAGATTGCCGCCGCAGAAGAGGGGGATGTTGCCGATGCCGGCTTCCACGCACTTTTCCCGCATGCCCTGGCAGTCCAGCTCGCCCTGGCCATAGAGGGAAGAGACCATGATGGCGTCAGCATTTGTTTCGATGGCGGCCTTGATGAATTCGTCCTGGGAAACCATCACGCCCAGGTTGACCACTTTGTAGCCGGCCTCGGTGAAGGCATGATCCAGGATCTTGTTGCCCACAGCGTGGACATCGGCGCCGATGACGCCCAGTACAAGAGTTTTCATATTGCACCTCGTATTATTTAAAATTTGTTGATGTCGGAAAGATCGTCCAGCCGCTCAGGCTTGGCCACAACGCCCACCAGCATATAGCCCCGGCGCACCGGATCATAGATGAAGTCGGGAGCCATGGCAAACAGCTGAATGTCGCCGGTGTTGCGCAGGTGGATGCGGGGGCCGGTGCAGTAAATGCGGGCATCCCCGATGCGGATATGGTGCTCATCCAGATAGCACACATCCAGCTTGGCGTCGATGAATTCCTTGGCCCGCTTCTGCACTTCCTCCACAGAGAAGGAGGGCTTTTCCTCAAATTCCAGCAGGAAGCCCCGCTTCACATCCCCGTGAACCAGGGTGCTTGTGGGGATGCCGTAGTCGATGTCCAGAATGTGGCACACCAGATCTTCGGCGGTGTGAACCATCCGCCGGTAGTGGATGGAGCGCAGCACCTTTTGGGCGATGTCGGTGGGCTTGGGACCGAAAATATTGGGCCGGGCCACGATGACCTCTTCACCGATGCCCACCAGCAGCTCGGCATTGCGGCCCAGGGCGGGATAGAGCAGATCAAAGTGCTCGATGACCACCCGCCGTCCGGCGTCGATAGCCGCCCGCACAGCCTCGGCCAGGCGGTAGGGCTGGGTGAAAGCCGATTCAAAGCGCACATCCATGTGATAGGTATGATCACGGAAGCGGCCGGATTCAAAGTGGTCCATCAGAGGAAGGGGACGGGTGTACACATCCTCATCGTCGTTGGTCAGCTGAAGACCGGGGAACATTCCCCGCACGATGAGGGATTTGCCGCTGCCCGCCTCTCCCAAAATGCCCACGCAGTGGTCCTCCGGGGAAAGGTACTGGCTGGTGATGGTGTTGCCCAACTCCATCAAGCGTCTGCGCCCCCGGGGGGCATAATATTCGGTATACATAAAGGGATCGCTGGCAAATTTCAATGGCGTCATCTCCTTTCGGGTTCCGCCATAGGCCCACACCTAACATTGTATGCGAAAGGCCCAGGCGTTGCAATGTAAAAAGTTGCGGAAAACCATGCAAAGTTGATAAAAATAGCGGTTTTTACCCCTTAAAATACCGGGATACCTGTATACAAGTATCCTGGAGCACCGATATTCCAACCGGAAAAAACAAGGCAAAAACAGTCTGAAACGAAAAAATGCTTGAAAGAATTAAGGAACTTCGAAAAAACAGCGGCGAAACGCACAAAAACGGAGAAAATTTATTGACAGAAAAATAACAAATTTTGCCGCAAGATTGTGCATCCCGCTTGGAAGGATCAGAGGGCGATTTCCCCGGCCAGATTGGTGTGGAACATGGCCCGGATCTCTCCCAGATCCCGGGTATGGCCCAGGGCCCACATCAGCTTGGTGACGGCGGCTTCCCGCGTCATGTCAAAGCCCTGGATGGCTCCCTTGGCCAGGGCCTTCTGACCCACCTGGTACACCGAAAAGTCCGAGCGCTCATAGAGACACTGGCTGCATACCACCACCGGAATACCGGCGTCGATGGCCTTTTCGATCTTGGAGACAAAGTCCCGGCGAACAAACTGCAATCCACCGATGCCGAAGGCTTCGATGACGATGCCATGGCAGCCGGCTTCGATCATCAGATCCACCAGCTTGGGATTGGTGCCGGGGGTGAGCTTCAACAGGTACACATCGGAATCCACGGTGTCCTCCAGCACACATTCTCCCCGCTGGGGCGGAATCACCGACCGGTCCAGATTCAGGCCGGAGGAATCCACCACCCCGGCATAGGGATAATTGACGCTTTCAAAGGCGTCAAAGGCGGTGGTGCGCACCTTCACCGACCGGCAGCCCAGCATGATCTTCCGGTCAAAGGCCACAAAGATGCCGGGAGTGGCGCTGGCCGCCATGGCAAAGGCACAGGTCAGGTTCAGAGGAGCGTCGCTGAGAGGACTGGCAATGGGCACCTGGGAGCCGGTGAACACCACCGGGATGGGTACATTCCGCAGCATGAAGCTCATCATGGAAGCGGTGTAGGCCATAGTGTCGGTGCCGTGGGTGACCACAATGCCGTCATAGAGGCGGATGTTTTTATAGATGGCTCCAGCGATGATCTTCCATTCCTCGGGCTGGATGTTGGTGCTGTCCAGAGTGAGGATCTCCTGGGTGGTGATGTCGTAGTTGGCCGCCGAAGGGCCCATATGGGACAAAATGGTGTCGGCGCCGGTGGGGGCCAGGCCCTCTTCCGAAGGAAGGGAGGCGATGGTGCCGCCGGTGGTGAGCATCAGAATCTTCTTCATGGGACTTTCTCCGCAAAAAAGCGGAGCCTCCTTTCATTATATATAAAGTAAGGATCAAGCAGAAAAACTCAGGCCAAGAGAGCTTCGACCCGGTCTTTGGCCTGCCGCAGGCTGGAAAGCAGCTGCCCTTTGTCCAGGGCCCGCAGACGGCTGGTGGGGCCGGAAATACTCAGCACCATGATGAGCTTGTCCCCGGAAAAAACAGGGACCGCCGTGCAGGAAAGGCCTTCTTCGGTCTCCCCGTCCTCTTCGGCATAGCCCTCCTTGCGGATGGTAGCCAGCTGCCTTTCCAGCTGATCCCAGCTGGTGATGGTGCTTTCGGTCTGCCGGGGCAAGGGGAGATGACGGCGGGATTCCAGCACCGATGGAGGGGAAAAGGCCAGCATACATTTGCCGCTGGCGCTGCAATGGCACAGGGTCACCGCTCCCACCGGAGGAGCTACGGTGAGCACATTGTGGGGATTCATGATCTTGCCGATGAGCAGCTGGCGGGGCAGGGAATCTTCGCTGCCCAAGGGATAGGGCACGGTGATGTGGATACATTCGTTGTATTGTTCCACCAGTTCCTGGGCGATGGGCTTGACCAGCTCCACCATGGCGGTGTTCTGGCTGACCCGGCTGCCCAGAAGAAACAGCCGCAGCCCCAGGCCGTAGTGGCTGGTGGAGGGGTTCTGATACACATAACCCAGGCCCTTCAAGGTGGTCAGCAGCCGGTGGACGGTGCTTTTATAAAGGCCCAATCCCTGGGCGATGGCCGAAAGGGAACATTCGGCATTTTGTTCATAGAGATAATCCAGAATCTGTGAGGCCCGTTCCACGGCCCCCACAGTGGTTTCGCGTTTTGCCATGATGGATGGTTTCCTTTGCGTCTGTGGCTTTTGCCAGGGTCTTTTTTCTATTTTATCACGGCGAAGGCCGTTTGCAAAGGAGAAAAGGGACAGAAAGGAGGATGGGTTATCCACTTTTTTCCGAAGGAAACCGCCCCAGCCCTTGACAGAAGGGGCGGGAAGGAATATCCTAAAAATATAAAAATCAGAACAATGTTCCGCAGAACAGAACACGAGGTGAACATATGCACATTCTGGTCATCAATCCCGGGGCCACCTCCACCAAGCTGGCCGTATTCCAGGAAAAGCAGGAGGAATGGAGAAGCACATTGCTGCACAGCCAGGAGGATCTGGCTCCGTTCCATCATGTGAATGAGCAGACCGGCTACCGCCTGGAGTTGATCTTGCAGGAAGTGGAGAAGGCCGGCTACCATATGGCGGATTTTGCCGCTGTGGTGGGAAGAGGAGGCCTTTTGCGCCACATCCCTTCGGGCACCTATAAGGTCAATCAGCGGGCGGTGGACGATATGAACGATCCTCCCATGGGAGAGCATGCCGCCAATCTGGGGGTGCTCATCTGTGATGAGCTCACTCGGCGCTATGGGATGCCCTCTTATTTTGTCGACCCGGTGTCGGTGGACGAGCTGGAGCCGGTGGCCCGCATTTCCGGCCATGCCGCCTTTGAACGCCAGAGCTTTTTCCATGCCCTCAACCAAAAGAGCGTGGCCCGGCGGGCGGCGGAAAAGCTGGGGAAACCCTATGAAGACTGCAATTTCATCGTGGTGCACATGGGTGGCGGCGTGTCGGTGGCGGCCCACCGAAAAGGCAAAGTGGTGGATGTATACAATGTGAAGGACGAAGGGGCCTTTTCCATGGACCGGGGCGGCTCGCTGCCGGTGACAAGGGTGATCGATTACTGCTTCTCCGGAAAGAGCTATCAGGAGGTCAAGCGGGAACTGGGCACCCAGGCGGGAATGGTCTCCTATCTGGGGACCAAAGATTTGCGGGAAGTGGAAGCCCGCATGGACGCAGGAGACGAGAAAGCGGCCCTGCTCTTTGACGCCTTGAGCTATCAGCTGTGCAAGGACATCGGCGCCATGGCGGCGGTGCTCTGTGGACAGATCGACGCCATTGCTTTCACCGGCGGTATGGCTCATTCCCAGCGGCTCTGCCGTTCCATGGAGGAGCGAGTGGGCTTTCTGGCTCCGGTGATGCTCTTTCCCGGGGAAGAGGAGATGGCCGCTTTGGCCATGGGGGCCTGGCGGGTGCTTACCGGTGAGCAGCAGGCTCTGGATTATTGAGAAAGGGGAGAAACAGGCCATGATCGGAACATTTGACGCCCTTTTGCAGGCGGCCCGGGGCGGTGCGCCCGGCCGTCTGGCCGTGGCAGCGGCTCACGATGAGGATGTGCTGCGGGCGGTTTGCCAGGGGGCAAAGGACGGATTGTGCCAGCCCATTCTGGTGGGCGATGGGGAAAAGATCCGGGCGATTTTGAACAAGCTGGGAGAGACGGCGGAGTTTCCTCTGGTGGAGGAAACTGACCCGGTGCTTTGTGCCCGGAAAGCCGTGGAACTGGTGCGCCAGGGAAAAGCAGACTTTTTGATGAAGGGTATTCTGGGCACCGCCGATCTGATGCGTGCGGTGGTGGACAAGGAGCAGGGCCTGCGGAAGGGAAGCCTTCTCAGCCATGTGATGGTCTATGAAGTGCCTGGATTTTCCCGCCTGCTGTACCTGACCGACGGTGGAATGAACACCTATCCCGATCTGGAGCAAAAGGCCCAGATCCTGGAGAATGCCGCTCAGGTCTGCCATGCCATGGACATGGAGAAGATCAATGCCGCCTGCGTCTGCGGGGCTGAGGTGGTCAATCCCAAGATCCAGGCCACGGTGGATGCTGATGCCCTGGCTCAGGACACCGGCCGGTTTGCCCCTCTGGGGCTCCATGTGGAAGGGCCGGTGGGGCTGGATCTGGCTATCAGTGAGGAAGCCTGCCGCCACAAGGGCTACAAAGGGCAGGCCGGTGGCAAGGCCGATATTCTGCTGGTGCCCACCTATGAAGTGGGAAATGGCATCGGCAAGACGCTGACTTATTTTGCAAAAGCCCGCTCGGCGGGGATCGTGGTGGGGGCCACCGTGCCCATCGTTCTGGTCTCCCGGGCGGATACCGCAGAGAGCAAGCTCTATTCCATCGCCCTGGGGTGCATCATCGCCCGGGCAAACGAAGGAGGAAACTGAGATGAAAAAGCTGATGACGGGCAACGAAGCGGTGGCCCGGGGCGCCTATGAAGGAGGAGCCACCTTTGGCTCGGCCTATCCCGGCACACCCAGCACCGAGATCTTCGAAAATCTGCCCCAGTACAAAGAGGACATTTACAGCGAATGGGCGCCCAATGAAAAGGTGGCTTTGGAAGCGGCCTATGGCGCGGCCATCGCAGGAGAGCGGAGCCTGTGCGCCATGAAGCATGTGGGGCTGAATGTGGCCGCCGATCCCATGTTTACCGCCGCCTACCTGGGGGTCAACGGCGGATTTGTCATCATCACTGCCGACGACCCGGATCTGCATTCCTCTCAGGACGAGCAGGACAACCGGTATTATGCCAAATTTGCCAAGCTGGCCATGGTGGAGCCTTCCGACAGCCAGGACTGCATCGACTTTATGAAGGAAGCCTATGAAATCAGCGAGAAATTTGATATTCCGGTGCTCTTCCGTATGACCACCCGGGTCTGCCATTCCAAGAGCGTGGTGGAGACCGGAGAGCGGGTGCAGGTTGCTCACAAGGAATATGTGAAAAACCCGGATAAATTCGCCGCCACTCCCGCCCGGGCCAAGGCTCATCACAAGCGCCTGGAAAACCGGCTGAAGCAGATGGAGGCCTACGCCTGTGCATCGCCCCTGAACAAAGTGGAGATGGGAGACGGCAAAGTGGGCGTCATTTCCGCCGGTGTGGCCTATCAGTATGCCCGAGAGGTCTTTGGGGACAATGCTTCCTATCTGAAACTGGGTATCACCAATCCTCTGCCCATGGAGCTGATCGCCTCCTTTGCCTCCCAGGTGGAAAAACTCTATGTGGTGGAAGAGCTGGAACCCTTCATGGAAGAGCAGATCAAGGCGGCCGGCATTGCCTGTGAAGGCAAATCCATCATCCCCCGGATGTATGAGCTGAACCCGGGCATTGTGCGGGAAGGGATCACCGGCCAGAAGGCCGAGACCAAGAAAGTGGACTGCACTCCGGTGCCCCGTCCGCCGGTGCTTTGCCCCGGCTGTCCTCATCGCGGCTTTTTCTACGAAGTTTCCCGCCTGAAGGATGTGGTGGTCACCGGCGACATCGGTTGCTACACTCTGGGCAGCGCCGAGCCGCTGTGTGCTCTGGATACCACCATTTGCATGGGCGCCGGGTTCAGCGCCGGTGTGGGCATGGCCAAGGCTTTTGCTCGCCGGGGCGAAAACAAGAAGGTCATCGGTGTTCTGGGTGACAGTACATTTTTCCACAGCGGCATCACCGGCGCTCTGGAGATCATGTATAACAACGGCAACATGATCCCCTGCGTGCTGGACAACAGCATCACCGCCATGACCGGACATCAGGACAACCCGGGCACCGGACATACCCTGATGGGTGAAAAAGCCAAATACATCAGCATCGAAAAAATTCTGGAGGCCGTGGGCTTTGAAAAGATCCTCATTGTGGACCCCAACGATCTGGAGAAGATGAAGGGGGCCTTGAAAGAGGCCATGGAAAGCCCGGTGCCTGCTGCCATCATCACCCGCCGGCCCTGCCTGCTCATCAAGGGCATCCCCCACGAAAAGGGGCTGTGCCAGGTGAACAATGAGAAGTGCGTGGGCTGCAAAGCCTGTATCGGTGTGGGTTGCCCTGCTGTGATGATCAAGGAGGGCAAGGCCCATATCGATCCCACTCTCTGCGTGGGCTGCACTGTCTGTCAGCAGGTGTGTAAATTTGGCGCTATCGAAAAGGTGGGTGAATAACTATGGCACAGGTAAAAAGCATCCTTCTGGTGGGCGTAGGCGGCCAGGGCACCATCCTGGTGAGCAAGATCCTCACCGCTGGTCTGCTCAAAGCCGGTTATGATGTAAAAATGAGCGAGATCCACGGCATGGCCCAGCGGGGCGGCAGCGTCTCCACCACCATTCGCTATGGGGAGAAGGTCTATTCCCCGGTGATCGGGCTGGGAGAGGCCGATGTGCTCATTTCCTTTGAAAAAATGGAGGCCGTCCGTTGGTCCCCCTATCTCAAGCCGGAAGGCATCGCCGTCATCAACGATTATGAGATCGCCCCTCTGCCGGTGGCCATCGGCAAGGCGGAATATCCTCAGAATACCATTGAAAGCATGCAGGCCTGTTTCGATACCCGGGTGCTGCCCGGTGCGGAACTGGCGGAAAAGGCCGGCAATCCCCGCACCATGAATGTGGTGCTGCTGGGGGCGCTGATCCGGGCTTTTGGCCTCACCGAGGTGGATTGGGATCAGGTGCTGCGGGAGAACATCCCGGAGAAAATGCTGGAGGTCAACCTGAAAGCTTTGCACCTGGGCATGGAGACCACACTTTAACAAAGTGCTCCAAGGGGAGCAGATGCTTTTCTCTCTTTTTTACAGGGCCGGGAACAGTCGTTCCCGGCCCTGCCTTTTTCTTTGGGGATGTGTGCTGAAATTCAGGGCAAAAAATAGGGCAATCTGCCATGCTGCCTTTGATTGCGCCCCACTTTCACCGGCGGTATAATAAAGATGCGGCGCAAGCCGGAAATGAAAAGGTAAGGAGGATATTTTTCATCATGTATGATCTGATTATAAGAGGGGGCACGGTGGTAGACGGCACCGGTGCACCTCGCTATCAGGCCGATGTGGCCATAAAGGGGGAGAAGATCGCCTGCATCGCTCCCCATATCGAAGAAAAGGGCGCCAGAGAGATCGATGCCAAGGGTCAGGTGGTCTCTCCCGGATTTATTGATTATCACAGTCATTCGGACAACAGCATTCTTTTGGGGCCGGACGGCTACAACTACCTGGAGCAGGGGGTCACCACCGAAATCACCGGCCAGTGTGGCACAGCTCCCGCCCCCAGCTATCCCGGTTCTTTGCAGGAGGAAAAGGAGATTCTGCCGCCGGAAAAATTTGCCGAAGTGGAGAAGGCCTGTGATTCCTACACCTCCTTTATTGACTATGTTTCCCACATGGAACTGGGCAACAACATGGCCTTTTACATCGGCCAGGGCAATGTGCGGGGCCGGGTGATGGGCTTTGACGATTCTCTTCCCACCAAAGAGCAGCTGGAAGAGATGAAAGCCTGGGTGCGTCAGGCCATGGAGTGCGGCTATCTGGGTATGACCACCGGATTGGTGTACGCTCCCTCGGTGTATGCCGGGGAAGAGGAGCTGGTGGAGCTGGCCAAGGTGGTGGGCGAGTATGGCGGCAGCTATGCTTCCCATATCCGGGGCGAAGCGGACAATGTGGTGGAATCGGTGGAAGAAGCCATCCGGGTGGGTGAAAAGGCCGGTATCCCGGTGGTCATCTCCCATCTGAAGGTCATCGGCAAGCAGAACGAGGGTCTTTCCAAAAAGGTGCTCCAGGTGATCGAGGATGCCAACGCCCGTGGCGTCAAAGTGCGGGCCGATCAGTATCCCTATCTGGCGGGCAGCGCTCCCTTTATCAGCTGCATCCCGCCCAAATTCCATGTGGGCGGCGTGGAAAAGCTGGTGGAAAACCTGAAAGACCCGGAATTCCGGAAGAAGGTCACCTATTCCATTGAAAACGAATACCAGGAGTTTGCCAGCAATCTGGTGGACGCCGGTTTTGAGGGAACACTCATGGCAGGCTGCGCCAAAACACCTCAGTATGTGGGCAAAACCATCGCCCAGATTGCAGAGGAAGAGGGCAAAGATCCCTGGGATGTGTGCTATGACCTGCTGATCGCCAATGACGGCATGGCCCAGGGCATCTATTTCAACCAAAACGAAAGCGACATGATGCGTATCATCGCTCACCCCTATGTGATGGGCGGCAGCGACTGGTCCAATTACCAGACCCATCTGGATCGGGACAAGGTGGGCGGCGGCCATCCACGGGGTACTTCCACCTTCATTACCCGCCTGGCTCTGCTGCGGGATCACGGTCTCCAGACCCTGGAGCAGGCGGTGCACAGCGTCACCGGCCTGCCCGCTGAGATGAGCGGTATTGAGGGCATCGGCTGCTTGAAAGAAGGGGCCAATGCAGATATCTGCGTCTTTGACTATGCCGCTTTGGGAGCCGACAGCGATTATCTCCATCCCTTCCGGAAGAACCGGGGCCTTTCTTATGTGGTGGTCAACGGTAAAGTGGCCGTGGAGAACGGAGAATGCAACGGCGTGAAAAATGGCCGGGTGCTGAAAAAAGCCCCGAAAGCATAAAAAAGGAGAGGGAAGATGAAAAATCCGTATCGTTGGGACAATCTCACAAGTCCCCAGATCAAAAAACTGTCGGAGGAAGGGGCGATCGTGCTGGTGCCGGTGGGCTCCACTGAGCAGCACGGCCCTCATCTGCCGGTGGGCACCGATGCACTGATGGCTACTTCCATGAGTGAAAAACTGGCCGCCGCTTTGGGCGAAAAAGGGGTGTCCTGTGTGGTAGCTCCCACCATCGCCGTGGCCAATTCCACCCATCACATGAGCTTTGCCGGCTCCCTTACCTTGCGGCCCGAGACTTACCTGGCCCTTTTGCGGGATTACTGCCACAGCATCGCCTCCCATGGTTTCCGCAAGATCCTGCTGGTCAACGGCCACGGGGGAAACATCGCCCCCACCAACACATCCCTGATCTCCATCAATGAAGAGCTGGGCTTCCCGGTGTATTTCACCGGCTACTGGCAGGCCAGCGCCCAGGCGGAGCAGGAGATTCTGGAGACCCAGAAGGGCATGATTCACGCCTGTGAGGAAGAAACCTCCCTGGTGCTGGCGCTGGACGACAGCCTGGTGGACCCCATCTACAAAGAGACCAAGGGCAACCCGGGCCATGGCTCCCCCATGCTGGATGCAGGGGTGTGGGAGACCTTCCACCGAATGGAGGCCCACACGGAAAATGGCGTCATGGGCAACTCCTATGCTGCCACAAAGGAAAAAGGGGAAGCACTCACAAAGAGAATGGTGGAGGATCTGGCGGAAAAACTGGCCGACCCCTCCATTTGGGAACAGAAGGTCTGATAGGCCATCACAGCTCCATCCCGCCCAGGGGAAGGCCGATGGCCGGGCGGGGGGAGCTCGGGGAGTGAAAAGGGAATGAAAGAGAAAAAGTGCCCGTTGTTTTATGGCTGGCTGGTGGTCATCGCCTGTTTTCTGGTGATGGGTGTGTCGGTGGGCGTGGTCAACAACAGCAACGGGGTCTATGTCAAGCCGGTGTGCGCCGATATGGGTTTTTCCCGGGGAGCCATGGCTATGAACAACACCATCATCGCTGCCTGTCAGATGGCGGTGGCTTTCCTGGCCGGGCGGATCTATGCCCGCTTTGAGCTGAAGGCCGTCATGCGCGTCAGCGGCCTTGTGATGGGACTGGGGTATATGGCCTATTCCCAGGCCCAAAGTCTGTGGATGTTTTATGGCATCTCGTTGGTGGTGGGGCTGGCCCAGGGACTTTTGGTGGCCGTTTCGGTATCCATGCTCATCACCGACTGGTTTCATGCTCGCCGGGGCACCGCTATGGGCATTGCCTCCATGGGAAGCGGTGTGGGTGGCATGATCTGCAATCCCTTGGCCGCACAGCTCATCGGCACGGTGGGCTGGCGGCAGACCTATCTGATTTTAGGGGCGGGGATGCTGCTTTTTGTGGTACCCGCTTGCTTTTTCATCATCCGCACCCGTCCCGCGGATGTGGGGCTCAGCCCTTATGGAGAGAGCCCGGAGGAAAACCATCCCGTGGAGGAAGAGGGGCTGACGGCCCGCAGCGCCCGGAAGACGGCCCAGTATTGGGCCTTGAGCATTTTCGGCCTGATCAACGGCATGAGCGCGGTGGCGCTGGTGCACAATGTGACTCCTCATCTCAGTGATGTGGGCTTTTCGCCCCTCACCGCTTCGGCGGTGGCCTCGGTGAGCATGGGTTTTCTGGCCTTCGGCAAGGCCCTGGTGGGATATCTCTATGACAAACTGAGACCCCGGCGGGCGTCCTTCCTCTCCAATGGCTCCATGGTGCTGGGATTTGTGGGAATGCTCCTGGTGCCCTTCCGCCCGGCCATCGGCCTGATCGTGCTGGGATGCGGCGTGGGAGGAGCCTTTGGCGCTGTGGCCACTCCCATCCTCACCGAGATCATGTTCGGCCGGAAGGAATTCGGCGCTATTGTGGGGGCCATCACTGCCTTCGGCAACATTGGCGCCATGGTGGGGCCGGTGGCTGTGAGCAGTGTATATGATATGACGGGCAGCTATAAGCCCGCTTTGTTTGGGGTGATGGTGCTGATGATGGGGGCACTGGTGGGATATCAGTGGATTCTCCGTCGGCCGGCGCCCCGGGAGAAACTCCCTGCTTTGGCAGGGGAGAGGAACGAAGGAGGAATGTAAATTGATCCGGGATCTAGCGAGAAAAAGCCGCAGCTGGCGGGGCTACGACGAAAGCCGCAAAGTCAGCCGGGAGGAACTGGTGGAAATGGTGGAATGTGCCCGGCTGTGTCCTTCCAGCGTGAATATGCAGCCGCTGAAATACTACCTGGCCTGGGAAGAGGAGCAGGTGAAGAAGATCCAGCCTTTGACCAAGTGGGCCAGAGCTTTGCAGCCCATGGAGCTGCCCCACAAGGGCCACTGTCCCACCGCCTTTATTGTAATTTGCCAGGATACCGCTTTGCAGCCTTCCATTCCCCGGTTCCAGAAGGACATCGGCATCGTGGCCCAGACCATGCTGCTGGCCGCCACCGAAATGGGCCTGGGCGGCTGCATGATCGGCAATTATGATGCAGGCCAGGTGCGGGAAGCTTTGGAGCTGCCGGAACACCTGATGCCGGTGCTGATTGTGGCCATCGGCAAGCCTGATGAGACCATCGTCCTCACCGATGTGAAGGAGGACGGAGACATCAACTACTATCGGGACGAAAACGATGTGCACTATGTGCCCAAACGCTCTCTGGAAGATCTGATCATCAATAAATAAGCAAAAGGCCGCCGGGCAATTCCCGGCGGCCTTTTGCTTACTCTT
>OGGQ01002082.1_pt1 | contig 23144 bp, 22 predicted proteins | sample 1571191 | NCBI WGS metagenome assembly OGGQ01 (sample SAMEA2582061, study PRJEB24529) | metagenome | biome: Human gut stool | place: China | collected 2011
GCACACCGCCCTCCACATACAGGACGCGGTCATTGCTCAATATGTATCGATCCCCCGGCCGGGCGGACAGCTCCAGGTCCTCGCCCCGCAGCCAGGCGCGGCTCCCGTCCCAGGTCAGTTCGTAATCGGAGTGCTGGGCCAGAGCCCGCAGGGTTATATAGCTGGTTCCATTTTTAATCCAGCCCTGCTCGGCGGTGAGAGGCTGGCCGTTGGTCACAACGGACGCGCCCAGGGTCGGAATGGTCAGGGCCGCCGTGGTCATCAGGGCTGCAACGGCTCCCTTCCATCGTCGGTTCATGTTGTTTGTTCCTCCTTTGCAGGTTTATAGCCAAATTGTAACCGACTGCCCCAGGGATGGCAAGCTGTAAGTTTTTCCACCTATTTATTAAAAAAATGCCGTTTGGAGTGCTCCAAACGGCATTTTTCCCTTTATTTGCTTCCCACAGCTTCCTTGGCCGCCTGCACGTCGTTGGCCACCACCAGCAGCAGAGTATTGCCCCGCTGCTCCACCCAGGCCCCCTCCAGCTTGGGAATTTCCGCCGGACGGTAGTCCTGGTTGGAAGAAATCTGTCCCTCCAGATAGGTCTGGATGGCCTGGACCGCGCTGCCCGCCGCCGCCTCGTCGTCAAAGATCAGCACGGCCAGCTCCTCACAGGTAGCCCCGGCGGAGCGCCGGCACAGGCCGCCGGTGAGATCCTCCCGGCTCAGCCCCGCGTCCTCCAGCTTGTAGAGCAGGAACGCGGTGTCCAGATCCAGCTCCTCCAGCTCCTCGGAAAAAGCGCCGGAGTTCAGAATATCCTGTCCGTGGTCTTCCGTCCAGGAGGCCTGGCTCTCCTTCTGGCCTCCGCAGGCGGTCAGCGCCGTGGCCAGCACCACGCCGGCCAGCAATAACATCCACTTTTTCAATTTTATCTCCTCCTATGCAGCATCGGACTGTCCCTGTTCTTCTGCCCCGCCGGAAATGCTCATGGGGGCGGCGCCCCCGGAGGGGTACAGGGTATCATAGTCCACCGTATGGGTCTTTAAGTAGGCCAGCCACTGCCGGCACCAGGCGCCCCGAAGATGGACGCCATCCTTGCTTGCCTCGGCGGGCAGCTCTCCGTTTGCATCCACAAACTCGGAATAGAGGTCCAGGAACACCACGCCCTCCTCCTGTGCCGCCTTGCGCATCAGGTCGTTGTAGACCCGCAGGTGTTCGTTGGTGAGGTAGCTGGACCCGCCTGTCTGGGCAATGACGCCCTCGTTGAGGGGAATGAGCCCCTGGATGTAGATCACCGCGTTGGGCTGCAGCTGGCGGATGGTCTCAATGGCGTCGCAGTACTTTTGATAGAAGCCCTTGTCGTTGTTATAGCCCAGCTCGTTAACTCCCAGGGAGAGGTACACCTTGCTGTACTGCTCCAGGGCCAGGGCCTCCAGAAGGGTATATTTCTGTCCGTCTATGGTCAGGGCCTTTTTCTCCTTCAGCTTAAAGATGGAAAGGCCGTTGGAGCTCAGGTTTTTCCCGCAGCCGATTCCACTGTAAAGCATAAAGCCATCGGTTCGGGAGTCTCCAATAAAGGCCGCATCGGCAAAGTAGTTGTTATCCACCTCCGGCCCCGCCGGCACAGGCTGGCTGAAGTCGTAGGAGGATCCCTCCGTCCCCGGCGCTTTCTCCGCCCCGGTCTCCGGCGGCAGGGGCGTCTGGACGGCTTTGTCCGAGGCCGTTCCAGTCCCATGGGCCTGGGCAGCCTCCGGTTCCTTCTCCGGTTTGTCCGTCTGAGGCGGCTCAGGCTCCTTGGCAGCCCCAGTTACGTCCGGTCCGCCCTTGGGCTCCGCCCCATCCGGCTCCATTACCGGGGGCTCCTGGCCAGAGGGCTGCTTTGGCTCCACTTCGGGGGCAACGGGGGTGCTCTGTCCGGCCCCCGCCGCCACGTCTCCGCCGGGGCCGCTGGGCCGGGAACAGCCCCCGGCAGTCAGCAGTCCCAGTACACAAAGTCCAATCAGTGCCGTCTTCCAACGGCTGTGAAACATACGCATGAATTGTCCTCCGCTTAACATTCAAACAAGTCGTCAGGTCCCTCCTCTGTGAAAGTGGGGCAGCAGCGCCCGCAGCACCGAGGTGGTCAGCATGGCTCCCACCGACAGGGCGGCGGCAAAGCCAAAGGTGTGCAGCAGCGTGGACAGGAACAGCTGGGTCTCCCCCTCCACACAGTACTGCATGGTGTAATAGATGCCGGCCCCCGGAACCAGGGGCAGCAGCGCCACCTGAAGGTAGCCCGTCACCGGACAGCGGCGGATGCGCGCCATGGTTTCCGAGTAAATGCCGATGACAATGGCCGCCAGAAAGGCGGCAAAAATATCACCCACACCCCAGCCCACCGCCAGCAGGTACGCCAGCCAGCCCAGGCCGGCACCCAGGCCGCAGATAAATGTGCCCACGCCCTGGATGTTGAACACCAGACCGAAGCCCACACAGGCCAGGAAGGCCCACAGGCAGGGCAGCGCATAGTTGGTCACCAGTTCGCCCATGTTCCCCGCCTCCTCACAGATACTGGCCCAGCACCAGCGGAATGGCGGTACCCAAGGCAATGGCTGTGGCCACCAGCAGCACCTCGGCGGTGCGGTTGAGGCCGGAGATAATATCCCCTGCCATAATCTCCCGCATGGCATTAGTCAGCGCCATACCGGGTACCAGAACCATCAGGCTTCCGATGGTGATGGCCTCCAGATTCTCTCCAATGCCCACCCACACCAGCAACAGCGCCAGGGCCGAGGCCAAAGCAGCATACACCACGGTGCAGAAGAAGATATTGGAGCCGGTCAGCCGCTGGCCAAAGAGGATGCAGGCCCCCACTGCCAGACCGCACAGGGCGGCGCTGAAGCAGTCCCGGGGGCCGCCGCCAAAGAACAGGGAAAAGAAGCCCGTGGTCATCACGTAGCCCAAAAGCAGAACTTTGGGGGAAAAGTGCCGGCACTGGGACAGCTGCGCCACCAGACGCTCCGCCTCCTCCACCGGGACAGGCTTCCGGCACAGCTGGCGGCACAGCTCATTGCACCGCTCCAACAGCTCGATATCCGTCCCGTGGGCGGGAATACGGCACATGCGGGTGATGGGGTGGCCCTGAGGAGTGGTCACGCTGACAATGAGACAGTTGGGAATGGCAAAAACCTGGGGTTCCAGGCCGTAGGCCTGGAGCAGCCGGTCCACTGACTCCTCCACCCGGTAGATTTCCGCGCCGCTGTTCATCAGCCTGCGGCCTAACTCCACGCCCAGGTTCAGCAGCTTGTCGTAATCCATCGAATTTTCCCCTCTCTTTAGACAGGATATCATGTTTTGCGGAAAAAACAAGGGACAAGGGGGTTACAGTTTCCCTCTTAAAAGTAACAGCTCTGTTACGGGTTGTCCACCCCCTTTGGAGCAAAAAAAGCAGCGCCGGAGAACCGACGCTGCTTTTCCCGTTTAACAGGCGGCCCGGCGGAGAATTCCCACGCCAATGGGTGTGGGACCGGTATGGACGCCGATGGTCACGCCAATCTGATAGGGCTCAGAGACAGGGAGATCATGCCCCCGCTCCCGCAGGCCGTCAAACAGGTCTGCGGTAAACTGGTCATATTCCTCCCGGTCCAGCCCGAAGCCGGTGACCACCCTCCACTGGGTCAAGTCCAGTCCCTCCCGCTCCACATGGCGGTAAAACAGCTCCCGCACCCGCTGCAGGGACTTCTTCCGCCCCTGGGCAATGCCGTCGGAGATCAGTCCCCGGTTATAGTACCCGATGAGGGGCTTCACCTTCAAAAGAGTGCCGGTGGCGGCCGCCGCCTTACCGATCCGGCCGCCGTGGCGGAGGTAATCCAGATCGTTGGTGGTGAAAAAAATCCGCCCGCTCTGCCGCAGGGGCTCCAGTGCCGCCACCGCCTGCTCCAGGGTGTACCCCCGGTCCCGCAGCAGGACGGCCTCCTCCACCAGCTGGCCCTGGAGCACCGTGGCCAGTTGGGAGTCCATCACATAGATGTTGGCCCGGGGATAATCCTCCAGCAGCACCTCCCTGGCATTGCGGGCCCCTTGGACAGAGCCGCTGAAGGGTTCATTGAGGCAGATGCACAAAACCGGCTGTCCCTCCCGCACCGCCGGCTCAAAGGCCTCCAGATAGTCCTCCACCGTGGGCATGGAGGTCCGTGGAAACTCCCCGGGCCGCTGGGCCATCATGCGGTAGAACTCCTGGCTGGTAATGTCCCGCTCCTCCCGGTAGTAGGGCTCCCCCTCAAAGGCCACATAGAAGGACACCAGGGTTACCCCCATCCGGTTGGCACGCTCCCGGCCCAGGTCACAGGAGCTGTCGCTGACAATGTGAAAGTTCATCTTCTTCTCCTTCGCTGGCATCGGACCTTCAGACGTACGGCCGAGTCCCCCCCCCGGCTTTTGCCCCCTGTACCGGACAGGCCCCCTATGCGCGGCGCCGCTTTTCTAAATAATAGTATAAAAGTTATAATATACCAATTGCTCAAAAACCACAACACGCTTTGGAAAAGAAGAAATTTCTTTTGCTTTTTCTTTTCTTTTTTTGCTGTTGTGGCATATTTTTCTTCTTTATGTTATACTAAAGCTCCCTTCTTTTCAGAGCAATTACAGTTTCAGAGGGTACAATGGTGTCACATCAAAGCACGGGAGGCTTTTTATGCGTGTTTTAATTATTGAGGACGAGGTCCGTCTGGCTGAAACTCTGCGCCAGCTGATGAAGGAGCTGCTCTACCAGGCCGACGTGGTTCACAACGGCCAGGACGGTCTGGACTACGGCCTGGCGGGCCAGTACGATTTAATTCTTCTGGATGTGATGCTGCCCGGACTGGACGGATTCCAGGTCGCCCGCCAGCTGCGCGCCGCCCGGGTATCCACCCCGATTCTGATGCTCACCGCCCGGGACGAGGTGACCGACAAAATTAACGGCCTGGACTGCGGCGCCGACGACTACATGACCAAGCCCTTCGACACCGGCGAGCTGCTGGCCCGGGTACGGGCCCTCACCCGGCGCCAGGGCGAAATTCTCAGCGACGTGCTCACTCTGGGCGATCTCGCTCTGGACTGCAACTCCCATGCGCTCTCCTGCGGCGACCGCTCCGTGCGCCTGGGCTTCAAAGAGTACGAGGTTATGCGCCTTCTGCTGGTCAACCAGGGCAGCGTCATCGCCAAGGAGACTCTCATCACCAAGGTGTGGGGCATGGAGTCCGAGGCGGAGGACAACAATGTGGAGGTATATATCTCCTTCCTTCGGAAAAAGCTCTCCTATCTCAACAGCCAGGTAGTCATCGGCACCATCCGCAAGGCCGGCTACTTCTTGGAGTATACCCAGGCGCAAGAGGATAAACCATGCTGAGAAAGCTTCGGCTGAAATTTATCGGGATCAATATGATCCTGGTCTCTCTGGTGCTGCTCATTGTCTTCGCCTCCCTGGTCTTTTCCACCGCCAAACAGCTGGAGCAGGACGCGGCGGCCGCCCTGGAGATCGCCCTTCGCTGGGAGCGGCCGGACGACCCCAGGCCCTTTACCTTCGGGATTCCTCCCGAGGAGTCCGACGGCAGGAGCCGCCTGATCCCCGTCTTCTGCATCACCGTCTCCCCGGAGGGCGACCTGACCGACCTGACCTTGGGAAACGGGGCCAGCGTCTCCGACGAGGTACTGGAACAGGCTGTGGATCAGGCCCTGGCCAGCGGGCAGGATCGGGGAATTCTGGAGGAGCTGGGCCTCCGTTTTCGGGTCCGCACCATTCAGAGCGGCAGCCGAATCGCCTTTTCCGATATGAGCTGGGAGCGCTCCTCCCTCACCCGCCTGATTGTCAACTCCCTGCTGACGGGAACGGCCGCCTTGGTGTGCTTTTTCCTCATCAGCGTGCTTCTCTCCCGCCTGGCCCTCCGCCCGGTGGAGCGGGCCTGGGAGCAGCAGAATCAATTTGTGGCCGACGCCTCCCATGAGCTGAAAACCCCCATCACCGTCATTCTGGCCAACACCGGCATTGTCCTCTCTCACCAGGCACAGCCCGTGTCGGACAACCGGAAATGGCTGGAGTACATTCAGGCCGAGGCCCAGCGGATGAAGGCCCTGGTGGAGGACCTTCTGTTTCTGGCCAAACACGATGCTGCCGGTTTTCCGGTCAACAAGCCGGTCAATTTCAGCGACCTGACCGAAGGGTGTCTGCTGCGCTTTGAATCGGTGGCCTTTGAGCAGGGCGTCCAGCTCAGCAGCCAGGTGGCCTCCGGCCTCACCCTGGTGGGGGACAAATCCAGCCTGGAGCGCCTTGTCATGATCCTGCTGGACAACGCCATCAAGTACGCCGGCCGGGGCGGGGAGGCCTCCCTCCGTCTGGAACAGCAGCAGGACCGGGCGGTGCTGACCATGATTAACTCCGGTCCTCCCATCCCCCCGGAACACCTGCCCCACCTGTTCGAGCGCTTTTACCGGGCGGACAGCTCCCGCAGCCGGGACCAGGGCGGATACGGCCTGGGACTGCCTATCGCCCAGGCGGTGGCTCAGGCCCACCGGGGCACCATTGCCGTGCGCAGTGACACTGCCCATGGTACGGTGTTTACGGTGACGCTTCCCCTTTCTCACCCCCAGTAACTTGATAAAAAAATTTGGCTGTGCTCAATGCAGACAAGCGAGATGACTGTGCGGCGGCCAAAAAGCACGGGGACCGGCTTTCTCAGCCGGTCCCCTGTTTTTATATCGTCTGTTGTTGTGGTTGTGTTTTCTATCACTGCATCCAGTGGCTTTCTACCCGAGTACTCCTGCCGCCTGCATCAGCTCAGGTAAATACCTGTAATAGTCGCATGACAAAATCTACTACCTACCTTGATGCTGACTTCATTTACCCCTGAGACGTTGATCGTAAACGTACGTGACTCACCTGTCTTTACACCACTGTCCTTCAACTGCTCCTCTGTTAAAAGTGTTGGATGAAGAGAATTATCCCAGGAGTTAACACTAACACCAGGGTTATACTCGATAGCAGTAACCGTAAAGGTAAGTGTTGAGTACTTACCACCAAGCTTTATATTCATGCTTGCATATTTATCAGTACCGGCGGCGTTAATGGCTCCTGAGGTGTCAAACTCGTAGCCACCTTCAATCGGTGTGCCATTCTTTACATCAGTAATAGCAGAGTCGCCAGGCAGAATCTGGACAGCGCCAGCAGGCACTTCGGGAGTGGGAGTGGTGGTGCTGTCTCCACACACATCAATGAGGCGGCTCATCACCACTGCAGCCTGAGCACGATCCATGTTACCGTTACCACCGAAGGTGCCCTTGCTGTCGATACCGGAGAGCATGCCCATGTTATAGCAGACAGATACCGCGTCCTGATAGCCGGAGGGCACAGTTGACCAGTCAGCCACCTTCGAGGGGTCGGACAGAGGAGTGGTGGCAATGCTCTGAGCCTTGAGCACGTTATACATCAGCTGAGCCATGTCGTAGCGGCTGATCGTACCCTCGGCCGTGATGCCCGTACCCGAAAGGATACCCTCCTTTTCCGCCGCATCCATAAAGGCGGAGTACCACATACCGCCAGAGGCGCCGATCTTGTCCTCATAGAACTGCCGGACAACCATGGTGACGAACTCAGCTCCCGTAAGCGTGCTGGAGGGAGCAAACTTGTTGTCACCCACACCGGACATAACTCCTTTCTCCGCCATCTCCGAGATAAAGGAAGAGGCCCAGTGGTCGGAAGGCACATCGGCAAACGACGCCGACGCGGCAAACGCTGTGGTGGATACCAGAGACAGAGCCAGGGCAATGCCCACAGCCCTTTTTGTACGGTTTTTCATGACGCCATATTTCCTCCTGCACACATAGTTTCTTTCCAGGCAAAGCCAATATTAAGAATATACGATGCGGCAAAATTTTTCAACTGAAACTGCACCAGTTGGTAGCCAATTTCAGCATCCAGCCGTCCCCACTGCCCTTCAAGCTCCATTGAATTGCAGCAAGCAACGGCTGGTTATGGCGGCAGCACGAAAATCCCAATATCTGTGCAGGTGAACTTCTTTCCGTCCCCTGCTTTCAGCCCCCGCCTCAGCAGCCTTATTTCCAAAAGCTCGCTTTTTACTTCCACAGAGCGTCTATGGCTTGTTCATCCAGCTCATGGGGCAGCTCCGCTCCCTGGGCAGCCAGTGCCTCGTCCAGCTCGTTCTGCTTCATGCTTCGGGTCACATAGGGGCGCAGATCCTCGGCGGTGTACTCCTCCTCGGGGTTCAGGCGCAGGAACACCGTAATGCTGCTCTCATTCTCCAGCACGGAACAGCCTCCGTAGCTTGTACCCCGCAGCACCTCCATGGCCCCCTCGCTCAGGTTGGCCGCCCAGTTTTCCGGCGTGTACAGGTTGGCATAGACATAGCTGTCCAGGTCGTCCTCCTCCCAGGTCCGGCCCGTCAGCGCCAGCACCTGGGGCAACTCCTCCCGGGCGGCCGCCCGCAGGCTGTCCGGATCCGCCGCTGCCTGCTGAATCCGACTCGCGGCGCTGAGGGCCTGCTCCCGGACGGAATCCCCGCTCTGAGCCTCCTCATCCCCGGTGAGGGGCAGGTAGACGCACACGCCATAATACAGGTTCTCCCGGGCGTAGGTCAGGATCTCCTCCTACCCCACCGGCTGCTCTCCGTCCTTCCCGTACACCATGGTCAGCAGGCTGTCCTCCCGGTACAGATGGGCCACATACTCCTCCAGCGTGGCCTCATCCACGCCGTTCTCCTCCATCTCTGTCTGGGACTGCTGCCAGATGGTGGGGGCGTACTGGTCCACATAGTCCTGCCCCTCCTCTCCCAGCTGGCCGCCCAGCTGGGCAAAGCGGGCCTCCACAGCCGCATAGTGCTCCATTTCCTCCAACACGGCCTGGCGCAGCTCCTTCTCGCTGGCGTCCGGATTGGCCCGGGCGGTATTCAGCTGAAGCAGGCGGTAGAGTTTGGCGCTGAACTCCGTCTCACCGATGGAGCCCACGGTCTCCGGATCGGTCTGAGACGTGCTGCAGGAGGCGGCTGACAACAGCATCAGGCTGCACAGAAGAAGGGATAAAACACGTTTCATGGTCTGGTCTCCTTTTGAAAACTGGGGCTAGGCCACCGCATAGGCCGCAATGGCGGCAAACAGGGCCATGGTACAGATGGTGTGGGCGGACAGGGTGGTGGAGATATACTCTCCGTCCTCGCCCACATCGGCAAACAGGGGAATGATAAAGGGGGCGGGCAGGGAATAGAGGACCATCAGGGCCAGCATCAGGTCCTTGGAGAAGGGGATCAGGCGGAAGATCACCGTGCTGACCAACAGCAGCAGGCCGCCCATCACCACAAGGCGCAGAACCACCGTGGTTACCACCGGCCGCAGCAGCCGCCGGCTCAGGTTGAGCTCATAGCCCACCACCAACAGCACCAGGGCGCTGGTGGGCGCGGTGATCATGGCGATAATCTGCCGCACCAGCTCCCCCGCCTGGCTGGACAGCACCAGGCTGCCCACGCCTGTGGCGCCCAGGATGATGCCCAGCAGCATACCCAAAAAGCAGCGGTTGCCCGCCATGATTTTCACCATGTCCTTGGGACCGAGCGCGCCGCCGTCTACCGCCTTCAAAGCGCCCAGAAAGGCGGTGTAGGCAAAGACCGTCTGGCCCAGGTCCACCGCCGCGAAGCCGCTCTGCTCCCCGGTGAGCAGCCCATACAGGGCGTAGCCCAGCATCCCGCCCTCGGCGCTGGCCAACAGGAAGGGGAAAAAGCGGCCGTAGGGCGCCACCAGCCGGCGCAGCCCGAAGCCGATGGCCAGGGCAATGCCGAAGCCCACATACACCGCCACAAACAGCAAAACCACCGTCATGCTGTACTGGGCGGTGAAGAAGGCGTTAAACAGCACCACCGGCAGCAGAATGTCTCCAATGACTGCCTTGATTCCCGCCAGGCCCTGAAGGTCAAAGACCTGGGTGCGGTTGCACCAGCACCCGATTCCCAGCAGAATCAGCACCGGCAAAACCATTTCCGCGACGCGCAGCAGCATACACAACCTCTCCTTTATTCATTTGAAATGGAAACGGGGGCAGGCCCCTCCGGCCTGCCCCCTTCGTCTCCAGTGTTATCCGTTGATGCTGTCGAGGTAGAACTCGTAAGCTTCCTTGTCGGTGAAGCCCTCGTGGACAACCTTGTTGACCGCCTTGGCCATCTCTACGGGGTGCTCGCTCTGGAAAATGTTGCGGCCCATATCCACGCCGCGGGCGCCCTTCTGGATGACCTCATAGGCCAGAGTCAGAGCGTCGGCCTCGGGCAGCTTCTTGCCGCCGGCCACCACGATGGGCACCGGGCAGGCAGCCACAACCTCTTCGAACTTCTCACAGTTGTAGGTCTTGACAATCTGGCAGCCCATCTCGGCAATGATGCGGGTGGCCAGCTTGAAGAAGCGGTCGGTCCGCTCCATGTCCTTGCCCACGGCGCACACGCCCAGGGTGGGCACGCTGTACCGCATACCGGCATTGATGACCTGGTTCAGGTTGTCCAGGCTGGACATCTGGCCGTCGGCGCCGATGAAGGTCTGAACGGCCATGCAGTCGGCGTTCATGCGGATGGAGTCCTCAATGTCCACACCCACGACCTCGTGGCTCAGGTCATCCTGCAGCATGCTGGAGCCTGCGGTCACGCGGAGGGCGATGGCGTTGGTCAGCTCGGGGGGCACGCAGGTGCGGATGGCGCCGCGGGTGCCCATGAAGCAGTCCACATAGGGGGCCAGCTTGGGCAGCAGCAGATCCAGCCGCTCCAGGCCGGCGGTGCTTCCCATAAAGTAACCGTGGTCAAAGGCAAACATCACCGTGTTGCCACTCTTGGGATTGAAGATGTTGGCCAGGTGGCGCTTCATGCCCCACTCCAGGCTGTTGGAACCCTTGAGATAAAAGCCGTTCTGATTGGCAAACGGCACGTTAACATGATAATCCTTCGCGACCTTCAGGCCCTGCAGATCTGCCATAATAGCATCCTCCTTTAAACTATGTATCCAAAATGACACAGATAGACAACTAAGCGGAACACTCCGCTCCCGCTGGCGCACGAAGAACCCCTCCATGCGCCGGCGGCAGCGGAGCACGGCCAGCGGCCGTGCTCCGGAAGAGGCTTCCGCCTCTTCATTATGCGCCTTTTCCTGTTGGATTGCAATTAGAAATCGTACTGATCCATGTTCTCGGCGGTGAACACCACGCGCTCGGGCAGCAGCACCACGCCGTTGTTGGTCTCAGCAGTCTCAGCACCCTCAGAGATGCTGTCGTTGGCCATAACCTCGCACTGGCCGATGCCGGGGATGTCGATCACGTCGCCGACCTTAACGGTGTTGCCGGCAGCCAGGTAGGCAGCCAGGTAGCAGCCCATGCCGCCCTGCACCGCGCAGTCCCACAGGCCCCAGTTGTACAGGGTGCCGTTGGAGCAGTACTCCTTGATGGAGTTGGGGGTAGCAAAGCCGGTGATGGTGATGTCAGCCTTGGTGTAGCCCTGGTTCTCGGCAGCCTGCAGCTGGCCGGGCAGAGCGGTGGAGTCGTTGCAGATGATGAGGTCGATGTCGGGGTGAGCGGAGAGGACGGCCTCGCCGACGGTGATGGCCTGCTCAGCGTCCTGGTTGGAGTAGTAGTTGTCGGGAGCCACGTTGGTCCAGTTGGGGTACTTCTCAGCGATGATGGCCTCACCGGCGACCTGCCAGCTGTTCTGGTCGGTCACGGTAGCCTGGGAGTAGTGCCAGCAGTAAGTAACCTCGTCCTTCTCAGGATCCACGCCCCGGTCCTTCAGGCCGGCAACGGCCATGTCGACCAGCATCTGGCCCAGAACCTCGGGAGTGCCCTGGGAAACCATCAGGGTACGGTCAGCAGGATTGGCGTCGGAGTCCCAAGTGGTGACCACAACACCAGCCTCGCTAGCGGCCTTCAGAGCGTCAGACACGCCGGCGGCGTCCACGGTGGAGATGCAGATGGCGTCGGTGCCGGAAGCCACAGCAGTGTTGATAACCTGAACCTGGTCAGCCACGGCGGCGTTGGCGCTGCCCTGGTAGTCCACGGTGATGCCCCAGTCCTCAGCATAGGCCTGAGCACCGTTGTTGGCGACCTCGAAGAAGGCGTTGCCGGTAACCTTGGGGATGAAGGTGACGGTCATGCCCTCAACGGACTTGACCTCGCCGCCCTGGGAGCTGCTGGCATCGCTCTGGGAGCCGCTGGTGGAAGAGCCGGAGCCGCTGGACTGGCTGGAGTCGTTGTTGCCGCCGCAGGCCACCAGAGACAGGCTCATGACCAGCGCCAGCGTCAGTGCAAGTGCTTTTTTCATTTTCATTACCTCCTGTTTTTATATTAGAACGGACTGTTCCGCTCTAATCACACAATTATTGGGCCGCCTTGGCCTTGGGCTGGAATTTTCCCTTCAGCTTGGCCATGAACACGGCGGTGCCGGGCATATTGACCACGGCGCGGCCCACTACCACTACCACCAGCAAAACGCCGATGGGAATGTCCAGATACTGGGTATTGATCTTGAAGCACAGGGGCAGGCCGAACCGCAGCAGGCCGATGATCAGGGAAGCCAGAGCGGTGCCGATGGCGCTGCCCTTGCCGCCGGTAGACAGGGTGCCGCCCAGCACGCAGGCCGTGATGATGTTCATAGTGAGGGTGCTGCCCAGGTCGCTCTTGGCGGTGCCCAGGTAGGACGTCAGCACGATGCCGGCGATGGCGGCGCTGATGGCGCTGAGCACATAAGTGGACAGGATGATCATACGGGAGTTGATGCCGGAAAATTCGGCTGCACGGGGGTTGACACCCACCAGGAAGACCTTGCGCCCGTACTTGCTCTTGTGGAGCAGCAGATAGGCGATGATGGTCATGGCCGCGAAAATCAGCAGCTGGGAGGGGATCACGTCAAAGAGCTTGAACTTGGTCAGGGCCTTGAAGCTGTCGGGGAAACCGCTGATACCCTGGTAGCTCTCGGTGGAGCTGAGGGTGGACACCAGCAGGGCCAGGCCTGCGTACAGGAAGCTTCCGCCCAGGGTGACCACCATGGCCTGCACCCGGCAGTAGGCGATGAAGAAGCCGGACAGGGCGCCGCACAGGGCGGCGGCCACAATGGCCAGTACCACGGCTCCCCAGATGTTGAAGCCGAAGTCCTGCCAGGCCACGCCGATGATGATGGAGGTCAGGCCCACGATGGATCCGGCCTGAATATCGATGCCGCCGGTGATCATGACGAAGGTGACAAACAAGCTGATCAGGCAGATGGCGATAAAGTCGTTGACGCTGGACAGCAGCAGGGGAATCCGCAGGAACTTGGGGTTGGCGCTGCCGAAAATGACGAACTCCAGCAGCAAAATGACCACCAGGAAGGTGTTCCAGTTCTTCAGCAGACCGCCAATCTTATGATGGGACTGTACTTTCTTCACTGGGAATCGCCTCCTTCCATCACATTGGCGGTACGGGCCATCAGGCGCTCATGGCGGCTGCGCACAGCGCTGCGGTTCTGCATCAGCGCGTCGATGACCACGATGGCAATGAGGATAATGCCGGTAATGGCGTTGTCGTAGTTGGAGGAGAAGCCCATAAACACCAGCAGGTAGCTGATGGAGCTCATGATGACCGCGCCGATGGCCGCGCCGATGACGCTGCCCACGCCGCCGCTCAGGCTGATGCCGCCCAGCACACAGGCGGCCACGGCCTTCATCTCATAGCCGTTGCCGGACAGAGAGGTGACAAAGCCGATCCGGCTGCAGAAGAGGATGCCGGCGATGGCGGACATGATGCCGCAGATGACATAGGCCAGCACCTTGGTGCGCACGGCAGAGATACCCACAAGGGTGGCGCCGCCGGCGTTATCGCCCACAGCGGTGAAGTAGCGGCCCCGGCGGGTCCGGGTGAGCAGCACATGGATGACGACTACCACAACCACGCAGGCACAGAAGTAAACGGTGAGATCCCCCACCAGAGTCTGAGAGGAAAAGTCCTTGAAGGACTTGGGCAGGTTCTCCACCCAGGCGCCTCCGGCGTACACATACATGCTGCCCCGGAGGATACCGTTGGTGCCCAGGGTGAAAATCAGGGAAGGAACCCCCATGACCGCCACGCCCCAGCCGTTGAACAGGCCGATGACCGCGCCGATGAGGATGCCCACTGCAAAAGCGACCATCCAGTTGCTGCCGTCCCGGAGCATACTGCCCACAACCGTGGCCACGATACCCAGGATGGAGCCCACAGAGACGTCAATTTCACCCACGATGATGGCAAAGGCCATACCGATGGCGATGAGGATGTACACAACCGCGGAGTTGAAGCAGGCGGAAATGTTCTCCGAGGAGGCAAAGGTGGGGTTAATGATGCTGACGATGACAAACAGGGCGACCAGGAACAAAAAGCTGCTCAGCTCCCGGGCCTTCAGCACTTTTTTCAGCGCGCTCATGCCTTTTCCTCCTTTCGGATCAGACCAAAGGCGGCGCTGGTCAGGTTGTCCTGATTGACATCCTCCTTGGCAAATTCACAGTTGACCCGGCCCAGATAGATGCTCATGGCCCGGTCGCTCAGCTCCACAATCTCCTCCATGTCGGAGGAAATGAGCAGAATGGACACGCCCTGGTCCCGCAGCTGGTGAATGATGCTGTACACATCGCCGCGGGCCGCCGCGTCAATGCCGCGGGTGGGCTCATCCAGGATAACCAGCTTGGGGGCCGTGGACAGGCTTCGGCCGATGACGATCTTCTGCTGGTTGCCGCCGGACAGGCTGCCGGTGAGCTGGTCCTGGCCGGTGACCTTGATGCGGAAGTCATCCACATACTGCTGGGTCACCTTCTTCTCCTCCTTCCGGTTGAGGAAGAAGCGGCCCATGCGGGGGGGATTGAGCAGGGAGCTGGTGGTGTTGCTGGCCACGTCGCTGATCTTGAACAGTCCATCCGCGTGGCGGTCCTCCGGCACGTAGTTCAGTCCGGCCTTGATGACGTCCTGGGTCTTCAGCCCGGTGATGTCCCTGCCGTCCAGAATCACGTTGCCGCCCAGCACCTTGTCCCGTCCGAAAATGGTCATGGCCATCTCCGTCCGGCCCGCGCCCACCACGCCGGCCAGGCCCAGAATCTCACCGGGATAAACCTTCAGAGAGATGTCGGTAAAGCCGTAGCCGCTGAAGTTGCGCAGTTCAAAGACGGGGGGCTTGGAGTAATCCACCTTGCTGGTCACCTGAGTCTTGCGCTGGCAGGAGTCGGTGGGCAGCAGGCCGCACACCAGGTCATCCCGGGTGAAGTTGCTCACCGGGCCGCTGAGGGTGATGACACCGTCGCGCATGATGGCCACCGTGGTGGCAATCTCAAAGACCTCGTTGAGGCGGTGGGTGATGTAAATAATGCCGATGCCCTGGCTCTTCAGGTCCTCCACACATTTAAACAGGCTCTCCACCTCTTTAAAGGTAAGGGCGCTGGTGGGCTCGTCCAGAATCAGCACCTTGGCGTGGCGCAGCAGGCCGCGGAGGATTTCCACCAGCTGCTGCTCGGCGATGGACAGGCTGCTGGCCTTTCGCTCCAGGGCGATGTGCCAGCCCAGATATTCCATCCGCTCCACCAGCTCCCGGTGCAGTTCTGCCCGGGGCTTGTTAAAGCCAATGAGGATGTTCTCCTCCACCGTCATATTGGGGAACAGCAGGGGTTCCTGAGGCACCATATATACGCCGTGCGCCAGCGCCTCGGCGGGCTTTCCCACTGTCATTTCCTGACCGTCTACAAAAATCTCGCCGCTGTCATGGCTGTAAATGCCCATGATGATCTTCATCAGGGTACTTTTTCCTGCGCCGTTGCCTCCGATCAGGGCCAGGACCTCTCCAGGAGCCAGGTCCAGGCTGATTCCCTTCAGGACGGCGTTCAGGCCAAATGACTTGTAGACATTGCGAACCGACAGGAGCTTCTCCGTGCCGGATGGAGCAGTCATGTTTTCCAAGTCGATACCTCCCACTGTACGCAATCACAAAAGTTAATGCTTCATATATTTTGTTATGGGCTTAGAATAATGGATTTTTTTCGCTTTGTCAACAGGAAATGTCAAACAGCCCGGCATTTTCCCTCTCTTTCTTTCGCCATTCTGCCACAAAATATCAGAATTTTTTCAGCTTTCTCAGACAAAAAATACAAATATTTGTTTCATTTGCACATACGAAGCTGCAATTATTTAGTTAAAACATACAATTTCAGGCCCTTTTCTTAACATTTTGAAATTCGCATTGACATCTCATATCCCTCAATGCTATACTCAAGTAAGAAAACATTTGATGTAAGTTAAAACTTTTGTTCTTCCCCGGGGCCGCTTTTTCCCCTTAAAATTCTCTTGCAGTGAAGGAGCCGCAGCCATGAATGGAGATTTCAATTACGAAGAGATTTTAATGGTAAAAACGGCGTGGTACTACTACATTGAAAACTATACCCAGCAGAAGATCTCCGAGCTTCTGGGGATCAGCCGCATCCGGGTCATCCGGCTGCTGGAAAAGGCCCGGCAAAACGGCATTGTCAGCTTCCGCATCCGCCAGGACAACAACCGGCGCATGCAGGTGGAAAAGTCCCTGATCACCCGCTTTTCCCTCAACGACGCCTTTGTCATTCCCGTGGGCAGCGACGCCTCCGAGCTCAACGAGAGCCTGGCCCAGGCGGCCGCCATGTACATCGGGGACCGGCTGACGGACAATACCTTTATTAATATGGGCTACGGCGACACCCCCAGCCGGATCCTCAACCACCTGGCCCGTTCCACGGAACACCCCATCAACGCCGTGTCCCTCACCGGAGGCGTGAGCTACTACCTGCCCAACACCCAGTCCAGCGTCTTCAATGCCCGGCTGCACCTCATTCCCTCCCCCCTCATTCTGGGCAGCCCCGAGCTGGTCCAGGTCATGTTCCAGGAGGAGTCGGTCCAGCGCATCCAGCAGATGAGCCGGGTGGCCAAGATGACGGTGGTGGGCATCGGCAGCATGAGCGCCAACGCCACCATCATTCAAAACGGGATCCTCACCAAGGCCGATTTCCTCCTGCTGGAGATGCAGGGCGCGGTGGGCGATATCCTCAGCCACTTCATTGACAAGGACGGCAACCCCATCCAGAGCAGTGTGGAGCAGCGGCTGCTGAGCACCCCCCTTCAGGAGCTGCGCCAGATGAACAACGTCATCGGCGTGGCGGGGGGTGAGGGCAAAGTGGAGGCCATTCACGCCGGACTTAAAGGTCAGTACCTGGACACCCTCATCACCGATGAGGCCACCGCCGAGGCCCTGCTCGCTCACGAATAATTCCTGGGCCCTGTCCCGCCCGGACCAGGGCCCGTCTTTGCGCGTGTTCTTTGCATATCCATCCCCCGGGATCTGTATTGTTCTGAAATCTTATATTTTAAGGAGTTGATGGTTCTTATGTCCAAATACCTCATGGCAATTGACGCCGGAACCGGCAGTGTCCGCGCGGTATTGTTTGACCTGGACGGCAACCAGATCGGCTGCGTGCAGGAGGAGTGGACCCACAAAGAGGATCCCCGCTTCCCCGGCAGCATGGATTTCGACTGGGAATACAACTGGAAACTGGCCAGCGGCTGTGTCCGGGGTGTGCTGGAGGAGACCGGCATCTCCCCCGCCGACGTAGCGGCTGTCTCCACCACCTGCATGCGGGAGGGCATCCTCCTCTACGACAAGGAGGGCAAGGAGATCTGGGCCTGCGCCAATGTGGACGCCCGCAGCAACGACGAAGTGGCCCAGTTGGTGCAGAGCGACCCGGAGCTGGAGAAGCAGCTCTACTCCCAGTCCGGCCAGAGCTACGCCCTCAATGCCATTCCCCGTATCCTCTGGGTAAAGAACAAGATGCCCGAGATCTACGAGAAGACCGCGGCGGTGGGCATGTTCAACGACTGGCTTATCTACAAGCTCACCGGCGTGCTGGCCGTGGAGCCCAGCAACGGCTCCACCACCGGCCTGATGGACCTGCAAAGCCGCACCTGGGACCCCTCCATTGCCCGGCGCTGCGGCCTGCGGGATGACATTTTCCCCGCTGTGCTGGAGTGCGGCTCGGTGGCCGGCAAGGTGAGCGCCCAGGGCGCCGCCCAGACCGGTCTGGCGGAGGGTACCCCCGTGGTGGTGGGCGGCGGCGACTGCCAGCTGGGCACCATCGGCGTGGGCGCCTGCGACCCCGGCCAGGCGGCGGTGTTCGGCGGCAGCTTCTGGCAGTATGAGTTCAACACCGACAGCGGCAAGACCGACCCCCAGGGACGGGTCCGGGTCAACTGCCACGCCGTCCCCGGCGTGTGGCAGTACGAGGCCCTGGCCTTCAAGCCCGGCCTGGTGATGCGCTGGTTCCGGGACGGCTTCTGCCAGTTGGAAAAGCAGCAGGGCGCCGCCCAGGGCGTGGACCCCTACGACCTGATGAACCGGGAGGCGGAAAAGATCCCTGCCGGCTGTTATGGAATGATGTGCTGCTTCAGCGACGTGATGAACTTCATCAACTGGAAGCACGCCTCCCCCACCTTTACCAACTTCGAGCTGGACCCCGAGAAGTTTAACCGCTACACCTTCTACCGCGCCATTCTGGAGAACACCGCCCTCATCGTCAAGGGCCATATTGCCCTGGTGAAGGAGGCCACCGGCAACGAGCCGGAGGAGCTCATCTTCGCCGGCGGCGCCTCCAAGAGCCCCCTGTGGTGCCAGATCCTGGCCGACGTCACCGGCAAGAACGTGCGCACCCCGGTGGTCAAGGAGGCCACCGCTCTGGGCGCCGCCATCCTGGCGGGCTACGGCGTGGGGATCTACTCCAGCATTGCCGAAGGCGCACAGCGCACAGTACGCTTTGATCATACTTATGTTCCCAACCCCAACAATTACTCGGTCTACGAGGACATGTATCAGGTTTGGCGCCAGGTTTACGCCGCTCAGCTGGAGCTCTGCGACCGCAAGCTGACCAAAAATATGTGGATTGCTCCCGGCCTGTGAGCTGGCAGGCATCCCAGTGAGAATGGAGAGAGATTTATGTTTGTAATCAACGAAAATGAGAGGGAATACCGCTTTGGCGACAGCGGACCCAAGTACCTGATGAAGGGTCCCCGCATGAACTTCGCCCTGGTGCAGTTCATGCCCGGCCAGGACTTCCGCGCCCACTATCACAACGTGATGGAGGAGAACTTCTACATCCTGGAAGGCAAGATTGACATCGTGGTGGACGGCACCGTTCACACCCTCAATCCCGGCGACCTCATTCACATCGAGCCCGGCGAGGTCCACTACTGCCGCAACGCTTACGACAAGCCTGTGAAGATGGTCTCCACTCTGGCCCCCTACCAGGCCGTGGACAAGGTGGAAGTGGAAAATCCCGTCTACTGATTGTCCCCTCCGCGGCGCTCCCACAGGCCAGACAGGCCGGCCCTTATTCCGGTATGAAAAAACACCGGACTTCATTCCGCTGGAATGAAGTCCGGTGTTTTTCGATCATTATGCTGTCCGCTTAGAGGAGGGACAGAGCCTCCTCGTCCGCCACCAGGATGAAGTCCGGGTGGTACTGGAGGATGGAGGCGGGCACCTGGGGCGTGACAGGGCCGAAGAAGGCGGCCTTGACGGCCTGGGCCTTGTTGGCGCCGGAGGCCACCATCACCACCCGGCGGGCCTGGAGAATGTCCCGCACACCCATAGTGTAGGCGTGGGTGGGCACCTCATCAATGGAGGCGAAGAAGCGCTTGTTGGCCTCCCGGGTGCTCTCGGTGAGGGTCACCTTGTGGGTGCCCAGGGAGAAGTGGTCGTCGGGCTCATTGAAGCCGATGTGGCCGTTGACGCCCAGACCCAGCAGCTGCAGGTCGATTCCACCGAAGTCGGCGATCAGCTGGTCATACCGCGCGCACTCCTCGTCCCCGTTGACCCCGGAGGGCACATTGGTGTTGTTTTGGTCAATGTTCACATGGTCAAAGAGGTTGTGGCGCATAAAGTAGGCGTAGCTCTGGTCGTGGTCGGGGGTGAGGCCGGCGTACTCATCCAGATTGACCGAGCGCACCTGGGAGAAGTCCAGCTCTCCCGCCTTGTTCCAGGCAATGAGGTTGCGGTAGGCCCCCACCGGCGAGGAGCCGGTAGCCAAACCCAGCACGCAGTTGGGCTTGAGGGTAATCTGGGCGGCAATCAGCCGGGCGGCGGCGGCACTCATGGCCTCGTAGTCCTTGGTTCTGATCAGTCTCATGGCAGTAATTCCTCCATTTTCTATCATACTATCCGCTCCGTCGGAGCAGTCAGAGCGCTTGTTCCCCTTCCACATAGACGGCCTTGAGCTCCAGATCCTTGGACAGCAGCAGGAAATCCGCCTGCTTGCCCACTGCAAGGGAGCCAATCCGGTCCTCCAGGCCCACCGAGCGGGCGGGGGCCAGGGTGGCGGCGGTGAGGGCGGCCTCCAGCGGCAGCCCGAAGGAGACTACATTCCTCACCTCGGTGAGCAGGTTGGTGGAAGAACCGGCCAGGGTATCCGTCCCCTTCAGGGTGGCCCGGCCGCTGTGCAGCTCCACCGGCTGTCCCCCCAGCTCATAATCTCCGTCGGGCATATCCGCACAGCGCATGGAGTCGCTGATAAGCACCAGCTTCTCCCCAAACATGCGGTATGTGGCCCGGATCACCGAGGGGTGGATGTGCATGCCGTCGCAGATGAGCTCCACCGCGGCGCCGGCGTCCATGGCCGCCCCGATGACACCGGGCTCCCGGTGGTTCAGGGGGGGCATGCCGTTAAAGAGATGGGTGGCGTGGTTGGCTCCGGCCCGGAATGCCTCCATGGCCAGGTCATACCCGGCGGTGGTGTGGCCCAGGGAGACGGAGCACACCTTAGACACCTCCGCAATAAAGGGCAGGCAGCCCTCCTCCTCGGGAGCCACGGTGATCAGGCGCACCTGTCCTCCGCTGGCCTCATTGAGCCGATGGAACATGGCCACATCCGGTTTATGCAGATTGTCGGCCGCCTGGGCGCCCCGCTTGGCATAGGACAGGAAGGGCCCCTCCAGATGGACACCGGCGCACTTGGCGCCGTCCCGGGGCCGGACAAACGAGCGGATGGTGTCCATGGCCCGGGTCAGCTCCGCCTCCGGCAGGGTCATGGTGGTGGCCACAAAGGAGGTCACCCCGTGCTGGACATAGTGCCTGGCCATCACAGGCAGCCCCTCAGGGTTGCCGTCGGAGAAGTCGTGGTTCCGGGCCCCGTGGGTGTGGACATCCACAAAGCCGGGCACCAGGTACTGTCCCCCCGCGTCCAGATCTCCCGGGACGTTTGCCGGACCGATGTCTGTAATAACGCCGCCTTCAAAGGTCAGGGATCCCGGCCGGAAGGCTCCGTCTACAAATAAAAGCGCGTTTGTAATTCGCATAAGCGTTTGCACCTCCCAAAAAAAGGGCGGCGGTGGATTGGCCGCGGCCCTTCTTCAGTCGTTTTTTCTCCCGGCGCTGCGGCCGGATATACATGTTCTCTGCAGAAATATGCAGATTTTAGCTGTTCCCCAAAAAATACCAAAAATTTGGTGTGAATTTATGGAATATTATCCACTTTTCGTCCAACTGGGCACAAATTTCCTGCTTCCATTGTACCATGAAACCACCCGGTTGTCACGCACAAAAACCGTCTTTGTAGAAAACTCCCCCGGCAGCACACCCCGAGAGCGGAAGTCAGTACGTGGTAATGAGCAGCTCGCTCACCTTGCCCCGGGCGGCCGCATCCGCGTTAATCATACGGGAGGCGGCAATGCGCCGAAGGGCGCAGCCCGCGTACAGCTCGTCAAAGAAGTTGTCCTGGGGGTCGGTGTTGTGGGGGTCGGAGTTGCTGGCCGCCACCTTCACCCCCCGCCGGGCCAGTTTCCGGAGAAAGAGGGCCAGCTCCCGCTGCTCCTGGTCCCCGAAGGCGTTCTTGGTGTAGGCGGTGAAGCTGGAGGTCTGGTTCAGAGGGCGGTAGGGGGGATCGGCGTAGAGAAAGGTGTGCTCGTCGGCAAAGGAATCCACCTGGGTGTAGGGGGCGCACACCAGCTCCACCCCCTGCAGCAGGCCGGACACCCGGCGCAGGTTGTCCTCGTCGCAGATGGCCGGGTTTTGATAGGATCCCACCGGCACATTAAATTCCCCCCGGGCGTTCACCCGGTAGAGGCCGTTGAAGCAGGTGCGGTTCAGAAACAACAGCAGAGCCGCCCGCTCCGCGCCTCCCTTTATCCCCCTTTGTCCCTCATTAAATTGTGCCCGGATCCGGTAATAAAAATCCTTCCGGTCCTGGGTGTTCAGGGGGAGGTAGTCCGTCTCCAGCCGGTGCAGCCGCTCCAGCAGCTCCTCCAGGCGGTCCCGGACACAGAGATAGGCGTTGACAAGCTCCCCGTTGGTGTCGCCGGCGTAGACCGCCTCCAGGCGGTAGGTACTCAGAACGTCCAGCAGCACCGCGCCGCCCCCCAGAAAGGGCTCGGCGTACCGGGTGACTGTGTCCCCCAGTCCTTGCGGATAGATCGCCCGGATCTCCGGCAGCAGCTGGCTCTTTCCTCCCGCCCACTTCAGAAAGGGACGGGGCTGTCCCTCATGCAATTGCTTTGTCACGGCGTTTCCTCCCGTTTTTTGACCTGGGCGGTGTTGCGCAGCTGGTTCTGCTCCCGGCCGCTCTGGTTGTGCCGCCGGATGAGGGCTGCAATCTCCCCCTGGGCCTGCTCCACCTCCGCCTTGAAGGCCCGTGCGGACAGGCGCAGGGCCCCGTGGCCCAGAATGATAAGCTGTTCCAGCCCGTCGGAGGTGGCTACCCGCACCCGGTGCTCCTTCTGGAGATCGTAAGTGGCCTTCTCAATATAGGCGTCCGCTGTCTCCGCCTCCTTGGTGTACACCACATAGATGTTGTTCACCTTCTCCACCGAACCGGGATTGCCCTTCACCTTGTAGGCGTCAAAGACCAGAATGACCACACACTTGCGGAACCCCTGGTAGTTGGACAGAATATCGGTCAGCATGGCCCGTGCCGCGGCCACATCCTGCCGGGCCACCGCCTCCAGCTCCTCCCAGGCAAAGATGATGTTGTAGCCGTCCACCAGCAGGTACTCCGGCCCGGTCTTCTGCTCCCGGATGTGGTACTTCCCCTCGTCCAGGCTGGTGCGGGCGGGCTTCTTTTGGGGCTGAAAGGCCTGGCGCTCCACCTTGCCGTAGGTGCGCTCAAAGAGGGCCTGGAGCTC
>OGGQ01002095.1_pt1 | contig 23016 bp, 19 predicted proteins | sample 1571191 | NCBI WGS metagenome assembly OGGQ01 (sample SAMEA2582061, study PRJEB24529) | metagenome | biome: Human gut stool | place: China | collected 2011
CCTCATGCGAGGACCAGCGATGCCGACAGCGGCATCGGCTTTCAGGATATCGAGCAGCCGAGCGATCGCCCCGTCGTTCACTTCCGTATCGGAATCGAGAATACAGACGTAGTCAGTGGTATCGCTCAAATCCCGGAGAGCGATATTGCGGGAGCGCGTGGTGCCCAGGTTGGCTTCCTGGCGATACAAGCGAATACGAGAGTCTCCCAAGGCGCGAATCGCAGCCACGGTCCCGTCGCAAGAACCGTTGTCCACAACCATGACCAACGGCTCGCAGCACGTAAGGGCAAGAATGGACTTAAGACAGCGCGCAATGTACGGCTCTGAATTCCAAGTCAGGATCACAAATGAGGCATGGGGCCTCGGCTGTCCCGCAAGAGCCCCTTGCGGGACTCCCTCCACTAGATGGCTCGCTCTTTCCATGGGCTGCAATTCCTAGGAAAGACGGCCGACTATGAATGCGATACCAACTAAATCCGCATGGGCGACAGACAGCTCTTGAACCACCCGCTCCACATCGGAGACCCTGTCGTCCCATTGCCTCACACAGAGAACGACCCCGTCCGCCCGATGAGCCTCGTAGAGGGCCTCGGTGTTTTGCCCAAAGGGAGGGCAGACGACGAAAAGCGTCTCGGCATCAACCAGATGGCTTTCCATTGATCCCAGGGATATCGAGTCAGCGCTACTGCCCCGCGCGGAAGCGCATTGCGCCAGGGCGCATCCCAAAGCAGCCGGCTCCGCAGAAGCGATGGGTAGAAGGCAGAGCCGCCCGTCCGACTCTCCTCTCGTAAATTCGATATTCGCCCACAGCCGAGCCACATCGGCGGTCTTCGACACCTCAGTAATGAAGACGGTCGGACACGCCTCCTCAAGATCGCGGCGGGATTTCACTGGGGTATTGCGCAACGCGATGAGAACCACTGCGACGACCGCCAAAAGCGCCCCGCCGAAAAGGCCTGCGAGGAAATACTTGACCAACCCGGAAATGCCGAATGCAGGAGTCGCGGCAACGGCTTCATTAACCGATGCTGCTATTGTCTGGAACGCGAGGGCCTTTCCCTCAACGTCCAACTGCAAGACGAGGGCTTCCGTCGCCACATCCGACGAATTGTCCTGGGAAAGCCCAGCGTCGCCGTAAGAATCTCCCAGCTCTCGAAAAAACTCCAAGGTTCTTTCGGCCGTCAGATTCACCGCCGTATTGACGGCGCTTACAACCTCTTCCCCGTCAGCGCCGCGAGAAGAGAATTCCACGGTTCGCGTGGCAAGGTCGTATTCCACTTCAACGGAAACACCGTCGAAAGAAAGCTCCTGCGCGACGCCCAAAGCCGTCGAGCCGACAAGGGGCATGAGCTCGCTCGACGGGATAGTGCTGGTCGGCTCGGCCATTGACAAGGTAGCCTTCGCCGTATAGGCGCCGCCGCTGTAGGATTTGCAGCAATAAAAGACGCCTCCCAAAAGAGCACCGGCCAGCACCAACGCTATCGATAACTTGCCATAATGGCGCACAAGCAACAGCAAATCGCGAAAAGTCACGTCCACGTCCTCCAGCAAATGGCTCTCTTGGCGATTTACGCCCATATTGATTGACAGACTAACCATCTAAATTAAGGCACAAGCACTGTTGACGCAAGACTTACACGACAAGTACACTAGAAATGAGCAACTTGAAACCCTTGAAACTGCGGAAAACCCGGACAAATCGTTCGTCTCAACATTGGAGACCATGACGCTCCAACGCAGGACGGAGACATCTGCAACTGCGTCATAGCATCGCTTCAGTAAACCGATTGAACACATCAGCGAAAAGCAGGTCGTCGTCCTGCTCTACGCATTTCAACCATGCCGCATCTCCCAATATCGATGTCGCGAATGCTTTTATCTCGTAGCGCAGACCGCTCCCCTCAACAGGCACGTCGACGGAATGCACATCACGAGGATCCTCGTAGCACACTTCAAATCTAGAGGCATTCCACCATGGTGCCGGAACGCGAACATATCCTTCTGTACCCGTGATCACCAATGCACCGTCTGTCTTCGCACCAAAACCCACCTTAAATGAGGCGCTCGCCTTAGGAAACTTGAGGAACGCACTGGTAAACACTTCTACCCCCCGAGGATCATATTGCGAGAAAAACGATGCATCCTCTATCTTGCCAGCAATGAAGCGTGAAATCGCGTAAAGCGGATAGGTCGAAAGCCAGCGCATCGACCCGCCCGTCCCATCGGCGGCTAACTCGGGGATGCAGCCTCGCATCAGCTTAGTGAAAGATGCCTCTACATCCACCACCTCCCCAATCACCCCCCCTGAAACTACCTCTTCTAGCAATCTGAATGCTGGGAAAAAAGCCGTCTTTACAGCGTGAAGGAAAACCACGTCACATTCTCGCGCTGCGGCATACAACTGCTGGATTTCTTCCCTGTCGAAGGACAACGGTTTCTCGCAAAGTACATGGATCCCACTTTTCAGAGCACGACAGGCAAAATCGAAATGAGTTTCCGAAGGCGACGCTATATACAAAGCTTCGACCATCGTCAGCAATTCCTCAAACGATCCTGTGCTGGCAGGGCGCCCCAATTCGACCGGCAAAATCTCAATAAAATGCTGAGCGCTATCAAGATGAGGGTTGAAGACAGCAACAAGATCAAACTCCGGAACAGCACAGAGCTCCTCAACGAACTTCTGGGCAATCCTGCCCGTCCCCACAATGCCCAAACGCACACGATCCGCCATCATTTACCACTCGTCCTGGCTTCCTCTTTAAACACCTTACGCAAGCGTCGTATGTGATGCAAATAATTCTTAGTCACCTTCACCACTTCTACCGTGGAATCGTAATCATCACGCCATCGTACAGGGAGCTCTCGCACAACCATATCGGAGCGCTCCGCCCTCAACAACATCTCAATTACGAAGAACCAACCGTTCTCGCTCGGATCGGCCATGAGCACCAACCTATCTGCCGCCGACTTCCTGAAGAACTTAAAGCCGCAGATGGCGTCAGTCGCTTTCATACCCAAGAAAGCCCGAAGAACAAAACTCAGGCCATGGGACGTGATATTTCGATACCATTTGCGCCCCGACGTATTTGAAGCTTCATTCCATCGCGAGCCGTTAACCATATCCGTTTCCGAGCTATTCGCAAAAATGTCGAGCACTTCAACTAGATGGGATACATCTGTAGAGAGATCAACATCCATATAGCCAACAAGAGGACAATCGTTGGCGCGCACTCCCTCACGAATAGCTGCACCAACGCCCTTTGTGGCGACAAACAGATACTCAACATGGGGCACTTCGCATACCAGTCGATGAGCTATATCCCCCGTTCGATCCGTCGAAGCATTATCGACTATGGTGATCTTGCAACATCCTGGGGCCTCGGCCTCAAGGAAGCTAGCTGCCTTTCGTACTCCAAGCTCAAGTCTTCGCTCTTCGTTGTAAACTGGAATCAGTATGTTCAACCGCATAGGCTCATAGCCTCTCGATGCCACTGCACTCATACTGCGTCCTTTTAAAAGACAGATCGACTAACACTTGCAGATACTTAATGACCACAGCCGCAAGCCCAAAAAGCCCGAAGAACGAGACAGCCAGGAATAGTATAGTCGTCGTCCAACCGGAAACCGTCACCCCACTTGCGTAGGAAACCAAGGAATATACCAGTCCCAGCAAGGCGACTGCCATCATGAGCAATGCGGCGCCCAGAGCAATTCGGTAACCAGTTCTCGTGAACAGAATCAACGCATCGACAGCTAAATCCCGACGGAATCTCCTGTCGTCTTTGTCTCGCTTTCTGGAGCGAACCGCTTTCGAATCTCCCATTGCATCAACCTTGATGCTCGTTGCCGGCAGACCGCAGCTGGCGTAAGCAACCTTGCGATAAGGAATGGATGCGTTGGCATTCTTGACACGATGGATGAGACGGCGGCTCAAGATGCGAAAACTCTCGGTGCGAATAACGCAGGGCAATTCCACGGACGAATTGAAAAGGCGGTAGAAGATCCGCGAGTCCAGACACTCGGCTCCTTCAACCGCACACCCCACCACATCGTAACCCTGAAGAGCTTCGCGATAAGCTCTCAGGATGTCCCGAGCGGAAAATCCATCATTCCAGCGGTCTACCTCGCACACGAAATCACCGATGGCGAGATCAACGCCAGCGCACATCGCACGTTCCATTCCGTGGAAGGAGCCGAGATTGACGACGGACACACTAGAGCTCGTAGACGAACGGAGGAGCCCCCGCAATTCCTCTCTCACCTCGTTCTCGCATGCGTCATTAACAAGAATAATCTCCCAGACAGAAAATACCTCATCCATTGTCTGCGCGAGATCCTCTAAAAAAACCTTCAGACCCCGTTGAGGGCCATGAAGATATATGACGATCGAAATGAAATTGCTTTCTTTACCTAAATTCATCTAGAACCTCATCAAGATCATAAATCGTATTCATCTTTCCTGAAAGGACAGAGACAAAAGCCGGCGCGCAACTATGAACCTTTATCACCGTAGGCCTAGAGTCATCGATCTCAGAAGTCGCGAGAATCGGCTTCATCGAATATAACGATTTTTCATAGGCGAAGGTATACCCGGGTCGTAAATATTTTCGCGCCAAGGAAGCCATATACGGAAAAGCGGAACAAGGACGAGCAGCGCACTGGTTGCAATTGCCCAGAGCTGATTCTGAACAATACCCATTTGAACGCAACTGGCACTGGAAAAACGGTCGATCCTCGTAGCATGTGGCATGTGGCGTGAATGACACCGATGTAAGGGAGTGCATCCCCGTTTTCCCGAATGGCATAATCGAGAAAAAGGGGCCGTCCATAACAGTGACGCCCAAATCCGTGAGAGACCCACTAGGACGGCAAAGAGAGATCTCGCAAAGCTCGTATTTGATATCGAATTCTGGGATGCCGGCCATACGGAGGATTTGGTTCAGCGAAGCATAGGCCGCATTCAAGATAAAAGGCGCTTGAAGCTCTCGTCCATCCCGAAGAGATACTACCCAGCAGTCAGCTTCTTTACGTAGCCCCGATACCGCCGAAGAACACTCGATACTCACCCGAGGAAGTTCTCGCAGCAAGTCAACCAATCCGTCGCGAAGCAAACTAGCATCGTAAGTGTACTCCTGCGTGCGGAAAGCACCGTCGACTAGACCCGACTGAAAGTATTTGTCTGCGCTAACGGCTTCGCATGGGATTCCTGCAGCAGCGCAGAACTCCGCGAACTGGGCTGCATTCGTCCACGAGAAATCGCGCGCCGTACCATAGATCTGGTCGAACTCCTTGTTTATGCAAAACGAAAAATCATCGCAGAACCGACGAAAATAGTGAGCTGATTTGGCTGCAGTAGAGAGGGAGCGCGGGTAATGATAGCCTTGGTGCACACGCGCCTGGTTGACATAGGTGGCGCGACTAAAAACCGACTCGTCCGCCTCCAGCACGACAATGCTTTCCCCGCGATGCCCGCAGCGAAGTGCGGCATACAGACCGTATAACCCTCCCCCTATAACTATTTTGTCAAGTTTTCGCACCACAGCCTAGTCTTTCCTTGCCGCGGCCCTGGTTATTTATCGTATCGCGGCCGCACTCTCTACCAAATCGTCAGCTGCTATTATAACTATTCCGACGCATTGATCCGAATCATCGCACTGGCTAACATCCAATTTGGCGCAAACGCACTCCACACACGAAAGCGTCGCAGGGACAGTCTCCTTCGCCTCTCCCAAGAAAGCGAGATCCAACGGCAACTGATAGCCTTTGCGCACCCGAGTAGCTTCAAAACCACTAATCGTTTGACTTTGCCAATTCCTTCGTTTCCGGAGCGCAAGAAGATCTGCAGATGTTGCGGATAAGTGATCCTGCCGTTATTCTTGGCACTCAAGGTCAAGTTGCCTCAAAAGACGAGATAACGCTTCCTCGGAACCCCAGAAAGTCGCCCCAGCCGATATGATTGGAAAGCATATGAGAGACATCGTGGTCACGGGAGGTGCCGGGTTCATCGGCTCCAACTTCGTCCGATGGACCATGGAGCACGACGACAGCATTCGCATCACCGTGCTGGACGCGCTGACCCATGCGGGCAACCTCCACAACCTCGACGGCCTAGACAGGGAACGCTTGAATTTCGTGCACGGCGACGTCTGCGACGGAGATCTCGTTCGCGAATTGCTGGCTTCAGCCGACGCCTGCGTTCATTTCGCAGCACAGACCCACAACGACCTTTCCATCGCCTCTCCGGACGAGTTCGTGAGAACAAATGTGACGGGCACCTTCACTTTGCTGGAGGCGGTGCGCGAAGCGGGGATCCGCTTTCATCACGTATCAACCGATGAGGTCTTCGGCGAGCTGCCCCTCGATAGCAGCGAGCGCTTCACCGAAGAGAGCCCCTACCGCCCCTCGAGCCCCTATAGCTCCACAAAGGCGTCGGCCGACATGCTCGTGCGCGCCTGGGTGCGAACCTACGGCATTCGGGCCACGATCTCCAACTGCTCAAACAACTACGGGCCCTATCAGCACGTGGAGAAGTTCATCCCCCGCCAGATCACCAACATCCTCACAGGGCGCAGACCCCAACTTTACGGCGACGGGCGCAACGTTCGCGACTGGATACACGTTGACGACCACTCGAGCGCGGTGTGGACGATCCTGCAGGAGGGCAAAATCGGCGAAACCTACCTGATCGGCGCCAAAGGCGAGAGGAGCAACATCGAGATCTTGCAAATGATCCTCGCAGAGTTCGGACTACCGGGAGACGCCTTCGACAAGATCGCCGATCGCCCCGGACACGACAGACGATACGCCGTTGACGCGTCCAAGCTCATGCGAACACTCGGCTGGAGGCCCGTCCACACCGACTTCGAGGCCGGCCTGCGTGAGACCATCGCCTGGTACCGGGACAACACCGAATGGTGGGAAACGGAAAAGGAAGAGGCCGAACGGCGCTACCACTCTCTGGCGAACCGTCCTCCGCAACCCAGCAAAGAAATAGCAACGGCGCCACACCCTCCCACGCAGAACAACTTTTAGCCTACACCGACCTTATCGTGCTGCCTTCAGAGACTTCGGCTAACGCTTTGGCACCCTGGCGCTTTTTGATGCTTTGGAACTCCGTCCTCGCCGCTGAAATCGGAGTAGAACGAGAAAGCAAGAATGAAGCACAAGCCTGCGCACATAGATACTTCTACAAGCGAGGCAAGCAAAAATCCAGCTAACCCTATTGAGAGCGAAGCCGCCAAACGAGACGCTCGACCGCGGTATAAGTTCTGCACCACAAGCACGACCATTGCGACAAGCGACAATGCCGCTCCAATTCCTCCCAACAAGAAAGTATGGAGAAGATCGTTGTGGGCGTGTTTCTGAGTTCCACCCGCGGCACTCAGAAGACTCCTCATATAACCTGTTCCGTAGCCTGTAAGGAAGTGGGAACCCGAGAAGATATGCTGAAACGCTCCATCCCATATCTCTGTGCGCCCCGTGAAGGTGACGGATCGCTGAAGTACGGGCTCGATAATGAAACCGAGCATGTTCTGGACGCGCATTACGACAAAACCAAGGAACAGCGCACAGTAACCTCCGGCATACGTGACTGCATTAAGGATACGTCCCTTCTTGTCAAAGCGAAGGGCCATCCAAAGCACCCCCATGAGAGCGAATGCACACATAGCCGTAGCAGAATACGCAACAGCAAGCTCAAACACGCAGAGAGCATAAACCGTTGCTGTTCGCACAGAGCCGCGCTTCCCTCCCAGCGCATCTAAAACAAGGGAACATGCGAAAGCGGGGATAGCCACGCGAAACGTCACGTTTCTGTAGCCGAAAAAGAGATCGGAAAGAGAATCGAACCCTATGAGGTATGAACTTCGCAAGAGACAATATAGATTCATGAGAAGATAGAACATGCATGCCACAAAAAAGGCCCCCGCAAGGGAACGTGGTCGCCTCTCAATATTGAGGGCAACGACCATCACAGTCGCGAGGCAAGGCAGCCAATCAGTCACGACAACGAGCACATCGCCCTCGTTGTAAACGGTTGATACGAGGATAAGCCCGCAGAGAGCCGTAACGCATAGGCAAAACACATCGATCCTGCGACGCAGCCCGAACGCGATAACAGCACCGATGGCAAAGAGAACCATACAAGCCAGCGAAACGCGATCCGAGGGCAGCCACGACATGCGCAAAGGCTCAATAGCGCTGTTCACCCAGGGCTTTATGAAGAAAAGGAAGCAGACGGTGAGCGCAAGAAAGATAGCCGTCTCGGCCCAAGCAGTTTTGGCCAGCTTATCCAACAGGCGATTCTTCTCGCGCAGCAAGCTCTCAGCACGCATCGGACCTCCATATGCCTGGATAGCTTTCCGACAATGCCTCTACGATCTTTCGGATATCCCTATCGTTTCGTCCAGTAAAAGCATCGGCGAGATAAAGCGATGTCGCCTGTGTGCCCTCGACAGGATGCTGCGCGAAGTTGGCATCCGACAAAACGACAGGAACCTCGGCCAGCATGCCCATTGTTTTAAGCCATAGATCGTCGCTTTGCGGACAGACATCCCGAATCAGCTCCGCGTCCAATAAATCGCCGCCAAACACTCCCGCAGGATAAAGAACTCCCCCAACTCCAGTTGCAATGAGGTTGATATCGGGCGCATCAACTTCCGTGCACAGCTCCCACGAAGCGTAAGGAGCCACGCTGCCTTCGGAATCGAAGACGATACGGCGAGCTCGCCGCGCACAGACGCAGCCAGGATGGCGCTCTTTACATGCAAGCAGCGTCTCGACGGCGTCCTTGTCGTAGAGCATGTCGTCATCGACGGTAATAATATCACTCTGCGGATACTCCTTCATCGCGTAGAAGTACTTTTTATGCGCCTTCAAATCATCGCACCAACGTATGACTAGTCCTTGCTCCTTAAGGGAAACGAGAGCATCCGGAAGTTCGGCTTCGCCGAGCGGAAATTGCTCAGAAGCAAGCCAGAGGATCACCATGTCCGGAGCAACCGTCTGCTCCAGCAAAGTTTCAATAGTCCTATGAACCTGCCGAATCCGAGGCGGATAGGAGGTGAGAGACACAATTGTCTTCGGAGGCTCCTTGACCGCCGTTGCCTGACCGCAATCGCCATCGCCCTCAAGCTCTCCCCCGTCTGTCGGCCGGAGGAGGGTTTGCGTTCGATAAGCGATCATTTTCGCCGCATCGACTTTTGCCGACATCGTTTGAAAGTCGGCCTCCATTTTGACCTTTAGGCGGCCCTCAAAATCATCCAAATGACGATTCGTCCCGCGCTGTCTTCCAGCAACCTCGTCAAGAGAGCGAGAAATGCCCGTCAACGCATCAGAAGCGTCCAGAGCGCTCAAATTCTTGTCTAACGACTCAATTCCTTCTTGTATCTTCCTTATCTCGGCGCAAATACTCGCCAAATCGCCCTTAAGGCTATCTACCTCTTCGCGCGTCTCGGCAAATCCTTTCTCGAGATCCTTTTGAAGGCTCTTTCGAAAATCTTCAAACACGCAAGCGCGAAGGGGAATGATCTTGCGCAGCTGCGAACGGACGGACAATCGACTCACCACTCTTTCAACGGGCCTGGCTGAACATCTTGCGCAGCTTTCGCAGCACACGTTTGGCCTTACGCGGCAGATAAGTTACAACGCGCCCCACGCGCCACGTGCTGGATTTCTTGATAACCTCCACCTCGCGTACTTTTTTTCTGAGTGTCGCATTTTCTGCCCTTAAACGATCCCCTTCAAGTTTCCAGCGATCGATGGCCAGAGGATACGACTCCAACAGGGACTCCCAGAGAATCCCCTCTTCTCCGCTGTCGCTAGCGTGGGGATTGGTAGGAGCCTCATCGAAAAGTTTGCTCCAAAACGATGCTTGGTCATAATTCAAATAAGCAGGCGCACTCTTTTTCGCGTTCTCTGCCTCCCGTTGATACAACTCTGCGTCATTCATCAAATCAACCAGAACCGCAGCAGCCGCCGAGGAATCGCCCTGGGGAACTGTCAGTATCCCTTCTGGTTCTTGCAGCACTGTCAAGTACGGTAAATCGAACATGACCACTGGAATGCCGGCGGCTTTGCTCTCTAGCAGCGTAAGAGGAAAACCCTCTCGGGCCTCAGACGTCATAAGGAACACCGAGGACTCCGCAAACAAATCTTTCTTGTCCTGCCCATCGCACCAACCAAGGAAGCTCACTGTATCCGCAACGCCCGCGTCGTCGACCATCTTCTGCAATTTGCACTCGTACTCACTTGTGGTAGCGCTTCCGGCCACGGCAAATGCAATAGATGGGTCAAGGCTTTTCGTACGACGCGCAATCTCAACGACCTTCTCCGGATGTTTCTCGGGGGACAAGCGACCTAGCCAAAGCACTTGTCGTTTTGTTTTGGGCGCATGCGATGCGTAGCCCGTTGGATCTTCCAGAATATTATTTGTCTGATATACGGATTTACTGAAATACGACCAGAACAGTTTATCGATTGGGTTAATGACAACGATGCCATCGGCTAGGGAATAGACTGGCGGCATGGTAGAAAAGCCATAGAGGCCAAAGCGCATCTGGTTAGTGAAGAGGCCATGACAATGCACAATGAGACTTGCCTTATGGGCTTTGACGGCCAACATATCCCATAACAACGTGTTGCTTAGCCATTGATGGTACACGACGGCGTCTATGTCGTAGCGCTCCAGCGCCTCGCTAAGCTCGTTGAACCGAACTCGATAATCCGTAGGGTTGCCACCTGCGGAAGGAATGATCACCACGTCGACTCCTTCTGGAACAATCGACGCGCTTGCAGGCTCAACCTCCAAAAACCACGTGACTCGGTAACCCTGGGTAAGCCAAAGCTGCGTTAGCTGTCGAAGCACGTTTTCGGCACCCCCACCTTCACAGGTGCGATAATATGCCGCAACATTCCGAATGGGACGCCGTGCAGCTGACACCAACTCGGTCCCCTCTACCATCTTTGCGAAAGAAGCCGGTTGCGACCAATAGGGGTACATGAGGGCGACAAGGCTCTTCCGATAGCCCCACGACGAAAACAGGACATCGAGCCCTTCGGTTTTATCGTTCCCAGGAAGATATTCCTTGAATTTATGGGTGCAATTGTCGAGCAATCGTCGCTCTACGCTCTCGAAACCCTCTATCACCTGCCGAGGCGCGCACCATGCCTCGAGTTGACGCTGAATGAGATGCGCCGCCTTTGACGAGGCGCAAAAATCCTTGAACTCGTTGAGGTTGATGGGTTTGTCGCCATCCTGCCCCGCGCCGTAGTAATAGCGATACAAAGCCTTTCCAGCGATGCCCCGATAGCTTTCGGAATAATGAGCTAGAAACGTAAAGGCAACCAGATCCTCTCCGCGCTGAATGCCTTCCGCTGGCAAATCTCTAAAAGCATATCGGCACACTGCGCCACGGAACGCTTTGTTCACCAAATTCCAGTTCATAAGCCCCTTTGAGAAGCATGCTTCCAGGATTTTATCCGCTCCTTCAATAGCGCCCTCATACGGCTCGAAAAATGCATTGCCGCCAGTAGAGGTTCCGTCAACTGGCGAAACGGTCTCGAGCGGAAAGTGGAGTATGTCCACCGACTTTTTGCGTACCTGCTCAACTACCGTCTCAAGAGCAAAAGGAGCGTAAGCGTCATCGCCATCCAGGAACATGACATACTCGCCAGAGGAAGCCTCTACGCCCACTTGACGAGCACGAAGGCACTTCGAGTTCTGCGGGAGTTTCAAGACGGCAATGCGTTCATCGCTCAATGCAATTTCTTGAGCCACTTTATAGGTGTCATCGGTGCTCGCATCATCAACAATGATCAACTCGAAATCATCGAAGCTCTGGGCGAGCACGCTTTCCACAGAGCGGTGCAATGTGGTCGCGCAATTGTAAACCGGCAGCACAACGCTCACCGTCGGTCCACGGCGATCCTCGCCGGCTATAGCAGCCGCTGACTGAACCCGATCAAAATCCCGCTTTGCGGCCAGCACTCCTTCCCTGTACGTCTCGAATCTTTCGTGGCCTATCGGGCGCTGAAGTGCCTTCCGCACGTATTCGCTGCCCCCATCGAACAGAGTGCCCAGAATCCTTTCGCGAGCGACGGCGTCTTCGACGGTTCGATAGTTGTATGACGCATTTGACGCAACAAGCTTTCCAAAAGAGTCGCGAAACCTTCCCAGCAAGTTTCGTTCGTCCAGCCAAGAGCCCAAAGCCTCGCATGCAAAAATAAAACAACAGGGATCTTTGGCCTTGCGATCCTGCGTGCTGCTCTTCGTCTGCACGCGATACGAGACCAGGCTTTCATCCACAGCAGCAACACCAGCCGCCCGGGCAAGAACCGCATAAGAGAAGAAGAGGTCGTTGGAGTTGGGCAGTTCTTGGAAGCGTATTCCTTCCTCATCAATGAACGTCTTCCGAACCAGCTTGGTCCAAGGCGCGGGATTGATGAGCTGAAACAAACGATCGGAAACGTCACTCGGCGAGAATACCTGGCCAGAAGGCAAAAGATCTGCTCTCAGGCATGCCTCCTCCGTAATGTAATCTTTCTTATCATCGTCATAAAAGCGCGCTCCGAAAAGCACGATATCTGCCCCCGTCCGCTCCGCGCGTTCGACGGCCAATTCCAGCATGTTAGGCCGGAAAAAATCATCAGCGTCCAGAAAGAGGACGTATTTGCCTCTTGCTTCCGAAAGCCCTTGGTTCCTAGCCGCAGCTGCCCCATTGCCAGAAGCGCTGAGAACTTTAACGCGCCCATCACAAGCACGATAACGCTCCAAAATGCTGAGGGAGTCATCGGTCGATCCGTCATTGACGCATATCAGTTCGAAGTTTTCCAGCGTTTGCGACAAAAGGCTGTCGATGCATTCGTCTACATAACGCCCCGCATTATGCACGGGCACAACAACAGACACAATGGGCTCGGCCATCTATCAGCTCTCCTTTGTACTACCTCTGCAACTCTCATGTTGCAGTTAGCTTTTCATTATAGAGCGCATCCAGCCAGCACTGCCATATAACATCCGATCTTCGGCATCGCCGCTCCATTTATCCATTTCATGCTTATAATACGGAAGGACGCGGCTCTGGCCATGCGCCCGCAAGAACCCTCGAAATCATCTGCGGAGGACAATATGCAACCGACCCTTTCACTGGTCGTTCCCCTACACATTCGCGACAACACCGATCCAAACGAGGCCATTGCCGCACTCGCAAATGAATATGAGCACGAGATAGAGATCATTGCCATACCAGTACGTGCCGGCAACGAGGAAGCACGCACCCCCACCCACGCGACAACTGTTGGCGCGGCAAGAAACGAAGGGGTTGCACTCGCCAATGGGCGCTACATTGCTTTCGGGGACGATGACCCTGACGTGCTTCGAGGCTTCATCTCTCGCGCCCTCGAAGTTGCCAAAATGAACGACTTCGATATAGCTCTCGCAAAGAACGGTGCATCGGCGCCCCTATCAATTAACGAGCGAATCGCCCCATGCGACGCGGGAGAGTTCAGCACGGAAGTTTGCAGCAAGCTCTTTCAATTCACCTCACCTTCCCCAAAGTACAAGCTCTTCAAGCGCGAGTTAATCGAATCAACGGGCATCGCATTCCAGAGCGTCAACTGCGAGGAAACACCTCTGTTCACCTTCGGAAATCTTGCAGAAGCGAAGGCCCTGCGGCTTTTCGCTCCGCTGGATACTCCGCCGACTATCCCTCAGCCTTCTTTCGTGAACAGCCTCAGCGCTAACAGATGCTTGATCGAGTCCCTCAAATCGCTTCACAGCTTCCTCGGGAATGCGCACGCCCTCCCCTCGCTTCTTAGTACCTATCAGGAGGCGACGCTGCGGTTGATTTGCGATCGACTGAAGGCCCTTCGTGACGACAGCGTACGCTGTTCGATTCTCGATGACATGAACGAGTCGGATTATTTAACAGCATGCCAGCTTTGCTCCCAAGAGCTCGCAACCGACGAACAGGCTATCATCAGCAGGGCCGACATACTCAAAAATGCCCTGGACCAGCGTGCCGCAGAAACTTCCAGCGAAATCAGGGGGCAATGCGAAATCGTCTTCGATCACCGCAGCGAGGATCATCCGATGGTTTCCGTCGTGATGCCGGTATACAACGCGATGCCCTATCTTACCGAAACAATCGCAAGCCTCACGCGTCAGACATTGGCCTCGCTTGAGATCATCTGCATCAACGACGGATCCACCGACGGCTCCCTGGATGAGCTTCTTCGAGTCGCGAGCCAAGATAAGCGCATCGTCGTTCTAACGCAAAACAATTGCGGACAGTCAGGCGCTCGCAATCACGGACTCGAGCAAGTCCGGGGAAACTTCTGCTACTTCATGGACTCCGATGATTGCATCGAACATGACACGTTCGCCACCCTTGTTGATCGGATGGAAAAGGATTCGCTCGACCTACTGTGCTTCGATGCAAGGCCGATGTACGAGAACGAAGAACTTGAAAAGGAGTTTCCAGGGTTTAAGCATTCTTACGAGCGGCATAAGTGCTATAGCGGCGTGCTGAGTGGACCGGAGATGCTTCGCCAACTCGAAATTGACGGCGCCTATTTCCAATCGCCGTGCCTTTACCTTTCTCGGACATCATATCTTGAAAATATAAGCGCGTGTTTCATCGAAGGTATCGCGCATGAGGACAACGCATTCACCTTCAAGTGCTTTCTCAAGGCGAATCGCATTAGCCACATCAACCATGCTTTCTTTTATCGACGCGTAAGACCCGGCTCTATCATGACTTCTACCGTGCGCTTCGCTCGACCGTACGGATATTTCTCCTGTTTCAACGCAATGCTGCGAGACTACACGCAGATGGAGGGCGTCATACCCCCCGAAGCGAGGGGATCGATCCAGAGAATCATTTTCACGGTACTTGGAAGCGCGCGCAACTCATACACAAAGATGACGCCGGAGGATTACGGGCGAGAGCTCGGTCTTCAGTTTTCCTACCAGCCCTTCACCATCGCAGTCATCAGGCCGGCTGAGTTTTCCATGGAGCTTTCCAAAACGCGCGTGCAGGAGAAGAAAGCCAGAAATGAGCTGAAAAAAGTTCGGCAGAGCCGCTCTTTCAAACTCGGCAAGGCGCTTATGACACCGTTCACCAAGCTGAAAAAGCTAGCAAAGGGGCAGCGCAAACCTGTCGCTTAATTGAAGAACTGCGGATTCCGGTCGCAAAACGTAGCGTAGTTGCCGGGATCCGCTACGAAAAGCACCACGTCCGGCTCGAATTCATCAATCATATCTTCCAGGCTCTCCTCCGTTGAGGCATCTGCCTGAAGCGCACGAGAGCAATTAAGCTCAGAAAAGCCCGTCGCCAAAGGACGGATGAGCGAGAACCCAAATGAGTCGCTGACTAGCAGGAGCTTCCCCTCGCCCGTCCCCCGAGCCGAAGTGAACGGATCGTAAAAGAGATCGTAGAAGTACCAGTGCTTGTTGTCCATCGACGCGTCACGATACCGAATGTGGTCATTCCCGCTCTGCGATTCTTCGCCACGAACCAATTCGATTGAAGAAAAGTCGCAAGACAACTGAGTCGGAATATCCTCTATGAGGCAAAGGGAGTTGCGGGCGTAAGACCCCGAATAGAGGGGGCCCTCCACCTTCTTCACGTCTTCTGGAATACTTGCTTTGTGGAGGATGCCAGCAAGTCGATTGTAGGCGTCCACCGCCCCCTCAGCGCGCCAATGGTGGTCGCTCTTGAAGTAGAGGCGGTAATACTCGCTAAGTGATGCAGGATCATTTGTGATAACCACTGTATCCGTCATCGTTTTCCCCATAAGGCCAGCAGCATCCGTAGCGGTAAAATCTCTACCTACGAGCGCACGCGCAGGATTTGCGGAGGATGCTTCTGAACGAGCGACGACATAGGACACGAATGATATTTCGCCATGCCTTTTCGCTATCGACTCAACCGACTCGGAAAAATTTGTCAGGCCGTCAACTTCGGAGGACTTTCCCTCGCGTGGCCATTTGACAATCGCCTCTTGTCCGGGAACAAAAAGATCGGTCGATCCAAAACTTGATGGATAACACGGCCATCCAAATGCGGCATTCGAGGCCCCAATCGCAAAACGCTGTATACCCGCATTAACGACCAGCGCAATTGCTTTCGTTGGAACATAATTGCCAACCTCCGCCTCGACGGCATCGCGCAAATTGCCAGACAGGACGCCCTCTATGTTGCACTGCCCAAGAAAATCAACCTCCTGGGAACCGCCGGCCAGATAAGAGGCATCGGCGCTTGTCAACCAACTTGGCAAATTTACACCGCAGCGCTCTGAACAGAACAACAGCAACGGGCCACACAAAAGCACAATGAGAGCGCCGGAGAAGACTGCTGCCCGTATCGCAGATGAGGCTGTTCCACTCTTTTCCTGGCGCACCGTATTCGGCAAAACGAGTCCTTCCCTTTGGCGTAGACGACATGACTTGTAATTGTACGTCGTTTGGCGAAATTCGGGGCCACCGAATACCGAAATGATCATTCGGCGGCCCCGAAGAGTTCACGGGAGCTGATTTGCAAGCTACTCCATCCGCTTCTTTCTCGACGGCCAGCATCTACTTCCCGAAGACAGCAGCTTCGTGATGCGCACCGTAGACAGCAGCCGCCCAAAACAGCGCTTGCAGCAAGTCAGAAGAGCGATTCGAGGGCAAGAAGAAGTCAATCCCTGGCCAACGCGAAAACATCAAGCGTCAAAACATCGGAAGGGCGTCTTGGACAAAATCAAGTTCCAGGGCGTTAGGCGCGTCGAGTCCCGAATCTCCCTCGGTGCTGGACGCGCTGGCTTCTTGAAGTTCCGTCCGAAGCAGTTTTCTGTATTGCCGCATGATCTTTTCCGCCTTGACGGTCGCCGCATCGTCTTTCGGGGGGGACGCTGTAGAGAACGACGTTTTCGTATAGCGGGACGCACAGGAAGTCGATGATTTCCTTGTCGACGCCTTTATCTGAATCCCCAATGAGAATGTTGAAACCGTTGCTCATTATCGTCTCAAGCGAATCCTGCACCACCTTCGGAATCACCGCCCGAGACCTAGACCCCGACAAAAACACGCTCCGCCGATCAGTCGAGGCGCTCGCCCCTCCCCCGCCCTCGCTCTTACGGCGCAAGAAATCGTCGCAGGAGCCACGGCTTTCGCGATCCGCCTTTCTGTGTTGTGTTTGGGCCTTCAAGTTATCTTCCAATTAGTTAGGCTTGGATTTATTAATTGACCAATAACCAACTGCGCCCAGATCAGCTGGACGCAGTATCGAATCGCGATCATAGATCCTCTCGAGGAATACCGTAGCAGAAATATGGTTCTCTAGGGCGGGAAAACCTGCATCCCATCAGCTTCATGCCGGCATTTCGATCTTTTGCGAAATTTGAATGGATCCCCACATACGCACCTATCCCTACTCCCACTTATGGCAGCGCGGAATAAAGGCTGTCGATATCTCGAATCGACCGGAATCAGGCATCCCGGAAGGCGGCGAGTTACTCGAATCTCTACCGCCATGGGAATAGGCCTTCTTCGCTCAAAACTACTGACTGTCCCAATTTGACGGCTCTTTCTTGCGGGCGAAACCAGCCAAGTTCCCTCGATCTTGCGCTCAGAGAAAGCAAGCGCCTCGCAATCCGAGCAACACGCCCAATCGCCACGCTCCTTAATCGCATAGATGGAGCCATGCAGAAAAAGCTTTCATGAATACGATGATTGAGTATGCGGCTAGATAAAGTGTCAATATATAAAATAGAATCACAATTGTCATTTCTACATTATAGTAACCACAGATAAGATTATCAAATGTCGTAGTAATTATGCAAACTATCGCTGGGGCTACCGACAGCGCTGCTGCTACCAGAAAGGCCGCGCAGGGAAAGGCGCTCGCCCAACAGGCAATGGCAACGCTACGCTTTTGGACGGAAGAGACATCGCACTTATCTTTTTTCACAAGACGCTCCATAGAGCCCAGCTCATTTCTGGCTCTAGAACCGACGGAGGCGAAGACAAAGCTGATGGCGGCCATAAGGAACGACAGAGCGGTAAGAGTATCTGCAGATAAAGTCATTCTGTATATTCAACCCCGTATTGATCGCAAAGAATCTTATAGGAACTTTCAGGTACAGAAAAGTTTGACATTGTGTTTCTTATCTTAGCAACAGGAGCCTGCCCACTTCCGCTCATTGCTATTGCATCGTTCAGCTCGTCAACCATATTAATACTAGTAATTGCCAAGATCCTTCGGACGCCCGACCCATCTTCAACCTTCTCTGCCTTCTTGATGATCTCACGAGCAGAGCCATGGATCACAGAGCCCAATTCGTTTCGATAGCGCGACATCATGGATCTCGCTAGACTGCGAGCCGTTGTGTAAGGGATATGGAAGAAGCTCGCAATTTCCTGATCGCTAGGTATCAGGCCATGAAAGTAGTGCTCAACAAGAAGGAACAATCTGTATTCTTGCAGGTCGGCAAATCTGGTAAACACTTTGTCTCCTGCAGTCATAAAGGTATACTCGAAGAAAGCAGCTCGTGCATAGTCGCTAACCAACTTTTCCCTGTTGGACTGATCGCAGCGCATCGTCGCATCAAGCCGTTCAACTATATCATCATCGAGCTCAACGTCGAATTGCAAGCTCAACCTCATACTCTCACCTCTCAAATACTCTTCTCTCAAATTAGGCGCACTTCGAGCGGAATGAAGCCCATCCCTCATACTTCATATTTTGATATTCATTACTATACAGATTTTTGATCAAGAAATCTACTTAATCAGTGAAAGATCTATCACCTATCGCCACGATCAGCTCCGATAAACCTTGCTGCTCCAGCTCGTCCAAACATGATGCTGTCAGAACGTGATGTTATCGAGAAATAGCAGCCTACACTTAGCCTCATCGTTTTCAAACCTAATATCCCAACGCTTCTCCATAAATGAAAGAAGATTCATGCCTCTGTCCAAAATAGCCGCCGCATTCCATTCCGAGTAATGAGCGGCAACCATATTCTCGCTCACGGAGCCAGTCGTGTAGCCCCGACGAAGCACCTCTCCTTTCTCGTTGCATTTTCCATCGCGTTTGTCGGGATAGCTGAAGTTCTGCAATTGTGCATTTATTCTCATTGACAGCGGCAGCAAATTGCCCAGCGACCCCCGAAGACGAATTCGCTCTTCTTCATTGAACTCGCGAAAATGGTGAACCCAGTAGGGATCGGTGGCCTCTTTGGGAAAGACGTGCTCAATTGAAACTGTATCTCGCTCATCTGCGGCGAAAAGATCAGATATCTTTTGGGGATTCCCCCAGCAAGATACCCGATCCACTTCGTATTCATGAAGGAAATACCTCAGTCCACTCCAACCATAGTAACCGTTTTTGTCACCAGCCGCGAATAGCCTTCTCAGTCGACCCTCGAACCCGCTCTGATCGAATTTCGTCGCCGCATTAGTCAAACCCTCCAGACGCTCCCTAATTGCAGCCGCAGCTTCAGTGACACCTAAATCGCCCGATGCAACCTTGCGGGCCATAGCGTACGTGTTGTTCCTATTAAACGACGTGTAGGCACTCGATAGCTTGAAAGCAATGAATATAAAGCGCTCAACCTCTTTAAAAAGCTCTATCCTGTTTTCGGGCGTTGAAGCATCCGCCACAAATGAAGCAGTGACGATAGGACGGAAGTACGCGAACCCCAAGCGATTGATCTTCTCGAGCCACAGCCTCTCGTCTGAGGTCAGTCCCAGTTCGTCATTAGGGCAATGAACCGCATACCACCATCGGGCCGCCTCTTTCAAGCTAACAGCGTATTCTTTGATGTATACAGCCGTCAGCTTATGCTCTCTAACCCTGCTTTCATTCGAAGGATCGAGCTGGTCGTCATCGTCTATTAGCTCTTCTTCATGGATGTTCGAACAGGAGGCATTTCCGCTCCTCTCGGTCAATACAGAGCCTCTTGCCCCAATCACGTTTTTAAGGGCGAACTCCTCCCCGAGAAGAAATGAAGCGTAGTCCTGGCCGCGCCGGCCTCTGTACTGGTAACGCAAAATCCAATGATCTCGCAAAAAGTCATCATCCGACAACCTCGCACCGCTTCGACCAAGTTGATAGTACACCTCGGCCCAACAGCTATTGATGTCGCGACGAAGCGCCGCCTCTTGGTCTGCGTCTAAGCCCAAAAGCGTCGAAAGATACACTAAGCGACTCTTCAGGAGCTCGAGATTGGATAAACGCTTACCACGATTGTTCATGGTTTCGAATGCGGCGAAAATATCGAAGCCATCGCTTATCTCATGCACGATCAGCTTCATGTTGCAGCGAAGCGCGCGAAACACCTCATCGAGCGCACTGCTGCCCCATACTTGTTCATAGGCTTCAATGTTCTCGCTAAAAAACTTCTTGGCATAAGCAAGATTTGCGGTATAGAATGTTTCAGCTAAAGCACCTGCCCCTCTTTCACCGAGTATCCGATGCCGATAATACTCGAAACTCGGATTATCTTTCTCATAGCCGAACAAATATGCGCGCAAAAGCCCCTCAGGCTTTTCTCTGTACACGAAGTGCTTCACCACTTCATCCAAGCGCATTCCATCCCCAACGGAGATCTCCGAGTCTTTCCATGGGCAGCCTTTGCGATAGTGCTCGCACAGACACTGGATGAGGATTGAGGCGGTTGCGAGACGCTGCTGCCCATCGACAACATGAAACGCATCAACATCCTCCCTGAGCAGCCACTTCTCATCGACCCACCCTCCAGTTTCCGCATCTGTCAGTTTTCGAAGGGTGAGCATTCCCATATAATGATCTCTTCCTTTCGGAAGATTGATCAGGTCATCCCAAAAATCACTCAGTTGCGATTCTTCCCAAGAATAGCCACGCTGGTAGTCAGGAACGCGAAACAGCCTATCCGCAAATACCTTCTTAAGGCTTTCGGGCTTCATTTCGCTCATAAATCCTCCCTTGCGATGGAATCGTAGACGAGCTATCCACAAGACCCCGATTCGCTAGCGCGTTGCCCAGGCGTTCAGGAACTCAACTACCATTTATCGTCCCATCGGGACATTCAATAATGCACAGACTGACCCGATTATTGGGATAGCGCCGAATCGCCCTGCGAATCGCCCTCGTAGCACACAATTCGTAGCGCTATGCATTTTGTTCGCTTTGCCCGAAATACGCTTGCGCATTAATGGCAGGGATAGTCTGCTTACCCAGCATGCTCTGTGCCGTGATATTCTCCACGATTGCTCGAATCTTTCCATACGCCAAAGCAAGCGCGTTGGCTTTAATTTGACCGGCGTAGTCCTCCAGCGGCCCGCGAAGCACGCGATTATCGACCTCGACAGCTATTCCAAGAGCGCACGAAATAGCGAAGGCTGAAGCAGCTTCCCCCTCATCGCCCTCCACCATCTCGCCGTCGAACTTAACGACTCCGACGCAGAAGACCACCTCGTCCCCTTGCTCTGGCTCGTCGAATTTGACATCGAGGGTAAAGGAGAGCGCGCCGTCCTCATCTTGGCATCTGGGGTGGGTACTGAAGCTAAGGGACAGGAGAGACGAGTCCATAATCTGGATCGGAGACAGCCACGTCGTTTCGCTCTCGTTCATGCAGCATCACCTAGAAGCATCGCAGGATGCGCCGACATCGACGCTTTCGACTTCACCGATTTGGAGGATGTGCCTTGCAGACAAAGCCTCTTGTAATCTTCGTCGAGGTTTTTTGCGAAATCAGATGGCTCTTTCAGATAGGTTTCGCTACGCGATGTTTCCGAGACGCCTGATGATAGCCGCCAATCCACGGGCATCAGTTCATCCACAAAATGAGGTGACAGCAAAATCGGAGGCCGCACGGAGCAGCCGAGCGCAGCGGCAATTCTAGCAGCAGTTTTGAACGTCATATTAGAATTGGAAGACAGCGTCTTGGAGACCGTTGCCTGAGAAACACCCAGGCGTGCGGCTAAATCCTTTTGCTTCATCCCAAGCGCTTTAAGTCGGCTAAAAACAGACGCCTCGAACTCTAGGGCCATTGCGGCAGCGATTTCCTCAGCACTCTGTCCAGGAACTTCATCGACTCCCAGAAAATCTTCGAGGCTAATCTTCATTGTCATCTCAATCAATCTCCTCCACGAGTTTCTTTGCTTGACGCGCGCGGGGCAGGACCAGCTTTGCCTCCTCTTCTACCGTTGTATGCTGATGAGCTTTATATGCATCGAGCATTACAAGAACTTTCTTACTTTTGCTCCAATGGGTAAAAACCCTCCAAAGTGTATCTTTGATGCGAATTTCAATGAGGCCGAGTCCACCGTGGTTGCGTATCGTGTCGAGCCGATGCGAACTAAAGGCGAACTCTATTCCGTCCTCATATCCCAATTCATCCATTTTTTCAATGAACTTATAGAGCATCCGGAGCGCTGGCTGATCCTTTTTGAAACGCTGCTGCAAAATCGTTCTAGACTCGCCGGTCTCGCGCAGTAGATAAACGAAATCGGAAATTTGCTGCAATTCCCAAGAATCATTTTCCATGCGCACTCCTTCAGTAATGAAATTAGATTATAGGTTAACTCGAAGAGAAGTCAATCTGGATTTCAAGATAAGAATCATTTGTCATCTTATGGAATCAGAAATCCCGACTTCCCGACTCGACCATTTTTCCAAGCTCAATGCAACACTAAGCGCAGCCTTTCGGACTGAACGCTACGGTTGGTTTGGTTCCAAGCAATATCGAGGCGCCAGCTCCACCGTTATCGAAGGTCATCTATCAGAACGGGCGTCGAATTGCACTTCGGCGCCCGTTCCTGTTTCATCCTATTTTGAGCCTGGAGCTCTGATAACTAACGAGTCCTGTCCCATTTACCATCCGCACCTACATGGTACTTGCCTATCCATGTACTCGTCGCCATGGATCCATCGGACTTCAGATAGTAATTGCCGACCCATTGGCCCGAAGCCATGGCGCCCGAGGACTTCAGATAGTACCAGGACCCCCCGACCTTCTGCCAGCCGGTGGCCATGGCGCCGGAGGACTTCA
>OGGQ01002100.1_pt1 | contig 22901 bp, 19 predicted proteins | sample 1571191 | NCBI WGS metagenome assembly OGGQ01 (sample SAMEA2582061, study PRJEB24529) | metagenome | biome: Human gut stool | place: China | collected 2011
CGCTCTCGACGAGGACGACAAGGGCTTCTCCACGTCGTTGATCATCGACTGGTACCAGCAGCACGGGCTGATCGACGACATCAACGCGCAGGGGTACGAGACGCGCCTGTACGCCACCGACATCAATGACGCCATCGGCTCCCTGTCCGAGCGGGTGGAGAACATCAAGCTTCGCGAGAACCAGCTGGACTACCCGTCGGCGGTTGCGATGCTGGTGAAGTGTTCGCTGTACCGCGATCTGCCCTGGGCGCTGAAGCCGCCGTTCTGGTTCTACACCGACGAGGTGAACAGCGCTGCGTTGGGCAGCGGTGCCGAGAGCGCCGTGAACGCGCTGTGGACCATGAACGACGCGCGATACTACGCAACCCTCAAAGAGCAGGGGCTGAGCGCTGCCGACCTGGGCGAGAAGGGGAGCTTCCGCGTCATTCACCTGGCGGGCCCCCATCCGCCGTACACGCTGAACCGCAACGCCGAGACGGTGGAGGACGGAACCGGCGCCATCGAGCAAGGCCTCGGATCTCTCCACATCGTGAGCGCGTACCTGGAGGAGCTCAAGCGGTTGGGCTTGTACGACGAGGCCACCATCGTGGTGACCGCCGACCATGGCGAGTGGTACATCGCCGAAGACATAGTGCGTGCGACCAGCCCTATCATGCTGGTGAAGCCCTCGACGCAGCCGGGCGGCTCGGACGAGCCCGTGAAGCGCTCTTCGGTGCCGACGGGACACGTCGATCTCGCGGCGACGCTGCTCGAGGCCGCCGGGGGCGATGCCTCCGCGTACGGCGGGATGAGCGTGTTCGACGTGCCCGACGCCCCGCGCCCCCGCTACTACAACGCCTCGTCGGTGGTGGGTCCCGAGCACGTGTACACGTCTATCATCCAGTGGGAGATCGACGGCGATGCGATGAACTGGGACGATTGGCGCGAAACGGGAGTGAGATGGCCCATCGGCTGATCGGCGACGATGGCTGCGAGGTGCAGGGATGATTGTCGCTTTCGCAGATCTTTCGAGCTGGTGAACGCGAAGCCGCCGCAAGCACGAAGCTTGCGGCGGCTTTCTCATGCGGGAGACTGGTTACCCCTCGTACACGATATCGCCGTTCGAGACGGTGCAGACCACCTTCGCCTCCGAGATCTGCTTGGGGTCGACGTCGAGGATGTTGCGATCGATCACGACGAGGTCTGCCTTCTTGCCTGTTTCGATTGTGCCCACGATGTCGTCCATGAAGTTCTCGTACGCCACGTTCTTCGTGTACATCTCGAGCATCTGGTAGGCGGTCAGTCCTTGCTCCTTCCACCGGTAGTGGTCTTCGTCCTCTTCGACGGGGAAGGGGCTGTTGCGCGTGATGCCCACTTCGATTTCAAGCAGGGGATCGTAGGCGGTCACGGCTCCGTCGCTGCCGCCGCTGATGAGGCAGCCTGCTTCCAGCATGTCCTTAGCCGGGTACATGGCGAACGCGCGCTCCTTGCCGATAAATGCGGCTTCCAGTTGACACAGAGGGTCGTTGTACATCCACAGGAACTGCAGGTTGCTGATCGCTTTGAGATCCGCGCAGCGTTTGATGTCCTCGGGAGTGATGGCGCATACGTGCACCATCTTGTGACGCGCGTCACGCTTGCCGTTCGCCGCTTCGGCGCGCTCGTAGGCGTCGAGCGAGGCGCGCACGGCTCCGTCGCCGATGGCGTGAATATGCGCCTGGTACCCGTTCTTGTCGAGATCGGCTACCACCTGGTCGAGCTCTTCTGTGGACCAGTCGCTTGTGGCGGTCCAGCCTTCTCCCTTGCCGGCTGCGGGCAGGTACGGCTCCAGCATAACGGCCGTTGCGCCTTCGGTCACGCCGTCGTAGACGATCTTCACCGTGCCGGTTTGGAACATGTCGGAATCGTAGGCGGCTACGGCATCGAGCTTCTTCTTGATGCCTTCGTAGCCCATGCCCGGCTGTCCCCACACGAGGAAGCGCTGGCGCAGATGCAGATCGCCCCGTGCGTCCATGTTGTGGAGCGCCTCGGCGTGGATGAGCTCGATGCCCGACAGGTTGATGTTCGTGAGGCCGGTGATGCCCAGCGAATGACAGTACTCCTGGAACGCTTCGTAGGCTTTCGCCATGTTCTCGGTCGAGTAGGGAACTTCGATCTTGGACGTGACAAGGCCTTTCGCTGCGTCGGTCAGCAGACCGCTTGGCTGGCCAGCGGCGTTGTGCACGATGGAGCCTCCGTCGGGGTCGGGCGTGTCGGCCGTGATTCCGGCGATTTCCAGCGCCTTGCTGTTCACCCAATAGGAATGGTGCGATACGTCGCGGATCATGATGGGCTTGTCGGAGCAGATGGCGTCGAGGTCCTCTTTCTGCGGGCCCGGGTTCGATCCGTCGGGTTGCAGATAGGCGTTCTGCATGAACGGTCCGCCGTAGTACACTTCGTCGTCGGGATGCGCTTCCACGAACTCGCGGATGATGCGCAGATACTCCTCGTTGTCCATGGTGCCTTCGGGGATGGCGATTTGGAACAGTTCTTCGTAATAAGGCTGTGGGCCGTGCAGGTGGCCGTCCATGAAGCCCGGGCACAAGAACTTGCCGCCGAGGTCGATGACCTTGGTCGCGTCGCCTACGAACGCCTCGATGCCGGCATCGTCTCCTACGTACACGATGTCGCCGCCGCGCACGGCGACGGCCTGCGCTACGTCTCCTTCGTTTACGAGCGTCTGCACGTGGCCGTTCTTGAATACGAGGTCGGCCGCCTTGCCGGTTGCCTGCGCTTCGGCTTCGATGCTCGTGTCCGCCGCCCCTTCTTCTGCGGGCGCGCTGCATCCGAACGGTCCTCCCAGCAGCATCCCTGCTGCAAGCACCGATGCTCCCGCTACGAACGAACGGCGCGTGAGCGCGCTTTGCCGTCCCAGTCCCTGGTTCGTGCTATGCGTCATGACGATCCCTTCCTTCCCTTGTTCGACGATACGCTTGCCGGATCCCTTGTGCCGACGGCACCTTGCCCGACGTTATGGCCGAAGGGGGCCTGCGACAATCAACGCGAAGATGGATGCCTGCTCGAAAGAGGGTTTATTTTTCTCTACCTTGTAGCAAACATGCTGGTGGAGGGCGAGGGTGCTTGTTTTGCGGAAGGGCGCGCTCCCGAGCGGGAATTCGCGCGTGCTATAATCCGCCGCAGGGGAAAGGGGTGCGATGGTTTACTTGCTGTTCTTCTACGATATGGGTATGACCATGGCGAACGCGGCGCTCTGTATCGTGTTCGCTGCGTTGTTCGTGCGGAACAGAAGCCCTCTCCATCTTTGGCTCGCTATCTTGTTCGGATTGTGCACGGCTGACATCGTGCTCATGTACCTGTTCGATTTCGTGCCCGATTTCCAGCTGCTGTTCAGCGCTTTTCCCGGATCGTCGCCGTTTTTGTACGGTTACCTGCATCTCGGTATTCTGCTGACGTTCAGGTTCATTGCGGGCTTTATCTTCGACCAGCCGCCGGCGGCGCGGGAAAGTGCGTTGTGGATTTTATGTTGCACGTATCTCGCGGTTGCCGGGTCGTTGTCGGAAGCCGTGGTAGAGGAATTCGCCGAGAACTTGTGCATCGGCGTGCTGCAGCTTTATATCATGGGCATCGGTATTCGAGGGTTGCGCAAGGGCGATGTAGGGGGTCGCGTGCTGGACTCGAAGGCCGTCGTTGCGCTCGTGGCGTCGTTCGCGTTTTGCTCGGTTGGTTATTTGGCGTGGTCGATAGGCTCGTTCGCGGCTGGATGGGAGAGCCCGCGCAACGTGTTCGTCGAATTGTCTGGTGGAATTAATTTCGTGTTCGCCTGTCTTTACCTGGTTGCGTACGCCCGCAAACTCCGCGAGGCATCGGTTCCAGCCGTGGTGCCTTTTGTTGCCAAGCGCTACGATCTCACCAAGCGCGAGGAGGAGATGCTTGAAATGCTGGTGGAGGGGTTGAGCAACCAGCAGATCAGCTCGCAGGCGTACATCTCGGTCGGAACGGTGAAAACGCACGCGCACAACATCTACGCGAAATTGGGCATTAAGGGGCGTGCGGATCTGCCCGCGTTTCTCGAATGCGAGCTCGCCGCCTCCCTTGATCATCGGAGTTGATCGCGCCGTGCCGCTTCCGTCGTCGGTCTCTGACGAGGGTGTGAAAAAAGCGCGTCTTCCGCGGGTTGTTCCCGGGCTTTGTGCTAGGATGGTAACGAACAAACGTTTGCAACTGAGGCAAACCCTCGGCATGACGACGAAAAGGAACCGATGACGCGCATCGAACGAACCATCTTGGGGATCGATCCCGGCCTGGCCAACACCGGCTGGGGCATCGTGGAGCAGCGCGGGCCGCGCCTGGCGTGCACGGCATACGGGTGCGTGTCCACGCCGAAGGAGCTGCCGCTGGCTCAGCGTCTGCGGAAGATCCACGAGCAGATGGCTGCGGTCATCGCGCGGTTCCAGCCGACGTGCGCGGGAATCGAGACCGTGTGGTTCGGCGTGAACGTGCAAAGCGCGTTCGCCACGGGGCAGGCGCGGGGCGCTGCGCTCGTGGCATGCGCCGAATGCGACCTCGAGGTGCTGGAATTCTCGCCCAGCCAGATCAAGCTGGCGGTGGTGGGAACCGGCTCGGCCGAGAAGGACCAGGTGCAGTACATGGTGCGCCAGCTGCTTGCCCTCGAGGACGTCCCGCGACCCGACCATGCCGCCGACGCGTTGGCCGCCGCCATCTGCTATACCACTCATGAGGGTTTCGCGCGCCGCACGGGCGCGGCATGCATGGCGTACGACGCGCCCGTTTGCAACGTACCCGTCGGAAAGGACAGGCTATGATCGCGTTTCTCAAGGGGACGCTGGCGGGGAAGACCGCCACGACCGCCTACATCGAAGTGAACGGCGTGGGCTATGCCGTGGGCATGTCCCAGGCCAGCCTGTCGAAGCTGCCCGAAGCGGGGGCACCGGTTGAGGTGCACACGTTCTTGCAGGTGCGCGACGATGCGCTGGCGCTGTACGGATTTCTCGCGCTGGAGGAGAAGGCTCTGTTCGAGCGGCTCATCGGCGTGGGCGGCGTGGGGCCGAAGGTGGCGCTTGCCGCGCTGTCGGCGTTCTCGCCCGCGGGTCTTGTGGCCGCCGTGCAGGCGCAGGACGTGGCGGCGGTGCAGCGCATCCCCGGCGTAGGGAAGAAGACGGCCTCGCGCATCATCCTGGAGCTGAAGGGCTCGTTCGACGAGGGGCTGGCAAGCCTGTTCGACGGGGCGGCGCCCGCAGCGGCGTCGGCTGCGAATCTTGCCGGTACGCGCGAGGCGCTGCTGTCGATGGGCTTCACGTCCGAAGAGGCCGACGTCGCCCTCAAGGGCGCCCCCGAAGGCGCGTCCGAGGGCGTGCTGCTACAATATGCGCTGAAGCGATTAGGTTCCGCCGGTCTGCCGACCGGCGGAATGGCTTGACGCTGCGGCTTTCCGCAGCACCCGATCTTGGCGCTCCAAGCCCTCCTCGCGTACGAAGTACGCTTCGTCGGGCTTTCACGTCAATCTCGGGCACCGCGAAAAGCCTCGCTGACATTGTCGGACCGGCGAGGGGGACAATGTTAGACTGGCGAGAAAGATGAAAAGGCGGTTATGGCTGACAACGGCATTGAAATAGAAGGGCTCGTGTTCGAAGCGGGCGCCGGAGCGGGGCGGGATGGAGGCTCGTCGCCCGTCGACGCACGCTCGCGCGCGGTGGCGCCGACGCTCACCGAGGACGATCTCGCGCTCGATCGCAGTCTGCGCCCTAAGCGCCTGGGCGACTACCTGGGGCAGACGAAGATCAAGGAGTCGCTCGCCATCCTCATCGAGGCGGCTCAGGCGCGCGGCGACGTGGTGGATCATATCTTGTTCTCAGGACCTCCGGGCCTCGGCAAGACCACGCTTGCGACGGTCGTCGCCAACGAGCTGGGCGCGAACATCAAGACGACGAGCGGCCCCGCCATCGAGCGCACGGGCGATCTGGCGGCCATCCTCACGAACCTCGAGGAGGGCGATGTCCTGTTCATCGACGAGATCCATCGCCTGAACCGCATGGTCGAAGAGGTGCTGTACCCTGCGCTCGAGGACTTCGCCCTCGACATCGTGGTGGGGAAGGGCCCGGCGGCGCGCTCCATCCGCCTCGACTTGCCGCGCTTCACCCTCGTCGGCGCCACGACGCGCACCGGTTTGCTGACCGGTCCCTTGCGCGACCGTTTCGGCATCGTGTTCCGTCTGCAGTACTACTCGCCCGACGAGCTGGCTTCCATCGTGTGCCGTTCCGCCTCCATCCTGGACGTCGCAATCGAGGAGGACGGGGCGCTGGAGATCGCGCGCCGTAGCCGCGGCACCCCGCGTCTGGCGAACCGCCTGCTCAAGCGCGTGCGCGATTGGGCGCAGGTGCGCGGGGACGGTGTCATCGACGAGGACGTGGCCGCCCAGGCGCTCAGCTTCTTCGAAGTCGACGCGTTGGGCTTGGACATGATGGACAACCGCATCCTCGAGCTTCTGGCCGTGCAGTTCGGCGGCCGCCCAGTGGGGCTGACCACGCTGGCGTCCGCCCTGTCGGAGGACACCGACACGCTGGAAGACGTCTACGAGCCTTACCTCATGCAGCAGGGCCTGCTGGTGCGTACGCCGAAGGGCCGCATCTGCACCGAGCGGGCCTACGACCATCTGGGGATTCCGGTTCCGCCGTTCTCGTGATCACGACCGTCCGGGGCGTCCCGGGCTTACGAAGGGAGCTTCCATGCTCGAACAGGATTACCTGATGCGCATCCTCCTGCAATTCGCGGAGGCCATCCGCCGCAGCTGGGCGCGATCGGTGGAGGATCGCGATCCGCGCGATGCCGCCAACATGCTGGAGCGCGCCATAGGCGACGCCACCGACATCGACGGCGCCACGCTGCTGTCGCTGTCGCCCGAGTCGATAGCCAGCGTCATGCAGGTGTCGGGCGTCGACCCGCGCGTGTCCGAGTACATCGCCCGGAGCCTGCTTCTGGCCTCGGGTTATCTGGCAGAGGCGGGCGAGGGCGATCTGTCCGCCCTGCGCGCCGAGCAGGCTCGCGCCTTGGCCGAGGCGTACGATCTCGATCTGCCCGACACGCCCGAAGAGCTAGCCACCCTTTTGGATGAGGCCGATGCCGCGCTGGCGAAAGACGCCGAGTCCACCATGGACGTGCTAGGCTACGGCACCGAGCCCGTCATCCCGGCGAACACGATCGAGGCGCCCCTCGATTCCGACCGGTAGGAGCCCGCTCGATCAACGGATCGGTAAAATACGGGCGAAAAAGAGAATCCCGAGCTTTTTTGTTGCCGCATAGCGTATAGTAAGCATGTGCCCTCGAGGTGAGGGCGAGTGTTGCGGCCATGCAGCACACAGTGTTACCTCCTCGGGGACGAGGAGAGGAAAGAGGATTTAAAATGGCGGAAGGTACTGTTAAGTGGTTCAACCCGGAAAAGGGCTACGGCTTCATCTCTCAGAAGGATGGCGAAGACCTCTTCGTGCATTTCTCTGAGATCAAGATGGACGGCTTCAAGACGCTTGACGAAGGTGCTGCGGTGCAGTTCGACGTCACGACCGGTCAGAACGGCAAGCTTCAGGCAAGCAACGTGACGAAGGCATAAGCAGACTAACATATAGAATGCTGAAATGACCCCGCAAAGTGCGGGGTCATTTTTTTAATGCGTATCGGTTCGGCAGTGTCTCTTTGCGGGGCTTGGGTCGCGGGCCGATGAGCCGAAAACCCTCTTTTAGGCGTAAAAATGCGTAAACTCCGTCCCGAGGGTTGCCAGCCTTGCGGCGTTCGCGACGCTGTTGATTTTGCGATGCCTCAGTGCTGCGATGATAATGCGGTTCTCTTTGGTGAGATGTTCGACGTTCGGATGGTGTGCCATGCGGTGTAGCAGTTAAAAGCAGCGCGCTACGCCGGCCGACTCCGTCTTCTAAGACGAAGGAGGCGAGGCCGGCTTACTGCTATCGACGCGAACCCGGACGTGTCGAAAGTATACTGATTATGGTGCGAACTCGGTTGGGGCCTTTGATCCTCGGGCTCTCACGCCGGCACGCTGCCCGATTCACTCTTATCCAGGCTGACTGACTTTTGGGTATTGGATTTTGCGTCTTCGTTGCGTCCCAAGTTGTTTGGCATGCTGTGGGCGGGGGGCGGAGGGTCTGAATGTTTCACGTGAAAACACTCGTACGTGTCGAATCGAAGTCATGATGGGGCTGATCCGTTCCCGTTGAGTAGGCGGGAGCAGCAAAGGAGTCGAGCGCTTTACGAGACGGGCTTGCGGGTTCGTGTGAAACCCCAGAGACCATAGAGTTTCTTGCTATTTGATAGTTAATATGTATCATTTAAGAAATAATTACCAAAAAGGTATTAACAAAACGCGTGCATGGTGCTTAAATAAAAGAAAAGAGGGTATCGGGAAAACGGTCGACGGTCGGAAATAGCGAGGGAGTGCGCTTTTCACGCATCGTTCGGTCGACAATCGACAAGCAACACATATGCACAGCACGCTCACACGCCATATAGGGCGCTGCGTCTGCATAACGGGGGAGCACATGACTACGATTTCGCATCGCAAACTTTGTCGCGGGGGGGGGCTCACTAGTCTGCTAATTGCAGCAGCGGCGGTGCTTCTGGTTGCGTTTGCGGGCGTGCGCCTCGTAGGACTGACCCCGTACGCCGTTCTCTCGGGCAGCATGGAGCCCGAATATCCCGTTGGCTCGCTGGTGTACGTCAAAGCGGTCGATCCGCTTGACGTCGAAGTGGGCGACGCCATCACGTTCAGCCTGCCCTCGGGCACGCTGGTGACCCATCAGGTGTATCAGATCGATGCCGAATCCCGTGCGTTCCGCACGCAGGGCATCGCCAACATCGCCAGCGACGGGTCCATTTCCCCCGACGCCGCGCCGGTGCCGTACGAGAACCTCGTGGGCAAACCCGTGGCGTGCATCCCGTATCTGGGCTACATCAACAAATTCCTCACTTCTCCGCTGGGTCTTGTGATTGCAGGGACGGCTATCGCCGTTTTCATCATAGCATCGATTGCTGCCGGGAAGCTTGCCGCCCTCGATAGCGGCCAAGCGGCATCGCACCGAGGGGGTGGTGGCAAGCACAGCCGATGCGCCTGAGCATTGAGCGACAGCGTGCGCCCCTGCAAGCGGACGCAAGAAACGAACGAGAGAGAGGAGCGCTTCATGGAAGCGGAAGTAAAACGTAGAAAGCGCCGTGTGGTGTTGGTTGCCCTGGCGGCCTGTTTGGTGGTGGCCGGCATCGGCGGAACCCTAGCCTGGTTCAGCGCGCAAAGCAGTCTGACGAACACGTTCAAGGTGGGCAACATCACCGATCCGACGACGAAGCCGGATAAGCCCTCTGAAAACCTTCCCAGTGACACAACGAAGGTGAGCGGGAATATCTATGAGCCCAGCTGGGTTGACCAGTCTGCGATCGCTCCGGGTGCGAGCGTGGCTAAGGATCCGTACGTGGGCATCGGCAAGGACAGCGAGTCTGCCTATGTGTACGTGTACGTGAAGAACAATCTGCCGGAAGGTGCATACTTCACGATCGAGCAGGGTTGGGAAGCGGTTGAAGCAACTTTGGTTTCGGGATCGCAAGACCAGTACACGGGCGGTCTGTTCGCCTATGCCTCCAACTACCAGAATGGAGCTGGTCTCACCGAGCTTAAACCGACTGGTACCCCTGCTGCCGATGCTTGGACGAAAAACCCCCTGTTCAAAAGCATTATGACGAGCGATACGTTTGTGGCGAACGACACCAACAAAACGGTTGAGGTGTATGCATATGTTGCAGCCAAATCGAACAACAGCGAGTCTACGACCGATCTCGACGCTGCTGCCAAGGCTTGGGCGGCTGAGATCAAAATGAAGCAGTAGCTTCCAGCGTCGCAACTTGCGCATGCACAGCCTTTGAGCTGCCCTTTGCCCATCCCGGCGCTCCCTCGGGCGCCGGGATGGGCGCATCCGCACCCGTTTACCCAAGGACCTGGATCCCTATGACTGAACACGCACATCACAACATCGCCAGCGCCGCATCGCCCGACGATGCCGCGCGCGAGGCTGCGCCGCCCGACGAGCTCCGCTCGAGCTCGACCGGCCAGCCCTCTGCACCGGAGGCCCGTGCGAAGGCCTCCCGCGCGCAGCGCTTCGCCGCGGTCGCTGCGGCGCTGACGCTGTTGTTCGCTGCCGCGGTTTTGGCGACCCAGGCGTTCAACGTCGAGCTGTTCGACGCGCATCACCCCTTCTCGTTCGGCGCGCCCGACATCGAGGTGGTCGAAACCATGTTGGACGCCTCGGGAAACGAGGTTCCGGCGCTTGTGGACGACCGTATCAACCCCGGCTCCGGCGCCGTGAGCCGCATCGTGCGTGTGCAGAACCTCGGCACGCATCCGATGTTCGTGCGCGTGATGCTGAGCGTGGAAGGCGTGCGGCCCAACGGCGACGCGCTGTCGCTCGACCACGCCGTGACGTACGACTTCGGCGACGCGTCCGCGTGGCAGCGGGGGCAGGACGGCCGGTACTACCTGGCCGTCGCGCTGGAACCCGACCAAACCACGCCCGTGCTGATCGACTCGTTCGAGGTGGAGGCGGGCGCGCTGGCCGGCATCGACCAGCTGAAGCTGGTGATCAAGGCCGACGGCGTGCAAAGCGAGCACAACGCAACCAGTTCCCTGACTGCTGAAGGATGGCCGGCATGATGAATACTCGGGTTTCGATATGGCAGAAAGCGCTGCGCATGGTGCTGGCGCTTGCTTTGGCCGCGACCGCGGTGCCCTTCGTCGCACCCGACAAGGCGCATGCCGATTGGGTCGATAATACGTACCATATCACCAGCGTGGCCGACTTGGTGTACGCGGTCAATCTGACGCATACGACCGCCGGCCAGAGCATCAATATTGTTTTGGATAACGACCTGACTCTGAACGAAGCCGACCTCGAGGTTGCGAAACAGAACGGCGGTCTGATCTTCGGCACCATCGACCTGCCGTTCAAGGGTGCGTTCGACGGCCGGGGCCACACCATCACAGGTTTGGAATACAACCGCGATTTGTGGACTCCGAAGGCGAACACCGGCCTGTTCGCCAGCACCGACGGTGCCACCATCAAGAATCTCACGCTGAAAGATGCCAAAATCGGCGCGGACTTCCGCGGCGGCGTGTTGGTGGGCCGCGCGGACAGCACGCGCATCGAGAACGTCACCCTTATCAGCTGCACATCCAGCATCACGCCCGCCAACAACGCTGTCAGCCCGATCACCAACGCCGGCGTGCTGGGCGGCATCCTCGCCGGCGAGACGAACGGAGGCGTCATCTACAACTGCGAGGTGCGCGGCGGCAGGTGCGTGTCGAACTCGACGTCCGCCGTCGCCGCGCTGGGCGGCGAAGGGCTGTACATGGGCGCGTTGGTAGGTGCAGCAAGCGGAACCGTCATCGAGTATTCGCGTGTGACGCCGATTCGCGAGGTTGCGGCCGATGGCGCCGTGACCTACCAGCATGCAAGCGTCAAGAACAGCTACGACAAGGCGGTGGGCGCCCTGGGCGGCTTCACCGTGTACGCGGGCGGCGTGACGGGGCAGCTTTCGAACGGCGCCCAGATGATCGACTGCTTCTCTACGGCGGACTGCTACGCCTACTGCGGCACGTACGTGAGCGTCGGCGCGGGCGCCACGGTGAGCGTCGGCGGCCTGACGGCGTCGGCGTACGACAGCAACTGCAGCATCGAGCGCTCCCATTACGCCGGCAACCTGAGCTCGAAGCAGTACAACGCGCTGATCGTCATTCCCATCATCGAGTACAACGTGTATCTGGCCGGCCTTGCGAGGAGGGCCGATGGCCTGTCGGTAAGCGAGTCGTACTTCAAGCCTTCTGCAAGCGCAGAGGAGGGTACGAACAAGAAGATCCCCGCGTTGAATGACGCCGCGACGGGGCCGTCGTTCGGGCCGTTGGACGATGACGTGTACGTCGACCGCGATTTCTGGGAGGGGTGCGGCTACGACTTCGCGGGCGGCATCGAGCGCAGCAGCGCATATTCCGCCAGCCATATCAACAAGTGGGTCATAGATTATGACTTGGGCATTCCCGTGCACGGGTCGTCCATCAAGGCGACGTTCGATTTCCCAGGCGCGGCCAGCGTGAGCATCGGGACGACCGGGCTTTCGCCGATACAGGAGCAGATGACTGACAACGCCTGGAAGTTCGCCGTGCAGGGCGTTCTTGCTGCGGACAATACGGTGAAGCTGAGTGCGACGACGACCAATGCTCTCATGGCGAACGGCGATCCCGGCTACCGCTTCGCCGGATGGTATCGCGAGCCTAGCGTTACGGTGAACGAGGTGGCCGAGGATCCCGCGTACTTCAAGCCGATGGTGACGGCGGGCAAGCAGGTGTCGAACGAACCGGTGTACGAGGCTTCGAATGCCGACCCTGCTAACAGGCAATTCGAGGACAACGACCTGTTCATCGCGCATCACCAAGCGCAGGTGCTGTTCCACGACGTGAAAGGCAACGTGATCGACAAAGGCACCGGCAAGGTGGATCCGACCACCGACGACGACTGGTACGACTACTTCGGCTCGCTGCCCTCGGTGCGTCCGGCGAACGCTCCTGCAGATGCGACCTTCGTCGGCTGGACGACGACTGCGAATCCGGGTACGGGAGCAGGCTACGATGGCATCACGTCTTCGGATCTTGTTGCGATCATGAACAGCGGGGCGTTGTACAAAGCGGACGATCCGGTAACTAAGCCTATGGATCTGTACCCCATCTACATTAACTATTCGGTGAACATCATCACTGAAATCGAGGGTTACAGCGCCGATGCAGACAAGACGGTGCGCAACGGCGTGGGCTCGACGCATGTGGAGAAGGTGACGAACGCTGACGGAGCCGCGTCGTATCGCGTGTTTGTGAAAGGCGTAGAAGCCGATGGATCGCTTCCCGACGGCTATCGGTTCCTGGGGTGGTACAAGAATGTGGACGGCGTTGAAGTGCGCGTGAGCTCCGACCTCAGCTACACCATCCCCGCCGACACCGACCTCACCCAACAGCAAACCTACATAGCCCGCTTCGAGTATCGGGTTGATTACTATTCCGTTGCAGCTGGGAAAAAGATCGACGATTATACGGAACCCGATCTTCATGCTCAGAGGTGGCAGCGGTACAATTCCGCTTTTGTCGATCTGCCGGCGCCTTCCTACTACAAGGGGACATTCGAGTATTGGGCGACGTACAATTCCGATGCCTCGTCTGCAGGGGATGCCTATTCTGGGAATGTGATCGATCCCATAAAGGTTATAACGAAGATGAAAGAGAAGGCGGGAGTGATCGACTGCTCCATTAAAGTAATTTCGAACTATCCTAATTCGGGCACGTTGTCACAAGAGGGCCTGGCAAGCTCATCGCATTCTGTTAAATTCGCTCCGATTAGTGGTGACTACTCGTTTCGCTTCTGGGCGGCTGAGCGCAACGGTAGCGACGTGAGCAAGCCAGTTGGAGACAGCAGTTCTGGCCTTTGGCTGAACGAAGGAGCAGAGTGGAAGACAGGGGCTCATCTCACTGCATCTTCTTACGTTTACGAAGCGCATGTTACCGCGAAAATAAGGTTCAATAAGGTTGGCGGAGCCTTTTCCGACGTTCAGCGCGAGTACGAGTCTGCCGTGTTCCAGCAGAAGAAAAAAGATCTTACTTCGTATGATGTGAATGGGGCAGATGGCAGCAAGTACAACGTGTACCCTTATTGGGGGTCGAACGAGATCAAGCAGAACGATCTGCGGAGTACATTGGGTACTGCGGCCGGTGCGTTCTGCGAGGACGCTTCTCCCACGGATGCTGAGATGCAGCGTGACGGGTATCGGTTCTTGGGGTGGATTGACAAGTCTGCCATCGCTGCGGATGAGATGACCCAGCATGAATGGGACTACGTTTTCGACGTGACGGGTGACCAGTACTGCACCTCGCAGGCTTCTAAGGCGGTTCCCTACCTGCTGGCTGCCGATGCGGTTTGCACGCGGCCTATGGACCTGTATCCGGTGTATGTGAAGTACGACGTGACCGTCACTACGAACATCGCGCAGGCGGGCGTGCCCTCCGGCGCTGGCGTGAACATCCCGGCCGCGCCGACAGTAGCCGATGGGGGTGCGGCGGCCAGCTTCAATCTGCCGTACAACACGTATACGCGCGATACCGGGCAAGGTGGCACTACCTCTGCAACGGACAACGTAAGCGTGACCGTGAAAGACGACCAGACCATCGACCTCTCCCTGACGGCCGAAAACAACGCAACGCCAGTGGTAGCGGACGGTCAGGCGACGTATCTGCTGAAGTCGTGGACGATCGAGAAGACGTTCCAGGGGCAGACGCATACCGAGACGATTCCCGCCGGGGTCGCTGCCGACGCAACTGCGAACCCTTTGAGCTACACCATCGAGTCGGGCCCCTCGTACAGGTTCGTCGCGAACTACGAGCCGTTGGTGGTGGTGTACCACGTGAACGACGGAGTCACCGAAACCGTGGTGCGCAACAACGGTCAGCAGCTGGGGAAGGGGCCTGATCCGACGTTCGACATCGCTAACATCGATACAGCGAATGCTGGAATCCACGTGTTCGTGGGCTGGACGGCGACGCGTCCGGCGACGGGGCAGTACGCGATTTGGAGCGAGGGTACTGCGATGGTGTCTTCGAGCACGATCGTGCATCGGTCGATGGAGCTGTGGCCGGTGTATCGCGCGGCTACGGTGAGCGTGAACTCGAACATCGACAAGGAGATTGAGGCCGCGGGCGAAAAACCTGAGAACTACCGCTCGCTGAGCCGTTTGGGCTCGATTGACTCGGTCACCCTCGTCGCGGAGGCGAAGGACTTCCCCGGCTACCAGTTCGACCACTGGGCGACGGGCTATGTTGACGACAGCAACCAAGGTACGACCGTGACCGACAACAGCAACTTCGTGCTGAGGGGCAGCAGGCCGTTCGACGGTATCCTGTACACGGCGGTGTACGTGAAGGTGCACGAGGTTCGCTACCATGACACGCAGGGCAACGTGATATACACCGCCAACGTGAAGGGCAACGAGCGCACGTTCGTGCACGAAGTTCCCGTCGGGACGGAGACGGCTCCCGATTCTGGCGGGGGAACGACTGCCGGCTCCGGAGGGACGACTCCGACGCAGCAGGTGCCGATCGACGTGGAGGCGTACCACAATATCGCCGTGGCCCTTGACGCTGCTGCGAACGCGGACGGGCGCGAGGCGTTCAGCAACTGGCAGTGGGACAACAACGGCGTCATGGTTCCTTGGGACGAATTCTTTGACAAGCCGATCACGGGGGACATGGACCTGTATCCCGTGACCTGGCAGGTGAAGGCCACCGATGCGCAAGATGTTGCCATGACCGACCAGCTGACCTGGGCGATAGACGTGAGCGCTTTGGAAACTTCGGGCGCGCCTACGGCGGAGGGGTCGGCCGCGACGCCGAACGCCGAGAAGCAGACCTATCCCATCCAGGCGTACTTCGGGCAGGGCAACTACTACGACCAGAAGCACCTGACGGTTCACGTGGAGAAGCGCTCCTACAAGCCTTCGAGCGAGCCGACATATCAACCGGGCAATCCGCTTCCGGCCGACCGCGATGCGTCTGCGGCGTTGGGCAAGCAGGTCGCTCTGTACGACGACAGAGCCACGGGCAACGTGTTGGCATCGCATGTCGGCGCGGACGGCGGCTTTCGGGACTTCCAGGTGGTGAGCGCTGCCAACACTTCGGTGTGCACGGTGGGCACTGACTCGTACATCATCAAGAACGACGGCGATGCCTTGTTCGTGTTCGGCGACATCAAGCCGCTCGCCATCGTGAAGAAGACCACGGCCAAAGAGGCGGCGGGGGAGACGTTCTTGTTCACGGTGATCAACCGCCTTGGGGACGGCACCCTGCAGACCCGCTCGGTTTCGGTCAAGTGCTCCGACAGGCCGGACCAGGACGGACTCTACACGGCCAGCGTGCAATTGCAGTTGGGCCAGGGCGAGTACTTCGTGAGGGAGGACGAGTCCTGGGCGTGGCGCTACGGGCAGTCGTACCAGGTGAACGGCATGACCGTTCCTTCCGGTGCCAACGGCGCGCGCGTGGTGGTCTCGCGTTCCCAGGACGGCTCGACCGTGGTGTGCGAGAACAAGCTGGAAAACGACGCGTGGCTCGATGACTCGGCTCGCGCGATCAACGAGTTCGGACAGGGGGCGATCTTGTAATGGGCAGGGGAATGCATGCGAGGTCGGACGAGCGTCGGGCTGCGGCGTTCGATCTGCCGCACAAGCGCCCGGGGCGCAAGCGCGCGGCGGTGGTTGCCGCGTGCCTTGCGGCCATGCTGTGCTGCGGGGGCGCGCTGGCGTGGTTCCATACGGAGTCGGGCCTTTTCAACATGTTCAAGGCGGCGAACGTCACGCCGGGCGTGAACGAGGGTTTCAACTCTCCGCATACGGTGAAGGAGAACGTGTACGCGACCAACAAGGGAAATGTGAAGGCGTACTTGCGGGCTTCGGTGTCGGTTCGCTGGGAGATCAGGAGCCAGGCCGACGGTTCCGCCGTCGTGCTGGGCGACGTTCCGGAGCCCGATACGGACTACACGATGGTTTGGGGTGCCATCGCTTCGCCTGATGCAACCTCCCAACTTGGGAATTCCTGGATTCAGGGGACAGACGGCCTGTACTACTGGCCGAAACCGCTCGCTCCCGAAAGCGAGGCTGCCGGAGGGGCTGTCGATCGAACCGCGAATTTGATCAACACGTGCACGGCCTTGCCCAACTCTTCGCCTATGGACGATCGTCATCTGGTTGTCGAGATCGACGTCCAGGCCGTGCAGGCCGATCCGGTGGACGCGGTCAAGGAGGCATGGGGGCCCGACCGCGGCGGCGCGGTTACGGACGTTGCGGTCGACGGTACGCTGATGGTTTCAGGCAAGGGAGGTGCCGCATGATGACGCGCAGACGTTCGAGGCGCGGTGCTCTGGCGCTCGCTGCGGCCGCGCTCGCGGTTGCAGCCGCGCTTGCAATGCCGATGTTCGTTCGGCCGGCTGCGGCCTATGCCGCGCCCGCGGAGCCGCCCACCGTGGTGTACGACAGCGCCGCGCGTGAGTTCTCTGTGCGCAACGCCGATGGAGGCAGCTTGTTCGACATGCTGGAGAACCTCGTGCCGGGCGATTCGTCGTCGCACACCGTGGCGGTGCGGGTGGAGAACGCGCGCACGCCCGTCGCGCTGTACCTGCGCCCCTCGTGCGACCGTGCCATCGCCGACGTGATAGGGCCGGTGCGCGTGGTCATGAGTGTGGACGGTCGGACGCTCTACGACGGCGAGATAGGGGAGCTGCTTCGCGAAGGCGCGCTTCCCGTCAAGATGGCCGAGCTTTCGGGCGGTCAGTCGGCGGACTTCACGCTGGACGTGCTGGTGCCCGTGACCTTGGGCAACGAGGCGGCGGGCTTGGAGAACCATGTTCACTGGACGCTCATCGCCCAGGACGAGGGCGGCTCTGCGGGCGCGGGCGGTTCCGAGGGCTCGGAGGGCGAGGGCGGCTCCGGCGGCTCGAGTGGCGCGGGCGGAGCGGGAACCGTGGAGGCCGACGTTTCGACGCTCACCAAAACCGGCGACTTCCCCTACGCCCTTGCGGCGTTGGCGGCGGCCGTCGGCGCGGCCGCCGTGCTGGCAGCAGTGCTCGTCCGCTCTCGCCGCGGTTCCCGGTAGCGCCGCGCCTTCGCTTTCTCGAGCGCCCTTCTTCTGCGGCTTCGGCTTGTCGCCTTCCGCCTGGCGGCGCGTCTAACAGATGAACATGGCGTCGCCGAACGAGAGCAGGCGGTAGCGCTGTTCGATGGCGTGGCGGTAGGCGGCCATGATGTGCTCGCGCGAGGAGAACGCGGACACCAGCATCATCAGCGTGGAGCGCGGCACGTGGAAGTTCGTGACCAGGGCGTCCACCACATGGAACTGTGAGCCGGGCAGCAGGTACAGCGACGTCGTCTCGCGGTCGCGCGCGGTGACGGCGCCCGCCTCGGGGTTCCAGGCGCTTTCCAGGCTGCGCACGCTGGTGGTGCCCACGGCCACCACGCGCCCGCCGCGCTCGCGCGTCTCGGTGATGGCGTCGACGGTGCGCTGCGGCACGGTGTAGTACTCGGTGTGGATGACGTGCTGCTGAGGGTCGTCCTCATCCACGATGCGGAAGGTGTCCAGGCCCACTTCCAGCTCCACGGTTTCCCAGCGCACGCCCCGGTCGCGCAGGCGCTCGATGAGGGCGGGCGTGAAGTGCAGGCCGGCCGTGGGCGCGGCGGCCGAGCTTTCGCGGCGCGAGTACACGGTCTGGTACAGCTCCTCGTCGCCGGCGTAGTTCTTGATGTAGGGCGGAAGCGGCGTGTGGCCCACCGCGTGCAGCGCTTCGTCGAGGGAGGGCAGCGTCGTGGTCAGGCGCGCGATGCGCTCGCCCTTCTGCGCGCCGTCGGCCCAGTCGACGATTTCCGCGGACAGCGCCACGTCGCCCTGCGCGTCGGCGAAGTCCACCACGGCGCCCGTGCCCGGCTTCAGGCGCTTGCCCGGACGCACCAGCACCTCCCACAGTGCGCTGTGGTTCGTGCGCGGCTCGCGGTCGTGCACCTCGCGCAGCAGGAACACCTCGGCCGCTCCTCCCGTGCCGCGCTTCGCGCCCAGCAGGCGCGCGGGCATGACGCGCGTCTCGTTGACGACGAGCAGGTCGTTCGGACGCAGGTAGTCGACGATGTCGCGGAAGATGCGGTCCTCCAGCTCGCCGGTGACTCGATCCATGACCAGCAGGCGGCAGCCGTCGCGCTCGGCGGCGGGCTCCTGCGCGATCAGCTCGGGGGGCAGTTCGTAATCGAAATCAGAGGTCTTCATGCGTGCGTCCTTCGTGCGTTGCGGTATAGGCGTGCGAACCACTTATTATAGACCTTGATACAAGCCGACGGACGCTTATCCGTCCCACTCCATCTCGTACCAGCATTCGAGGGACAGCCCCGGCACGCGCTTGAATTCGTCCACATTGTTCGTGACGAGCACCGCGTTGTTCGCCAGCGCCGTGGCGGCGATGATGAGGTCGTTCGGCCCGATCTTCTTACCCGTCATCTCGAGTTCGCCGCGTATGCGCGCATAGGTATGCGCGCATTTCGAATCGAACGGCACCACTTCGAACGGCAGCGTGAATTCGTCGACGAGCCACCGGGCTTTTTCCGGCTGCTTGCTTTTTTCGATGCCGAGCCTCAGTTCGCCTTCCACGATGGCGGGAATCTTGAAGAGCTTCGGGCTGCTGTTGCGCATCATGTCGTAGGCGTAGGGAAGTTCTCCGCGCATGAAGTCGATGCAGATATTGGAGTCGAGAAGATACACGGCGTTCACCTACAGCGTTTTTCGAGGCGCGTCGAATTCCCAGGGAATCTCCGGCGGTTCGACGAACGTGTCGTCATCGCAGACGCCGTACAGGTCGAAGAACCCATGCGGCCACAGGCCGTTCGTATCGCGGTCGCGCAGCACGCCCGCCACGAACTTCGAGAGCGTCTTCCCCTCGCGTGCGGCATCTTGGCGCAAGCCTTCCATCATAGGTTCGTCCATGTACAGGGAAAGTTGAGGCATGGCGCGCTCCCTTCTTGACGTGCGCGGCAAATATACTTGTAAGTATACTTGCTAGATGCGCTGCACGCAAGGCGCTACGGGCGCGTGTTGTGGCGCTGAGCCGACCTTGCCGAACCGCCTGCGCCGGCGTGCGGAACCTACTTTCCGTCGCGCTCTTGCTCGCGCAGCGCCTTCAGCACGGCGCGCTTGCGGGCCTGCTTGGCGTCGTAAGCGGCGCGCTCGGCCTTCTTCGCGGCGCGTGCGGTTTCGGCGGCGGCGCGCTCCTCGGCGTGGGCTGCCGCTTCCGCCTCGCGGGCGGCGGCTCGCTGCGCCTTGCGTTCGGCGCGCTCGGTGGCGGCTTCGACGTCCGAGAAGCGGCAGCCGCAGTAGTTCTGCCGGTACATGCCCATCTCGCGGCTGCGGTGCGTGGCCTCGTCGTAGAAGGGGCGGTAGTCTTCGAACAGCGGCTGCACGCCCGCGGCCGAGGCGGCGCGTTCCAGCTCCTCGCGGATGACGTCGGTATATTGGTAGGGGCTCACCGACAGCGTGGTGCCCAGCGCGTCGAACCCCTGCTCGGCTGCCAGCGCGGAGGCCTCTTCGAAGCGCAGGCGGTAGCACGCCCGGCAGCGCGCCTTGCGGCGGGCGGGATCGCCCTCGGCGGTGCCCACGCGTCCGGCGCAGGCTTCCCAGGCGGCGGGGTCGTAGGCACCTTCCAGCACGTCCAGCTGCTCGCCGGCGGCCCAGGCGCGCAGCGTGGACAGGCGGCGCGCGTACTCGTCGGCGGGCGCGATGTTCGAGTTCATATAGGCTATGGTCAGGTCGTGCCCGGCGGCGCGCAGCAGGCGCACCGGTTCCAACGAGCACGGTCCGCAGCAGGCATGAAGCAGTATTTTCATCGGGTTTCCACGCTCCTTCGCAACGTGACGTATACTACCATGCTTGCAAGCGTATTCATCGAATCAAAGGATCGACGCCATGGCATCTCGCACCTATCGCGCAATCTTCTTCGACCTGGACGGCACGCTGCTGCCCATGGAGCTCGACGAGTTCCTGGGCGCTTACTTCGAGGCCATCGCGAAGTTCGTCGCCACCCGCGGGCTCGACGCGGGGTCGTTCTCCGCCGGGCTCAAGGCGGGCATCGGCGCCATGGCCGCCCACGACGACGAGCGCACGAACTTCGACGCGTTCTGGGAAGCGTTCTTCAGCTACGCCGATCGCGACGCGGCGGCGTGGAACGAGCTGCTCGCCGGCTTCTACGAGCACGATTTCGGCGCGATCGGCGCCGGCGTCGTCTCCAACCCGGCCGCCGCGCGCGCCATCGAGGCGCTGGCGGCGAAGGGCTACCCGCTCGTGCTGGCCACCATGCCCATGTTCCCGCGCCGCGCCGTGGAATGGCGCCTATCGTGGGCGGGCGTCGACGCCGCACGCTTCGCGCGCATCACGTCGTTCGAGAACTCCACGTCGGTGAAGCCGAAGCTGGCCTACTACGCCGAGAACGTGGCGGCCTGCGGTCTCGCCGGCGAAGACGTGCTCATGGTGGGCAACAACACGGTGGAGGACCTGGCTATCCAGGGGCTCGGCGCCGACGCGTTCCTCGTGACCGACCACCTGCTCGATCCGACCGAGGGCTTCGACCTGGGCTCCGTGAAACACGGCACCATGGAGGAGTTCGCGGCCTGGGCCGAGGAGCTGCCTCCGTGCGCCGACCCCGCGCAGGCAATCGACGCGGACGTCGTCGACGCCGCGGCCCGCGCGGCCGCGCTGTCCCGCGCAAAGGAGGCCTAGCATGGCGCTGTTCGACTGCGAGCTCCAAGCGACGAGCGGCCACGCCCGCGCGCTGTCCTACGAAACGGCGCACGGGTCGTTCCAAACGCCCATGTTCATGCCGGTGGGCACCAGCGCCACGGTGAAGGGCGTCACCGCGGGCCAGTTGCGCGACCTGGACAGCCAGGTGGTGCTGGCCAACACGTACCACCTGTCGCTGCGCCCCGGTGCCGACGTAGTGGCCGAGGCCGGCGGCGTGCACCGCTTCATGAACTACGACGGCCCCATGCTCACCGACTCGGGCGGGTTCCAGGTGTTCAGCCTGGCCGACACGCTCAAGCTGGACGACGAGGGCCTCACGTTCCGCTCCATCTACGACGGGACCAAGGTGCGCTGGACGCCCGAGAGCAACATGGAGATCCAGGAGCAGCTGGGCGCCGACATCGCCATGCAGCTGGACCAATGCACGCCCTACCCGGCCGAGAAGGCCTTCGTGGCGAAAGCCGTCGATCTGTCGGCCAACTGGGCGCGCCGCTGCCTGGCGGCGCATCAGCGCCCCGACCAGACGCTGTTCGGCATCGTCCAGGGCGGCATGGAGCTGGACCTGCGGCTGGAATCCATCCGCCGCCTGCGCGAGATCGAGGACGAGAGCCTGGCGCGCGGCGGGCGCCGCTTCGGCGGCTTCGGCATCGGCGGCTACTCGGTGGGCGAGGACCACGAGGTGATGTTCCAGACGCTGGGCGACGTGGCCCGCGCGTGCCCCGAGGATCGTCCGCGCTACCTGATGGGCGTGGGCAACCCCACCACGCTGGTGCGCGCGGTGCGCGAGGGCGTGGACATGTTCGACTGCGTGCTGCCCACACGCACGGCCCGCATGGGCACGGCGTTCTCGTCGACCGGCCGCATGAACATGCGCAACGCGAAGTTCACGCGCGATTTCGGCCCGCTCGACCCCGCATGCACCTGCCCGACGTGCCAGAACCATAGCCGCGCCTACATCCGCCACCTCGTGAAGCAGAACGAGATGCTGGGCGGCATCCTGTTGTCCATCCACAACCTGCACTACCTCATCGACCTCATGCGCCGCGCCCGCGAAGCGGTGCTGGCCGACGCGTACGAGGAGTTCTACGAGCAGTGGATGGCAAGCTCCGCGGCGAAGGACTACTAAGGGACGAGATCGGGGAAGGGCACCGGGCTTTTCCCTGATCTTTTCAACACCCTTCCTTTCCCGTTCTCCTCGGTTGTGGCACAATAGGACAGTTAATGCGCAGAAGCCCTCGGCTTCGCGCGTCCAAGCATGCACGACAAGCGTACATAAGCGTACAAGGGAGAACGTCACATGGCGGCAACGCAGAAGACGACGAAGAAGAAACCCGCGCGGTCCACCGACCGGCGCAACATCTGGCTGCTCATCATCACGACCCTGCTGGTGTTGGGATCGGTCTTCATGTTCATGCCGCCGCAAGAGAAGATCAACCAGGGCCTCGACATCCAGGGCGGCCTGTCGGTGGTGCTCACGGCGAAGTCGACGGACGGTGCCGACGTGACCAAC
>OGGQ01002102.1_pt1 | contig 22896 bp, 16 predicted proteins | sample 1571191 | NCBI WGS metagenome assembly OGGQ01 (sample SAMEA2582061, study PRJEB24529) | metagenome | biome: Human gut stool | place: China | collected 2011
CCTGCTCATAGATCTCTGCCGCGGCTTCCTTACCGACATAGCGGTAATGCCACGGCTCATAGATGATGCCGGTGATATCGCTCTTCCCATTGGGGTAGCGGAGAATAAATCCATACCGCCAGCTGTTTTCTTTCAGCCATTTCTGAACCTTCGTCGTCTCCTGATGGGTATCCAGCTGCTGGTAATTCATATCCACGATATCCACCGCCAGCCCCAGATGATGCTCGCTGGTGCCCGGCAGCGCAACCACCCGGGCCGCCTCCTCTTCCGCAGCCTTAAATGCCAGACCCTGCGCCTGAAACTCCCTCACCTTTTTCTGATACAGCTCCTCCTGCCTTTTTACAGTGCGGTAAGAAGAGCAGATCAACGGCTCCAGCCCTTCTTCCCTGCAGTCATCCATCATCTGCTGGAGGGCTTGGTAACAGCGCTCATCCACCGCCTGATCATTGCGCAGCTGTACAAGCTCCGCCTCATAATCTTCCGGCAGCTCATTCCACGGATTTACCAGTATAAGCAGATCTTCCCCGCCGCTTTCTTCCTCCGTTCTTTCATTATCATAGATAAATGTTTTATCGCTGCCCGCTGCTCCCACCGTATAGTACTTTCTATCGTCTTCAGTCACAACATGTTCCGCCAAAGCCGGATCCTTTGCAGCCAGATTGACAAATCCGCGCCTGGAAGTCTCAGCTGCCAGCCATACAAGAAGCGCCAGCATAACTGCCGCGATCCGGATGCACCGTTTTCTGCGCCGGCGTCTGATCCTCATTTTCGTCCTTATATTTTTTTGTTCCAAAGTCCGGTCCCGCTCCCGGACGAATCCCCGCGTTGAAACCGTCTGATCACTTGGTGTATATTTCATTCAGAACCTCCTGCCGCATCGTTATGAAGTACTATACACCCGCATTGCATCAGACTGGCATCGTTTTGTCATGTACCTGCGCATTTTCTTTCTGTTTGAGCAGACGCTCATATAATTCCCGATCCACCGGATATTCCACCCGGCGGCCCAGCCACGCGGCCAGATATGCGCCATTCGCCATCTCAAGGGCAGCCAGCCCCGCGCCCACAGGGGCCGTCAGTTTGGCGCCCTTCAGGAGATGATCCGCGAAGTTCTGCAGGATGGCAGCATATTCCTCCTCTGCTTCAGGAAGATCCGGTTCGGACTCGGTAAACGGAATGCCGGTCAGCGCGCCGTCCTCTCTGCCGGCGAACTCTTCCGTGCTCACCTCGTTCTCATACAGCTTAAGCGTTTCCCGGTCCGCAACCAGCTTGCCTCTGCTTCCGTGAATCTCCAGATGATTGCTGCCCGGAGATTCACCGCTGGACGTGATACAGATGCCTCGAAGGCCGTTTTCATATTCAAACAGCAGATCCGCACTGTCATCCACAGCGATTTCACTGAATTTACCGAATTCCACCGCCGCTCTCACCGCATCCGGCATGCCGAACAGCCATAGCCAGATATCGAATATATGCTGCATCTGATTGATCAGAAGACCTCCACCCTCCCCACTCCAGCTGCTTCTCCAGGATCCCAGTCTGTGATAGGCTGGCGTCCTGTACCACAGATTGGCAATCCATATCACATGGCTGATCCTGCCCAGCCGCCCTTCCTCCACGATTTCTTTGATTCGGCGGTAGCAGGGCCTCGTCCTCCAGTTAAAAATCATGGCAAAAGCCGCTCCTGACTGCCTCTGTATCCCGGCCAGGCGTCCGGCCTGTAACATGCTGACTCCGAGAGGCTTTTCACACAGTACATGGATTCCTTTTAAAAGGGCAGTCTCGGCCAGCCGGACATGCTCCCTGTGGGGTGTCGCGATGATCAGCGCGTCATAATTGTCTGAATGAGAAAACAGTTCGGCCTCGTCCCCATAGACGGATACTTCCGGATAAAGCCGCCGGATTTCCTGCTGCACCAAATCCCTGCGGCAGCAGATCCCCGTCAGCCGCAGTCCGTCTATCGCGTGGCTCCTAATCGCAGCCGCATAGCGTCTGCCCATATTTCCGTATCCGATGATCGCCGTTCTTATCTCTTTGTTCATGGTTCCAGCATCACCTTCATGGCGTGGGGATCTTTCTCTGCCGCTTCAAAGGCCTGCTGCCAGTCCGCCAGCTTAAATTTATGGGAAATCAGACCGTCTGTTTTCAAAAGTCCAGTGCGTATCCCCTCGATCACGGCCGGGAAGGTGAGCGCGGAGAGATGGGAGCCAAGAATCGTCAGCTCTTTTCCGTCCCCGATCACATTCCAGTCCGCGCTCACTTCTTCTGCAAACACGCCCATCTGGACATATCTTCCATGGTTGCGCAGCAGACGCAGCCCCTGCTTCACGCTGGCCGGGCTGCCGGAAGCTTCGATATAAACATCACAGCCCTTTCCCTGGGTCAGTTTTCTGATCTCCTCATCAATATTGTCCGCTGCCGGGTTGAATACCGCATCCGCGCCGTATTCCTTTCCCAGCATAAGCCGGTGTTCCTTCACATCCAGCCCGATCACCATTGCCGGCAGAGACAGCTTTGCCATATTCACCATAGCGGTTCCGATCGCCCCTAATCCGGCGATGACCACCACATCGCTGTGACGGATCCCGGCCAGCTCCACCGCATGCATACCGCAGGCAAGCGGCTCAATCAATGCGGCCTGCTCCGGCGTGAACGCTTCGGGAATCTTATGTATGATGCTGTTTTTATGTACCTTTACATATTCGGCAAAGCCTCCTGCGGCATGCTGCTTAAAACCGTATACAGCGGAGCCTTCACACATCCAATACTTTCCTTCCCTGCAGAAACCGCATTCCCTGCAGGGAACGATCTGCTCCACCGTCAGCAGGTCTCCGATCTCACAGCTTTTAACACCCTCTCCGATCTGTGTCACTTCTCCGAAAAATTCATGCCCGCCTGTCACAGGAGCCTCAATATACCGGTCTTCTTCACAGGTTCCCCAGATGCGTATTCCTCCGTGATATGCTTTCAGATCTCCTGCGCAGATCCCGCAGCCCTTTACCTTCAGCACAATTTCTCCGGGCCCCGCCGTTGGTTTCTCCACCTCTTCATACCTGCTGTCATAGGGTGCATACTGCACCAGTGCTTTCATCTTCTCCATTCGTAACCTCCGTTTGTCACTTATACTATAAGATACACCTTCCGTTTCATTATATCTGTACTGATCTTCCGCGTATATTTCAAATTTTAAAGATAATTACAAATATTCAACAATCTGCTCCAAAAGCTCAGCCTTTGATGCCGGTTGATGCGATTCCTTCCACCAGATATTTCTGCATGGTCAGAAATATGATGAAAATCGGCACCAGGGACAGCGTTGCCATAGCAAACATCGCTCCCCAGTCCGATCCCACCGTCGGATCGGAAAACAGCTTCAGCGCGAGGCTGACCGGATAGCGGCTGGGCTTATTGAGATAGAGCAGCGCTGCCAGAAAATCGTCCCATCTCCACATAAAAGAAAAGATGGCGCTGGTCACAAGGGAAGATTTGATTAACGGCAGTATGATCCTCACAAAGATGCTGTAGATATTGGCCCCGTCTATTCGTGCGGCCTCATCCAGATCCTTCGGTATGCCGCGTATGAACTGCACATTTAAAAAGACAAAGAAGCCCTGGCTGCAAAATTGCGGGATGATCAGGGGCAGATAGGTCCCGACCCATCCCATTTTATTGAACATAATGTACTGCGGGATCATGATGATCTGAAACGGCAGCATCATGGATAGCAGCATGCACCCGAACCAGAAGTTTTTGAACCGGAATTCACAACGGGCGAAACCGTATGCCACAATTACCGAAGAAATCACAGCTCCGGCTGTGGCTACAGTGGAAATAAACAGGGAGTTCTTAAAAAATATCGCGAAAGAAAAACCAGCGAACCCCTTCCATCCGTTGACATAGTTATCCAGACGGAAGCTTTCCGGCAACAGCTTCTGGGCGGACTGAAAGATCTCGTTCGTGGTCTTGAAGGAACCCATGACCATCCAGATCACCGGATAGATCATCACACACGCAAAGACAAAGACAACAGTATGATAGCAGGTGCTCCCCAGCCTCTTTTTCATCGACATGCTCTTCATCGCACTCACCTTTCCGATTCATAGTAGACCCATTTTTTCTGCGACAGAAAGATCAGGGCCGTCAGCCCTCCGACCACAAGCACCATAAACCAGGCCATGGCGCAGCCGTATCCAAGCTTGTTGTACTTGAAGGAATTCTGGTACATATAGACCACATAGAACAGTGTGCTGTTCTGCGGCCTGCCTTCCGTTATGATAAAGCTCTGGGTAAACGCCATAAATCCGTTGATCAGCTGATTGATCAGATTAAAAAAGATCGTGGGCGTCAGCATGGGCAGCGTAACTTTAAAAAATTTAGTAATGGCTCCGGCCCCATCCACCGTAGCCGCCTCATACAGATAGACCGGTATCTGTTTTAAGCCTGCCAGGAAAATCAGCATGGACGAGCCAAACTGCCATACGGCCAGCAGGATCAGTGTCCAGATCGCGGTATCCGTCCTGCCAAGCCATGCGGTGGTGCTGTCTATTCCCACCAGACCCAGCAGCGCATTGATGACTCCGTCGCTGGCAAACATACGTTTCCATAGGATTGCCACTGCTACGCTGGAACCAATGATGGAAGGCAGGTAGTAGACGGTCCGGTAAAACCCGGACAACCTGGAGGATTTCACCAGGAGCAGCGCCACAAGCAGCGCCATAATAAGCCTCAGCGGAACCGAGAAAAACACATAGTACATCGTGACACCGAACGTTTTCCAGAACAGCTTATCCTGTGTAAACATCGTGATGTAATTGTCCAGCCCTGCAAATTTGGGAGCCGTCAGTATGTCGTATTTTGTAAATGAGAAGGCCAGGGACATGATCATCGGAAAGCTGATAAAGCACACAAACCCGATGATGAAGGGCAGGATAAATATATATCCTGCGACCTTCCCCTGATTCAATTGTTGTTTCCAGCTTTTTTTCTTTGCTCTCATCGGGCACTCCTTACGTCCGCCGCTCAGGTTATTGTGCAGCCTCTTTTAATATGGACTGGGCCTGAGGCACAAACTGCTTAGCGGCCTCCTGGGCTGTGAGATTTCCGTAGCGAATATCCTCCACCAATGTGGTCAGGACCGCTTCCACCTCGCTGTAGCCTGCCGGATTCGGCGGGTCCACCGTAGTCGCCACCTTATTTACCTCCGCCACGAAATCATAGGCAACGGCACCGATCGCATCCACCTGTCCTTTAACGCTCTCCGCAACCGCCGTATTGGCCGGGATCCCCCTCTCGCCGCCCAGTATGGCATTGCATTCCTCATCATTTACAAACCAGTCAATAAACTTTGCCGCTTCTTCTTTATATTTAGAGGTTTCAGTCACGGAGAAGAACATGGTGGGCTTTAAGTATTCAGGCTGCTTCTTTTCATCCGGAAGCGTAGGATACATAAATACTCCCAGCTCCCGCTCTCCGCCGCAGGCATCGTTAATGCTGACATAAGCGTTGGAAAAAGAAAATACATTCCAGGTGGACAGATCAATGATGGGCATGGATTCCACAACCTGGGGATTCTTTTCCGACAGCAGCTCCGGTGAGATACAGAATTCTGCCTGTGCCAGCTTCTCCACCCACTGGAAATGCTCCAGTGTGGAATCCAGGACACCGTTTTCCAGCTCCTCATAGATCTCAGAGCCCCTGGCTCTCGCAATATACTGTATCATGGTGATGCCGCTCTCAAAATAAGACGGCACGCCGGTCTTTTCATAAATCTTCTGGCAGATATCAACGTATTCTTCCAACGTGGGCTGCATGGGGATCTCCACTCCCGCCGCATCTGCGGTGGCCTTGTCATACAGCACCATAGGCGCGGTGCTGCCTAAAGAGAGCGCATAGCATTTGCCGTCCACCGAACCGCTCTCAATGATGCTGCTGCTGATATTTGCCGTATCAATCACGCCTGATTCAATAAAACCGTTCAAATCCGCGAGCTGATTGCTGGAAGCATACTGATTCAGATAGGAATAATCCATCTGTATGATGTCCGGCAGGCCGCCGCCCGCTGCCTGTGTGGCCAGCTTATCCCAGTAGCCGGACCAGTCCGTAAATTCGGTTTCAATCACCACATTTGGGTTCTTTTCCATATACAGTTCAATTGCCTTCTGTGTCAGATCATTTCTAGTCTGGCTTCCCCACCAGCACAGGCGCAGGGTCACAGACTCTCCCGCATTGTCTGAAGTGCTCCTGTTCTCCCCACCGGCCAAGGTTGTAGTCCCTGCCGCCGTTTGATCGGCCGAAGTGTCTGCATTACCCTCATTTGAGGAACATCCGCACAGCGTACAAAGCACCAGAACCATTGCAAGTAAAACCGAAATCATCCTTTTCTTCATAAACACATCCTCCTCACTGCACACTTTTGTGTGCTCCCTATTTTACCGTCACCACCCGAAGGCTGATGACCTGCGCGAGATATGCACGGCCTCACACAGCGCAGCCAGTGTCAGTGACTGACCGTATGCCATGGGCGTGATCATGATATCCTTATAGAACTGCGCATTCATTCCGATGCCGGTTCCTGCCGAAACATTCTGCACAGTCCCGTCTTCCGAGATATTAGAGCAGATCGCTTCAATGGCTTTTTTCGCCGGTTTCAGACAGGAGCGGTCCAGAATGCCGGCCGTCACTCCCTTCAGGATTCCGGCCGCAATCCCCGCAGAACCGGACACCTCTTCATAGCTGCTGGCATCATCCAGTACGGTGTGCCACAGGCCGGACGGAGACTGCAGGGAAATCAGAGTCTTTACCTGCGCTCTCAGCGTATCCGCCAGATATGTATATATCCCTCTGTTCATGCTGTCCCTGCTCTGCTCCAGAAATTCCATGATTCCGAAAGTAAACCAGGAATTTCCCCTGCACCAGAAAATGCCGCCGAAATTGTCATTTCTCGGGAAACTCCAGCCGTGATAAAACAAACCGTTTTTCTTTTCATACAGGTACTTTACATGCAGCAGCACCTGGCGGACGGATTCGTCCAGGTAATCCTGTCTGCCGTACAAATGTCCCGCTTTGTTTAAAAACAGCACTGCCATAAATATCGTATCGATCCACAGTTGTCCGTCATTGAGACGAACAGCCTGCCGGTCTCCCACCGCGCTTGTCACATGCTGGAATCCGCCCTCCCTGGTGCGGGGAAGATTCTCCATAACCCAGCAGGCGCGCTCCCGGCAGGCCTGACGGTAATCATCCCGATTCCGCCTCTCTGCCAGCTCTAAAAGCGTGAGAAATGGCGCTGTGGTATTGACGTTCCACGAAGGAAGTCCCATATCAAAATTTTTATCAAACCATTGTTCCAGAAATTCTTCATACCGGCTGTCTCCGCATATCTTCTGCAGCCGGTCCAGCCCATAAAGCCCCACTCCCTGGGGCCAGTCCCACTCCTCAATGCCGAAATCCCTGGCCACCAGCCCCTGGCGGTGGGAGTCCTCGTCCGTGGTGCGATCCATATCATAATCCGCTCCGCCCAGATGGATCAGCCGATCCACCACCAGATCAATTTTTCTCCATAACTCTTCTTCTGTCACTTTCATCCCCCTATTTCTCTGTCACCAACCGAAGGTTGATGACCTACGCACACTTCAGTGTGCTTCCTATTTCTCTGTCACCAACCGAAGGTTGATGACCTGCGCACACTTCAGTGTGCTTCCTCTCTTGCCGCCGCCGAACCCGTTAAACTTACTGTGATCTGCACCAGTCAGTCCTCTTCAAACTCGTTCATGCGGTTATTAATGCACTCACCGATTTTTACGGCCTGCATCGCATACTCCATGGATTCCTCCGGCTGCCGTCCGGATTCCACCGCCTGCAGAAAGCCCCTGATCTCCGCATAGAATCCGTTCATCTCGCTGGCACCCGGACCGTCGCTGATCTCCCTGCCGCTTTTTACCGAGACGGGCAGCCCCTGCTCATGTACTTCCAGAGTGCCTGGACAGTCGCTGCATCCCCAGACGGGCAATCTGGCAAAAAATGAGCGGTCATCGCAGGTCACCATCACCCGCTCATTCACAGTGCCGCTGCATACGAGAGTGCTGACCTGGCCGCTCACTCCGTTTTTAAACCGGCAGTCCATGAAAATATTGTCCACTCCCCCGCCATACTGCGGCAGGCTCTGATATGAGATACGCACCTTTTCATAAGGAGCCCCAGCCAGATAGCGGGCCAGATCCACGCTGTGGATCGCTGTAGTATAAAAGGTCGGTTCCGTCCTCCTGTAACGGCTCATCAGCACCTGAACATTCTGTATATCCCCGCTGACCTTAAGCCGGCTCTTCAGCTCCCTGATTAACGGCATGTAGTGACGGTTAAAGGCGATCTGATGCAGCACGCCGTTTTTCTGCAGCGCCTGCTTCAGCAGTTCACCGTCCACAGCATTTAAAGCCGGCGGTTTTTCAATCATCATTGGGATACAGAACCGGCTTAGGTCCGCCGCGGTTTTTGCAGTGACCGTGACCGGTGTGGCAATCAGCATACAGTCCGGGCCGCTTTCCCTGATCATACGTTTTACATCCGAATAGCTTTTTTCAAAACCGGTTTCGACAGCATATGCCCTGCTCTTGTCCTCATCACAATCGCAGCAGGCAGCAAGCACCGCCGCGCCTTCTTTAGCCAGCCGCCGAAATGCAGGAGCATAATAGTCTCTCGCCAATTCTCCGCAGCCGATCAGTGCAACCCTAACTGCCATTTTCATCCCCCTTCCCCATATCACCAGCCGAAGGCTGATGAAGTATACACTCTTTCGTGCAATTGACTGTCATACAAACATCATAATGCATTTTCACCGGTTTGAAAAATCAAAAAACAGCTCTTTCATGTTTAAAAAAGCGTTTTTATATTCCCCTCTTCTTTCAGTTTTCAGTCAAATTGTGTATAATGTGACTAGTGCACTAGCTGAAAGATGGGGGGAATATGGGGATATGAGGCATCGAATAAAAGAAATATGGAGAAATATCGGTCTTACAGGCAAACTGAATCTGATCATCCTGCTGTCCATATGCTTTGTCAGTCTGGCCGGCCTTGCATCCATCCGTTATCTAACCGTCTGCTATAATGAAGAGCTGTATGAAAAGAACGCCATGGCTCTTAAATATATCACGTCAGATCTGGAAACCGAACTAAAGGCCATCTCCACAATGACGGATTATATGGTGGCGGATGAAACAGTCCAGTACAACCTGACCGTTTTAAAGGACAGCCCGGATCCCGCTAAACGCACACGCGCACGCCGGATAATTTATGACTGCCTGTATTCTTATCTGGATGCCAGCAGCGCCATTTCCTATATTTCGCTGGTACTGCCGGACCAGATCATTCATATGGGCACATCCAATGACCTGGATGAACTGGATCTGCAAACGGTAAACGGTATGGCGGATGAAGCAAAGGGCAGGCTGATCTGGACAGGAGGCGCGTCCGGTACAGATTCTGTATTCTGTGTCCGGCAGATCCGGCAGAAAGCTTATCTAAAGCTGGACAGTCTGGCCACACTCTATGTGAAGGTGGATATGAACCGGTTGGTAGACAGGCTGTTAAACACAGCGGACATCACGAGGGCGGATCTGGATATCGCGTTTGTATCGGAAGAAGGCGCTGCCATCTACCCTTCCGAATCCCCTTACAAATCTTACTGCGAAGACTACCGGCAAAGCGCCGCTCCCTATAGGATAGAAAAAATAGGAGGACAGGCTTTTTTCATCACTTCCGGCACACTCCCTGTGACCGGATGGACCTATGTGAATTTCTCTGACTATAACCGTCTGTTCTCCCGGCTGAATATGGTGATGCGTCTATGTATGTTTCTGTTTGTATGCGCCGCCCTGACCGCCATGCTGTTCATTTATCTTATCATACGCAGTATCATCCGGCATTTTCATATTCTGGAAAAAAAGATGGCCTACTTTGAGGAGGGCAATCTGGATCTCATGCCATGTGCTTATCATTATGAACTTAGGGGCGATGAGATCGGCGTAATCCACCAGCGCTTCGATCAGATGGTATGCAGTTACCGCAGGCTTATCAATGACAACTATGTCAAACAGCTGCTCTTAAAGGATGCCACAATCAAGATGCTGGAGCAGCAGATCAACCCGCATTTTCTCTACAATGTGCTGGACTCCATCAACTGGATGGCACAGACTTACGGGGCGGAGGATATCAGCGAGATGTCCTTCTGCCTGGGCAAACTGTTCCGTGCAGCCATCTCGGAGCAGTCCGACCGCATTCTTTTGTCCACCGAGCTGGACTTCCTGGACAACTATATCCGCATTCAGAAAATCCGTTTCCGTGACCGCCTGATATTTGAAAAGGAGATTCCCGATAGCTGCCTTACAATCTCCATACCCAAGCTGTCCATACAGCCGCTCGTGGAAAATGCGATCCGCCACTCCCTTGAATGCTCTGATGAACCCTGCCGGATCAACCTGCGTCTCGCACAAGAAGGCAAAATCCTGACCGTCTATGTGGCCAACACGGGGTCCCGTTTTGACGCCGATCTGTGGGAACGCCTGCAAAACCGCAGGATACGTCAGGAGGGGAGCGGCGTGGGCTTAACCAACATAGACGCGCGCCTGAAACTGATCTATGGAGATTCCTGCGGTCTGCACTTTATGAATCAGAAAGACCGGGCCGTTGTATATTTCCGTATACCGATGGGGGAGGTAAAAGAACATGCTTAGAGTGCTGCTTGCGGATGATGAAGAGATCATCCGAAATTCCATATCTAAAATGATACCGTGGGAAAGCCTGGGCTGTGAACTGGTGGGCGCCGCGGCCAACGGCATGGAAGCTTATAATATGATCTGCGACAGCTACCCGGATATCGTCATCACTGATATTAAGATGCCGATACTGGACGGACTGGAACTGATCGAACGGGCGGTTCTGCTGGATAAAGACATCGAGTTTATCGTACTGTCCGGCTACAGCGACTTTAAATTCGCCCAGAAAGCCATGAAATACGGGGTGCGGTACTACCATCTCAAGCCCACACGCAGAGAAGATCTGGAAGAAACGCTGAAAAAAATCAGCGAAGACGCCCGCATTCGGGCAGAGAAGGAACAACAACGCAGAGAATCCATCCTTTTGGATCTTAAGTATCCCCTGCAGAAAAGCCTGCTGCTGGAATCGTTAAACAGCCCGCTGGAATTAAAGAAACTCTTTCATAATTACTCCGGTTTTCTGAAATTTTCCCCGGAAAAAACCGCATTCTGTCTGTGTTCCTTTTTGGAGGAGCCGCAGCTTAGCGCTTTTTTAACAGACATTTTTCAGTTTCTGAAAAAAAACGGCATCGCCATGCTGTTTCCGCCTGTCTATGTTAAAAATAATCTCTCCCTGCTGCTTCGCATAAAGGATCTGACTGCCGAGAGCGCATTGAATAACTATGTGCTCTCCCGTTCCTATCCGGGCCAGACCGTGGGATATGAGACCCGTTTCTACCACTACGGATCGCTGCATGAGGCGCTGGAAGTTCTGATTATGAAGGTATCCCGTTACGGCCGGATCCTGTTTACAGATCCGTCCGGCCGCCCGGAAGAAGTCCGAAACAGCCTGACGGAACCGCTTAAGATTGGGAAGACAGAAGAGACAGTACTACATGCATCCGAAACCGCAGAGATCATACAGGCACTGCGGGAGATATTCTCGCCGGTTAACAGCCTCATCACCGCTCAGGTCATCGCGATCCGCCTGCTGCTGCAGATTCAGAATCAAGGCGCAGAAAGCTTTCTGCATGCACAGGACTTGCAAAATCTCTATACCTTAAGCAGTGTGCAGGATATACTGGACTTTACCTGTGATCTGATACTTAAGCAGCGTTTTGCCGCCAAAGGCACCGCCTCTTTAGAATCGCCCGTGGAAAAACTGAAGCTCTATGTAGATCAGCATCTGGATTCCGAGAATCTCTCGCTGAAGTGGCTGGCGGAGCATCTGCTGTTTATCAGTGTCGGCTATCTAAGCAAGCTGTTTCTGCGCACGGAGGGCGAGAAATTCTCCGAATATCTCAACAAAAAACGCATGGAGCGGGCCAAGGAGCTGATGCGAGTATATCACAACACCAATATTCAGGACATCGCCCAGGAGGTGGGATTCGGAAATAATCCGCGCTATTTCGGCCAGGTATTCAAAAAATATACCGGGATAACTCCCAGCGAGTACATGCAGAAGCTGTGATGCATGGCTTCTAACTGGCTTTGGTTTTTCTACGGACACGCAAGGCCGCCAGAATAAGGACGGTATCCACAATCAGCAGCAGGCAGAAAACCAGCCATGACAGTTTCCAGGTAGACGCCAGCCACCGTCCCAGACGGCTGTCCAGATATAAGAGCTTTTCGCCCCAAGTCATCCACAGGGCATACAACGCATAGGCGACCGTCAATACGGTGAGTATTCCGGCACATATTCCAGCCTTTTTCATGATAGTTTCTCCTTTACTTTATTATCAGCGCGCTTGTGTGCGCTCCCGCTTTAACCGGATGAATTTCACCGTATAGATCACCGCAAGCAGGAGGGCAGCCGCGATGGCGATGATGGCATACCACTGCCTGGCCGTCCATACGGTTCTCTCCACCGCAGCCATGTAAAGAGACTCGTTGCCCGCGATGTCGAAGGCTTTCAGTTCCAGCGTATTTTTACCCGGCTTAAGAGGGCAGCGGATTTGGAAATAGCTGCCCTGGAGCTCAACCGGCTCTCCGTTGCAGGTGAGACTGGCTCCCGCTTCTGTGTAGCCTTCCAGATATACATGGTCACTGTCTGTTTTCGTTTTGTCCACATCGCTTGTGACCGCGAGCTGGGGAGGTGTCCTGTCATAATAGATTTCCTTGGGAAAGGTCCGCATGTTTCCGGCTGCGCCGGTAACTATAAAGACAATGCTGTTTTCCCCCTCCTTAAGGTTCACTCTGTATTCGCCCTGATCCGTCTCATCCTCCAGGTATAATCGATCATTGAGCACGGCAGAAATTCTGGCACCTTCCTCTGCTGTAACCTGTACCGGGATGCCTGACTCATTCGTTGCGTCCAAATCCGGATAAGTGACAGATGCTTCAAAAAACGTGCCTTTTTCCACCGGGATTTTATCGTATTTACCCAGACGGCGGCCGTCATACACCGCCGCACCTGCCAGGACCTTATCCATTCCTTGCGGGAAAGCCAGCACTCCGCTGCTTTCCCCGGTCACCTCTTCTCTTAACAGTTCCCCGGAATTCGGGTCAAACAGCATGAGTTTAACCTGATCCGTCTCGCCGTCCCAGGCGATATAGATGCTGTCGTTTACCAAAAAGGCCCTCACCCCGGTCAGGGCTTCCGCAGAACCGGGATCCTCATAGTCAAAGGTTTCATCCGCATAGGCTATGCTGAACGCGCCGCTGTCATCGGATACTCTTATATAGAAATAGCAGCTGCCATTTTCCAGACCCGTAACGTCAAACTCTGTTCCGCCCTGCGGGGCGGCATTGAGCGATTTCACCTCTCTGGCGCCAGATCCGTTCTTATCCGAAGCAGCAAAAATCCGGATCTTCAGATCCTCCCGGCAATCCGAAACACTCCAGTCCGCATAAAACCGGTCCTCCCACCGCTCTACATGAAAAGAATCTATATTCATATTCCCCGGCAGCTCTCCGGCATCGATGTCCACCCTTCCCAGCTTTTCCCCGGTAATAGTTACCTGCCAGATACCGGCAGCCGCATCCCCCACATTGATATACACCGCGCCTTCGGAAACGGAGGTTTGTAAAGGTGTAAGGGTTGTTCCGAATGTGCGGCCGTCCGGTGAAGTGACAGTAACCTCTGCAGTCTGTTCCTCATGCTCCCAGACTATGCTAAATATGCAGTCATCACAGGCTTCTGTGAGTTCTATCTCCACAGTCTGCTTGGCAGCATACACGGTCCGCACTGGCATCAGCAGAAGAACCGCAAGCAGCGGAAGGACCATCCATTTTTTCATAACCGCACCCTCCTAGTCAAAGTATGTCTGTGTATGGAAGCGTTCCCAGATCAGAGGCTTTCCGTCGCTGTCATACCAGTATTTTGATACCAAGTTGTCCCTGTGAAGCTCCGCAGCAAAGTAGGAGCCGTCATATTCCGCAGTCAGCACCAGCTCACCTTTTCCCTGATGATGCACATTCAGGAATCCGCAGTCGATATGTCCGTCGATCCCCATGGAAAGCGAAAACTTATCCCATCCGGCATCAATCCCAAAATCCACGCTGCCCCCGATACTGCAGTCCAGGATTCCCAGTGCGGCCTCCAGCTCCAGTCCCGCCTTTACGGAAAGGCCCGGCCTGCCGAAAGCGATCGCCGCATCGGCCATCTTCTGTCCCAGCAGATTTAAATCCGCCTCCGCGCCAAAGCTGGCTTCGGAGAAATTCAACTGTATTGTACCGTCGATGTTCCCTAACTCTCCCCATTTAGACATCTCCTCAGGTACCTTCAGCTTAAATGTTTTGAACAGATTTACATCCGCTCCCACAAGCCCTTTCAAAACTACATCCTTCGTATCCACAGCCGCTAGGTTATCGTCTGTAAAAATCAGCCGCTTTATCCCCTCTGGCACCCAGGAGGTATTCAGAAAGACCGTGCTGACGCCTTCCATTCCCATCCCCAGTTCATCAATATACAGCACATTGTAGACTCCGAAGCCGGGGTTTAGTTCGGCCTTCACGTTCATCTGGTCAAAGCACCAGTAATAGGATGAAATATCACCGCTTAGCCCTTCCATTCCGCTGCCGCCGAAGCCTTTGACAATGCTTGAAAAATCAATAGCCCCGCAAAGCTTCCAATACTCATGGTCTGGGTCCAGCGAGTTGAGCTTCAGCCCCACTTTGCTTAGGCCAATCACTCCAAACTGTAACGAATCCCGCAGATTTAGCTCCGCCTCGATTCCGATGCGGATATCTTCCGCCGTCAGCGCCAGATCCACGCTTCCATCCAGAGCCTCTTTACACTTAAACTTGAAAGTATCGCTGCGTTTTTCCACTTTTTCCCTGGCATCCACAGCGCTCTTTTCTTTTCCGGACAACAGCACGTTGCCGCTTAATCCTTCTTTCACCGAATCCATAATAGTTTTAGCGCTCAGCGTATCCACATGAATCTGAATTCGGTCCGCATACAGCTTTATATCCGCTGCATCCACATCCACAAGAAACGGTATCCTGATATTATAGTCATGCAGGTTTTTCTCGAAATCCGTATCCGATCCGGAAATTCCCACCGCAAACTCCCCGTCCCTGACCACCATATCTCTGCCGCCCAACACCAGATTTGCGAACAGAGCCGATCCGGTGCCGTTCTCCCTGGCTTGCGCATAACTGATATACAGCCTGCTGTTTCCGGACAAAGCCCCGCTGCTGCCCAGCCAGGCGGTCTGCTGCGGTTTCAGCTCGCAGTCCTTGGGAAGCTCATAGGCTGTAACTGTCAGCGCGTCACCGCTGTGAATAAAGCCGTTGATCATGACATTTCCCATAGCCGTGAAGCTGCGGTCTCCAGTCTGGCCGATTGTATCGGCAGTGATGATATTAGTACCGATCCGCACGGACTGGGTAGTTCCGGCACGGAAGATAAGCAGCGCGTTCTCCTTCATAACTGTACGCCCATCCGGCAGGACCGCTTGCACCGGATAGCTGCCGCCGGGCAGCTTACCTTTAAGCAATCCGGTGGCCGTGTGTTCATCCGTTACCGTAATTTCCGTAAGCTCAAGGGCTCCGGCACTAAAATGCATTCCGTCCGTGAAACCGCTGCCCGTCACAGTCACTCTGACACCCTTTTCCAGACTGCCCACGGACATATTTCCCGGTGTCACGGCGGTTACAGCCAGGTCACCTTCCGGCACAAAACGTATGCCTTCATCTTGTATTTCAAAAGCCTTTGCGCCGGAGGATATGGTATAATCCCTGCTGGCGCTGACGCTCTCTGCGGGCAGGCTGACCGTCAGGTTTCTCGGATCCGTTTCCGGATTCTTCGTAACCGTATATTCAAAACAATAATTATTTACTATGTATTTCTGGAGGGTCACATAGATGTCCTCCAACTCCACCGAACTGGATGCCTGCAGGTATTTGCCGCCGGTCCGGGAAGCGATATCCTGCAGATATGATGCATCCACATCCCCGAGGCCCACCGTGAAGACCGCAATATTTTCCTTTACCGCCCTGCTGATCGCTAAGTCCATGGCCTCTGTGTTCTGATCCTGTCCGTCGCTCATTAAAATCAGCGCCCTGGTCTGATCTGCTCCGGCCAGTGCGGACATACCTGCCTCGATGCCAGCGGGTATATTGGTACCGCCTCCGCTGCTTAGGGAATCCACCCCTCTGATCAAAGTTTCCTTAGAGGAAGTGAGGGAGGTAACCACAGCAGCATCCGTGTTATAGCTGACGAGAGCCAGTCCCTGGCCGGCGGGATCCATCTTTTCTATACATGCCCTGGCTGCAGTCTGTGAATCCCGGAACGGACTTCCATCCATGCTCCCGCTGCTGTCCAGCACGATCGCTATGCTTACATGGGACAGTTTTCCTTCATCCGTCAGCCTGAAATCCTTAATGCCGTACTGCGTATCTATCAATGAGAAATCTTTCTCCTTAAAATGGCTGGCCATCCCGAAGATACCGTCTTTCTCTCCATTTACATTGACATATGCCCGTATCATCGGATAACCGGCGGTATCAATCCTGCCAATATGTATGCCGATCTTATCGTATTTGAGCGTTGAAGTGATATAGTCCGCCATATCGCCGTTCACATTGCCGTTCTCCGGCTGTATCACGCCCTGGCTCTGTACCCGTACAAGTTCATCCACACTGGATGAGAGAAGCGGGCTGGTATGGTCCATATCGGACTGGTTATAGGCATCGATCACGGCCGTCAGGGATTCTTTCAGCGGTGACCGATCATCCATCACCGAATAGCTGGTAATCACATCATAGATGAGTTCCCTGGCCTTATCCCTCTCATCACAGGCCAGATACAGCTTGGCAATCTGTATGTCATACAGTCCGCTGCGGTCATAAAACACCGGTTTTTTGGCCTGGAGATAATTGACTGCCCGCCTAATTTCCACCCGGGAAGCTTCTGCTTCCAGTTTTGCAGCACGGTTGATAAGCCTATCCTTTTTCACATCCCCCTCTTCATATTGGGATGCTTCTTCCCGCAGGGCTGCCGCTTCTTTGAGGAGTCCCTCCACTTCTTTATCGTCTTCCTCCAGCTCCGAATATCCGCGCATTGCGCTCTCCGCAATCACATCCGTATAGATAATCCGATTTTCCGCCGAGTCTCTGTGCGCGAGCAGATCCCTGGCATACTGCCGGGCGCTTTTATAGTCACCGTCGGCCATAACACATCGAACCGCCAGTTTCCATAACCTCTCATCATTTCCGTACTGTGAAATCATATCACTGACTTTATCATAGGACAGGCCCGTAAAATCTCCGGAGCGAACCTTTTTATCCAGCAGATACCACTCCTCCAGCTCCCCGGTCTCATGAAACTCGCGGTTCCGGTAAGCCTTTTGTATCATTTCGGCAGCCCATTCTTCATCCGCTGCTCCAGCCGCATCCGGATCTGCCTCCGCACGTATTTCCTCTACCAGCTCCCTGTCTTTTCCGCTGATCTCATTCTCGTTGAGAAGACGGTTTGACAGAAACCATGCGGACATCGTATCTCCCTGCCGGCAGGCAGACAGCAGGCGCAGCATACCGCTCTGATCGCTGCCAATGTGCTGTCCGGCCGCGGCCTCTAACGCCGTCTCCGGCTCGCCGTCCATCAGATAACGGTATGACAGATAGAGAGCATTCTTATCCACTCTATACTGATTCCATGCTCCTCCGGCTCCCCAAAATGTGCATACAACCGCTGCCACTAAAATGCTGCACAGCAGCATCCACTGGCCCGGAGACCGGTTCGCTTTCCATATTTTATGAAACAGAATATCCGCAGCGGCGGCCAGCAGACATTCCCCGGCAATGATTAACAATAATATGTACATTACTCTCTTTCCTTATCTCTCGCTTACATCCACATTTATCACGGCCATGTTCTCCACCGCATCCTCCAAAAATCTGCTTTCCTTTGCGGTAATCCGCAGATTTTCAAACGTAAAGTCACAGAGGCGGTACTGATCTTCCCTCTTTTCCACATTGAAATAGGTATCGCACTCACAGACACAGTTGCGCATCGTAATATGGTCCGCAGCGGACAGCGGCTTATCTGTACGCCCTTTCATATCGTAAAACTGTGTCCAGGGATTTATATTAATAAAATTCATCACCTTGGCCTCGATATCCTCCACCGTGATATACTCATAATGAGAAGGCGTGTCAGGGCGCATCTTCAGACACAGCAGATTATTTCCTGCCAGGACTTTTCCGCGCCTTAGGATAACATTGCGGTTATGGATCGATTCGGACCCGCAGGTAAGACATGCCGGACAGTAGCCGAAGGTACAGTCTTCCACAATGATCCTCTCATTGGAGCCGTTTTCCGGGGCACTGTCCGCCCAGGGGCCCTTTCCTCCCTTTAACGCCACCGCATCATCGTTCACCTCAATATAGCAGTCCTTCACCAGGAAATCCGTGCAGACATCGATATCGATAGCGTCCGTGCTGGGTGCTTTTACAGGAGTCACAGGGGAGAAAATCCGGCAGCCAAGGTACTTCACGCGGCTGCTCCTGTAAATATGGTTGGTCCAGAAATGGGCATTCTGCAGACGCAGGCCGGCGACGGTGACGTTCCTGCAGTTGGAGATAAATACAAGTCTCGGCCGCTGCTCATCCTTATTGGTGCATTTAGGATTCCATGTCCTGCGAAGCCAGAACGCCTTCCAGGAATGCAGCCCGTTCCCGTCTACGGTCCCCGGGCCGCACATCGTAAAGCCGTCCACTCCGTCCGTATTGATCAAAGCCGCGAAATACCGGCAGGACTCGCCTTCAATGCGAGTCTCACACAGCCTGTAATCCGATATATCGTCACTTCCTTTAAGCGTTCCCCCCTCCGCCACATAGAGATGGACGCCCTGTCTGAAAAACAGAGAGCCTGTCAGATAGGTCCCCGCCGGAACCACAATCACACCGCCGCCATTTGCAGCCGCCGTGTCGATCAGGTTCTGGATCTGCTCCGTATAGACCTTTCCGTCATCCAGAATCCCATGCTGTGTCAGCACATACTGCGTGCCAAGCTCAAAAAGCTCCGGCAAGCGGGTATCATAAAACCAGGGATCAATCGGCGTCCCGTCGGGGAAAAATTCCTCTTTTTTGTTCATAAATAATACCTCCTCTTCTGATATATCAGTTGTTTTTCGATGTACGCCGCGCTTCCGGACAAGAACGATGGCAGCAGACGGCAACAGCCGCGCCGTAAAATCGGCCGCGGCTGTATATTCCATGCTCCTATGCTAAGGACGGCACATCCTCTTCAAAGCTCTCTTTTCCCAGCTCTCCGACCTGTGTATCCTGAGCCTGTCCGTATTGATACATCTGATCCAGATATTCGATCGCCGCCCTTATCTTCGTGCGCAGCAGATATCCTCCGGAACGGGTAGCTCTGGCCAGCGTTTCTACGGACACCTCCGGAGACCAGTTATAGGCCCTGCCGTGAAACACCTGCAGCTTCTGCAGGATTTCAGATATTTCCGCTTCTGTAAGAGGCTGAAGCTGCTCTGCCCTGATGACGGTTTCCAGTACGGCCTTCATGGGTTCCTGATCCTCCGGATAAAGCTCTTCCAAATTTTCAAAATCATGCTTGCCTTCCACTACATCTTCCGCATAGGATGCCCCCAGCGCAAACATAGTATAGGTAGATTCCATCCCTTTACCCGGCATCAAAAATTCTGCCATATTTCTATATGCCTTCAGTCTTGCTTTCTTTCCCAGCCTGCCGATGAGTTCGGTTTCGTCGAACAGTATCACCCATCCGTTGTACCCCATCTGAACAAACAGATGGCTTAAAAAGCAGTAATAGTCCATGTAGTGTTTCGTTTTGCTGAAATTCACATTATATTTTACGCTCTGCTGAAAAATGCGCCTGTAAATCTGACGAAGGGACGCATTGGCGATAAAGTCTCCTTCCAAATCCGACTGAAGCAGGAATTTTTCATCCTGGTCCTCTGTATTCAGATAAGAGCGGAGCAGATAATACAGCTTATCCGTCTCCAGTTCCCTGGCCCCATACAGCAGCATCTCATTGGCCAGAGGGCTGTTCGGCGTCATCTTCTCCAACTCCTGGATAAATCCCGGCTGTACGCGTCTTGGCAGATATGTGTTATTCACCAGTTTTTGATACAGCAGAAACAGCTTGTCAAACGGTGCCTCTTTACTTAGAGAAAGATAAGAGACCACCATATTGTTGGAATGTGCCAGGCTAAAAACTGTGTTCAGCAGATGTGTCTTTCCCTCACCGTATTTCCCGGCAATCACTTTGCCGGCCGACCGGCCCGTATCACGAACCCGGTCCAGATCATCCGATATTTCCTTCATAATCCTGGGACGGGCTTCCGAAAAATACTGGCCTACCGCCCGGGAAGGGATGCCGGACCGCAAAGCTTCTATCACATGACGTGCCTCATAATCAAACATCATTCTCTCCCTCCCAGAGTAGCCCTGCTTACAAGCCCCGGTATGCCGACGGCTCCTACTTTTGCCTGAAGCAGGATGGCCTCGGCCGTATCACGGTCAACCGGAACCGCACGGCAGCTATTGGCAGCCTTAACAAGTTTCTCTGACATCTCCATAACTGTTTCAGCCGTGTATTCCTGTTCTGCGAGCCTGTCCATATCTACAATATCCGTAAAACGGTTAAACCTGCGGCTGATAATTTCATTTTGAATCCGCATCCACAGCGCCTGATAGGACTTAATGCCGGCACTGTCATTATCCAAAAGCTCCCGGTCAAACGCAAAGACAAACATGATGTTTTTCAGACTGTCGATATCATCGATCAGCTGGCGTATACTTTCGTATGTGTCCTCTCTCTTCAGCTTCGTATAATGCATCGGAGTCAGTCCTGATTTGCCGATCAGAATCTCCAGATTGTCAACCGCGACAAAAAGTCCTGAATAACCTGCCATCTGTATCACCGAAGCTAAGGAACGCAGCATATGCCTTGCGTTGACTTTGGTGATCCGGACCGGGGACAGCCCCAGTGAACGAAGGGAAGGGATCTTGACTCCTCGGTCCCCTCTCATCCATCCCAACAGTAGTTCCCGATTCTGCTCCTCTAGAATGGGGTGCCCCAAAATGCCGCCTGTCAGCAGGCTGCATGCCAGAGCAAAGTTGTTGTCGATGAGAGGATTGTCCAGAAACATTTCCTTTAACTGCAGCCGAATCTCCCTGCGGGTAATGGCATCCGCCAGCCCCTCGCCGGATAAGTAGTCCATAAAGGTCATATCCTGCGGTATTACGCCGCAGTCAAACCCCATATTTTCGATTATCTTGTCCCCACACCGTTTCAGGCAGTCAAAAAGCCGGCTCTGATTCAGAATTTCCACATAGATCTCGCGGAAGTCATGCATCCAGATCTCTTTGGCCGAAAACGTGGCTGTCACATATTTTTCCTCTTCAGCTATCCGGGCGGTGAGCCGCAGCAGATGGGATTTACCGCTGCCTTGCCGGCCGGTGATAAACTTAATCTTACTGCCGCCTTCCCGGATATATTCCCTTAAGTATTTTTCCCTCCAAAAATCCGTTTGAAAAGAAATGCCCGCCGACATTTCCTCCAGCATGCCGTTATCCGGATCCTCCACAGCAGCCGGTTCTTTGTATGATGTTTCTTCCGGTACGGCCATTGCCGCCTGTTCATTCATCTGTATATCCACCCTATTCCTCCTGCCACACTTAGTTCGGATCAGTCAGCACTCACCGAAAGAACCGGATAGTTGCCAGATACTGCTCCTGGCCGGCCTGATCCAGTATGCGGATAGCCTGAATATTATTTCTGCTGGGCCCAAACTGAAATCTTCTTCCGTCCTTTGTTTCGGTCACATCGGAGGAATACAGGCGCGCCAGGTCAAACGCATAGCTCTGCTGATCGTAATCCCTGCGGAATCTGCCCATGGGCGCCAACAGCTTATACAGCTTGGTCAGATAGATGTCCGCATCTTTTCCCTTATTCTGTTTTAACACCGCAGTGTCATAGGCCTCCGCCAGTTCATTCACAAAGCTTACGGCATTAAACGGAGCCTTCATAAGTCTGGCCTGTCCGTCCTTAATACCCTGTACAAAGCTTAGCGGACGCATGCACTGCACTTTTTTACGGTCCACATAAATATCCTGATTCTCTGTATCAAAACGAACTCTGTAGGGGAACATCTCATAAACGGGAAATTCGCCCTTAACATCCACTCCGCTCTCGCTGCAGCATTCCAGCATCTGACTGGCAAAGTCTCCATTTTCAAAATATTCCTGTCTGTTAAAGCCTTCTGCCAAAGACTTCATATCCTGCAGGATCTGCTGTTGCCGGTCAGCCGCTTCCTTCGCCAGCACAATATCCCTGTCAAAGCTTTTCAGGTCTCCGCTTTCCATTTCTTTCTGTATGGACTTCTGCAGTTTTTGAATGACAGCTGTCCTGTCTTTTAATTCTTTAGCCAAAAGCTGATATTCCTGATATAATTCTTCGTAATTCATTTTGAATCCTTTCTGTTCTGTTATATTAGCTGCCAGCATTATTGCTGCCATATCGGCATTCCATTATATAGAAGTATACATAATATCATTCCACATTTCAACATTTTATTTCCGGATATGACTATGACATGGTATAATATCGACAGATATTATACCGCGCTGATTTCCGTCTGCGCAGCAGACAATTTCCCTGGGAAATCATGCGCATCCCCCCGGAGGGGCCATGTCAGCTTGCTGACATGGTATAATA
>OGGQ01002106.1_pt1 | contig 22859 bp, 17 predicted proteins | sample 1571191 | NCBI WGS metagenome assembly OGGQ01 (sample SAMEA2582061, study PRJEB24529) | metagenome | biome: Human gut stool | place: China | collected 2011
CAACTTCTGGGAGCACGGCTCCGGCCCCTGCGGTCCCTGTTCCGAGATTTATTATGACCGCGGGGAAAAATACGGATGCGGAAAACCGGGCTGTACCGTGGGATGTGAATGTGACCGTTATATTGAGGTCTGGAACAACGTGTTTACCCAGTTTGACAACGACGGACACGGAAATTATACGGAGCTTGCCCAGAAGAATATTGACACCGGCATGGGGCTGGAACGTCTTGCCGTGGTGGTACAGGATGTGGATTCCCTGTTTACCATTGATACCAATAAGGCACTTCTGGACAGAGTATGTGCTCTGGCCGGAAAAGAATATCAGAAAGATCATGAGACGGATGTGTCTCTTCGGATTGTAACGGATCATATCAAATCCTGTACCTTCATGATCTCCGACGGAATCATGCCTTCCAATGAAGGCCGCGGCTATGTGCTCCGCCGCCTTTTAAGACGTGCGGCACGTCATGGAAGAAAGCTGGGAATCGAAGGCAAATTCCTGGCAAACCTTTCCGATACGGTAATTGCACTTTCCAGAGACGGCTATCCGGAGCTGGAAGAAAAGAAAGTCATGATTTCCAAGGTTCTGACCGAGGAAGAGGATAAATTCAACAAGACCATCGACCAGGGACTTGCCATTCTTTCGGATATGGAAGAAGACATGAAAAAACAGGGTTCCTGCACCCTTTCCGGTGCCGATGCCTTCAAACTTTATGACACCTACGGATTCCCGCTGGATCTGACCAGAGAGATTCTGGAAGAAAAGAATTTCAGTGTGGATGAGGAAGGCTTTTCCGCGTGCATGAAAGAACAGAAGGACAAAGCCAGAAAGGCCAGAAAGACCACCAATTACATGGGCGCTGATGTCACTGTTTACCAGTCCATCGATCCGTCCATTACCACGGAATTTGTCGGTTATGACAGACTTGTCCATGATTCCCAGATCCAGGTGCTTACCACGGAAGACGAGATTGTGGAAGCCCTGACCGACGGACAGAAAGGAACGATCCTGGTAAAGGAAACACCGTTCTATGCCACCATGGGCGGCCAGCAGGCCGATGTGGGCGTGATTGAATCCGAAAACGGACGGTTCGTGGTGGAAGACACCATTAAGCTTCAGGGCGGCAAGGTGGGCCATGTGGGAAAAATGGTCAGCGGCATGTTCCGGACAGGAGAGACCGTGACTCTGTCCGTAAATGAGGAAAACCGGCTGCTGACAGCAAGAAACCACAGTGCCACACATCTGCTTCATAAGGCCCTCCGGACCGTGCTGGGAGAGCATGTGGAACAGGCCGGTTCTCTTGTGACCAAAGACAGACTGAGATTTGACTTTACTCATTTTTCCGCCATGACGCCGGAAGAACTGAAAAAAGTTGAGGATATGGTAAATGAAGAGATCCGTGCGGCTCTGGAGGTACGGACAGATATCATGGGACTGGAAGAAGCCAGAAAGACCGGAGCCATGGCCCTGTTCGGAGAGAAATACGGTGAGAAGGTCCGCGTCGTACGTATGGGAGATTTCTCAACAGAGCTCTGCGGCGGAACGCACGTGGCCAATACGGTATCCATCGGTTCCTTCAAGATCATATCCGAGGCCGGCATTGCGGCCGGTGTAAGACGTATCGAAGCGCTTACATCTGACGGACTGATTCATCACTATGAGCAGGTGGAAAAAGAACTGCATGATGCAGCAGCTGCTGCAAAGACAGCGCCGGCTGACCTGAAGGCGAAGATTGAGGCCATGATGGAAGAAATCAAGGCACTTCATTCTGAAAATGAAAAGCTTAAGGACAAACTGGCCAAGGAAGCCATGGGCGATGTAATGGATCAGGTGAAGGATGTGAACGGTGTCCGGGTACTGGCTGTCCGTGCAGACGGTGTGGATATGAACGGCCTCAGAAACCTGGGAGACCAGCTGAAGGAGAAGATCGGTGAAGGCGTCATTGTCATCGCTTCCGTTGCTGACGGAAAGGTGAATCTGATGGCTACGGCCACAGACGGAGCCCAGAAACGGGGAGCCCATGCTGGAAATCTCATCAAGGCCATTGCAGGTCTGGTGGGCGGAGGCGGCGGCGGCCGTCCCAATATGGCCCAGGCAGGCGGCAAAAATCCTGAAGGTGTCGAAAATGCCCTTGCCAAAGTGGCAGAAGTTGTCGGGGAACAGGTAAAAGGCTAAAAATTTTACTTTTCCATAAAAAATGTGTTGACGAATGTGTAATTTATGCTATAATCATAGCAGTGCTAAAAAATACCCAAACAGTTGTATTATGCACAATTACACAACTGGAGGGAGGTTAGGTGTGAGCGATGTCGAACGTAATTGTTAAAGATAACGAGAGCTTGGACAGTGCTTTACGCAGATTCAAAAGAAACTGCGCAAAGGCTGGTATTCAGCAGGAAATCCGCAAGAGAGAGCATTATGAGAAGCCAAGCGTAAGACGTAAAAAGAAGTCCGAAGCAGCAAGAAAACGCAAATACAATTAATTGCAGAAAAGGCGGACTGTCAGGTTGATTCCTGACAGTCTGTTTTTTTGTTTTCAGGAGTAAATTTTCCGTGGAACTTCACATATATTTACCATAAAAGGAATGGAACAGGGGACTGCGGATTGAGAAGGGAAAAGACGGAACGGAAATCGCTGGCGGAATCCTTTCATTTCCCGCAGGATGTGGCAAGTGGGGAAACTCTTCTGGAATTCACCGGAAAGTCCTCGGTCCGGATAGAGAATTACCGGAGCATCCTGGTCTATACCGACACACAGATCCGGATCCAGGCAAAAAAATACCAGCTCTGTATCATCGGAAAAAACCTGTGCATCCGGTACTATGACAAGGACGAAATGGTGGTTACAGGGCGTATGGAGTCCGTGTCCTTTGAATAAAGGAGAGAAAATTGTCTCGATGGAATCGTTTCTTTTTCTGCGGGGAAATCCTGGCCGGAATTGAGGGGCCGGGAACCGAACGGTTTTTCAATATTGCCGCTCAGAGGGAACTGGAGCTCTGTGAGATCCGAAGGGATCCGTCCACGGGAGTGACAACATTCCGCACCACGGCAGACGATTACAGGAAGATGAAATCTGTGGCAAGAAAGACAGGGGTACGGCTGAGAATCAGAGAAAAAAACGGGCTTCCATTCTGGCTGTACAGAAACAGAAAGCGAAAACTGTCAGCAGCCGGCCTGGCAGGATTTTTTGTGCTTTTATATGTCTGTTCTCTTTATGTATGGGATATTTCCTTTGAAGGCAATCGGAGGTTTACCGATGAAATGCTGCTCCACTATATGGAAACAATCCCGGTTGCCTGCGGAATGAAAAAGTCGGAAATATCCTGCGAAAATCTGGAAGAAAGCCTCAGAAGCCGTTTCCCGGAAATCACCTGGGCCTCCGCGGAACTGAAAGGAACCAGACTGGTGGTACATATCAGAGAAAATGAAACCATCCTGTCGCCGGAAGTGCCTGATGAAAGTCCCTGTGATCTTTCTGCATCCCGGGAGGGAACCGTGGTGAAAACCGTGGTGCGCAGCGGCATCAGTCAGGTGAAGGCAGGAGACCAGGTGACGGAGGGAAGTCTGCTGGTAAGCGGAACAATCCCGATTCTGGATGATTCCGGAACTCTTGTGAACAGCCATAAAGTGAGGGCGGATGCAGAAATCTATGCCATGACTGCACATACCTATGAAACAACCCTTTCCAGAACCAGAACAGAAAAGGCTTCCACAGGAAGAACGCGGAAAGGTATTTTTTTCCGCATTCTGGATCATTCGTTTCTGTTTCTTCTGCCGGCAGGAAACGGAGAGCACTGGGAATTTTTCATGGAGCAGCACCAGCTGAAACTGTCGGAAAATTTTTACCTTCCGGTCTACGGCTCGGTCATTACCGCCCGGGAATATATTCCCTATGAGAAAGCACTGACAGAAGAGGAAATCCGACGTGCAGCCGACGAGTATGAAAGGGAATATATGGAAAAATTGGGTGAAAAAGGTATACAAATCATTGGGAATGATGATAAAATAGAAACAGACAGTTCCGGAATCAGAATTACCGGAACCGTGACAGTGGTGGAGGATATTGCTGCGGCAGTTCCGATACCGGATCAAGACGAGGAGAATCAGACAGTCAATGAGCTTAATTGAAACCATTGTGGACATTCCGGCAGAACATGAACGGAAAGTCTGCGGCCAGTTTGACAGTTACCTGAAAAAAATCGAACGGACCCTTCATGTGTCCATGATCGCCAGAGACGGAGAAATCAAGATCATCGGACCTGAACATGCGGTCAGAAAGGCGAAAAGCGTTTTCTCCACGCTGGTGGAGCTTTCCATGAGAGGAGAAGAGATCGGAGAGCAGAACGTGGACTATGCCCTGGCTCTGTCCTTTGACGGCCAGGACGACAAACTTCTGGAGATCGACAGGGACATTATCTGCCATACCATAAACGGAAAGCCGGTGAAGCCCAAAACCCTGGGGCAGAAGCAGTATGTGGACCTGATACGGAAAAAAATGATTGTTTTTGGCGTGGGACCGGCAGGAACCGGAAAGACCTACCTGGGTATGTCCATGGCCATCCAGGCATTTAAAAACGGTGAGGTGAACCGGATCATTCTGACACGTCCTGCCATAGAAGCGGGCGAAAAGCTGGGGTTTCTGCCGGGAGATCTCCAGAGCAAGATCGATCCTTATCTGCGTCCCCTGTATGATGCCCTTTACCAGATCATGGGAGCGGAGAGCTATCTTCATAATGCAGAAAAGGGTCTGATCGAGGTGGCGCCTCTGGCATATATGAGAGGGCGCACTCTGGACAATGCATTTATTATTCTGGATGAAGCCCAGAACACCACCCAGGCCCAGATGAAGATGTTTCTGACCCGTATCGGATTCGGATCCAAGGTGATCATTACCGGAGACCAGTCTCAGAAAGACCTGCCTTACGGTACCGTATCCGGCCTGGACACGGCACTGAAAATACTGAAAAATATCGATGACATCGGAATCTGTTATTTTACCAGTGAGGATGTGGTGCGCCATCCGCTGGTTCAGAAAATTGTAAAGGCATATGATGAATACGAGGCCCGCGGAAAGCGGACCGTAAAAACGGAACGGCCGGAGATCAGAAAACCGGCGGGAAAGGAGCGGCGGCATGACAGTGACCATTGAGTATGAAGCTGCCGGGAAACTGGAACTTCCCTATGAGGAAATCATCCGGAATGTTGTGGAGGAATCCGTGGACTATGTGGAGTGTCCCTATGATGTGGAGGTCAGCATTCTGCTTACGGACAACGAAGGGATCCGTCAGATCAATCTGGACATGAGACAGATTGACGCCCCCACGGATGTTCTTTCATTTCCCATGTGTGATTTTGAAACACCGGGAGATTTCTCCCTTCTGGAGGATACTCCGGAGGAATATTTCAACCCTGACACAGGGGAACTGATGCTGGGGGACATTGTTATCTCAGTGGACAAGGTGAAAGAACAGGCGGAAAAATACGGCCATTCACAGACAAGGGAACTGGCTTTTCTGGTGGCACACAGCATGCTCCATCTGAGCGGCTATGATCACATGGAGGAAAGTGAACGGCTGGAAATGGAAGAAAAACAACGGGAAATTCTGGAACGGAGGGGTTACAGAAGATGAGGAAAAGGCACGGGTATGTCTTTTGGGGAATCGGATTTCTGGCGGCCGTGTTTTTCTGCGCCGGATGTTCCGGGAAGAAGGAGTCTGTTCCGGCGGCAGAGACTCTGGCGGAAACAGAAACGACTCCGGAAACCATGCATTCCATCGTACTGGAGACAGAAGAGGAAACAGAACCGGAAGAACCGGCGGAGCGGGTGGAAGTGAACGGAAAAATACGCAGCTACCTGACCGGGGAAATGGTGGCTGCGGAGAAGGCAGACAGGCGCCCGGTGGCTGTTATGATGAGCAATGACCGTCAGGCGCTTCCCCAGTATGGCATCAACCGTGCCGGCGTTGTGTATGAGGCTCCGGTAGAGGGCGACATGAACAGGTATATGGCTCTGATTGAGGATTATGACGATCTGGAGCGGATCGGTTCCGTCAGAAGCTGCCGTACCTATTATACGTATTTTGCCAGGGAATTTGATGCGGTTTATGTTCATTACGGGCAGAGCAATTTTGCCGTGCCGTATCTGAAAAATGTGGACCATATCAATGGAGTCGACAGTACGGGAAGCAGCGCTTTTTACAGAAGCAGAGACAAAAAAGCTCCGCATAATGCCTATACCAGCGGAGCAAAGCTCCGGGAGGCCGTGGAGAAACAGGGAATTTCCGATGAGTATTCAGAAGACTATGAAGGGCATTTCCGGTTTGCATCAGGATCCGGGCAGATTACTCCGGAGAATGGTGAAGACGCCTATAAGGTGGCGCCCGGATATCCCATGAACAGTCCCTGGTTTGAATACAATGAAGAAGACGGCCTCTATTACCGGTTTCAGTACGGAGCCCCCCACAACGGCAGTGAAGGACAGATTGCTGTCAAGAATATTATCTTTCAGTATGTGGAATACGGCTATTATGCCACCACCCCATATCTGAACATCAATGTGCATACAGGCCATGAAGGCAGATTCTTTACCAACGGAAAATATGAGAAGATTACCTGGGAAAAGGACGGGGAATTCGGTGTGACCCATTATTACGATATGGAAGGCAATGAAATTACCCTGAACAAGGGAAAGACCTGGGTGTGCATCATACAGACAGACCGTTACGACAAGGCGGAAATATATGGAAAGTAGAAGACAAAAACGGAAACAGGGGGCGGATTTCGTCATACAGGGGAGTATCCTGGCGGCCGCCTCCATTCTGGTGAGGATCATCGGAATCGCTTACCGGATCCCCCTGATCAATATTATCGGTGATGAAGGAATGGGCTATTACGGCACTGCGTTCAACGTGTACAATATTGCCCTCCTTTTGTCATCTTACAGCCTGCCGCTGGCGGTATCGAAACTGGTGGCATCCCGCCTGGCCAGAGGCCAGTACAGGAATGCTGCCAGAATCTTTCATGTGGCCCTGGGATACGCGACCATAGCCGGCGGCATCACAGCCGCAGTCATATGGTTCGGCGCGGACTTCTTTGCAGGAGAAGTTTTTTTTATGCCGTATGCGGCGTTTGCACTGAAGACACTGGCTCCCACTGTCTGGATCATGGCATATCTCGGAGTATTCCGCGGCTATTTTCAGGGACGGGGAACCATGGTGCCCACAGCCATGTCGCAGGTTTTTGAACAGATTATCAATGCGGTTGTCAGCGTGGCAGCGGGAAGCATCCTGTTTCAGGAGGCCTGGAAACTTGAGGTGCTGAAGGACCAGACGGGAACCGGATATTCCAATGCCTGGGGAGCCGCAGGCGGAACCATCGGAACCGGAAGCGGTGCACTGGGAGCCCTGCTTCTTCTGATGCTGCTTTTTCTGATCTGCCGTCCCATGATTCGTAGACAGAGGAGGAGGGACCGGGACAGCCGGCCTGAAAGCCGGGGACGGATTTCAAAGGCCCTGTTAATGACCGTAGTGCCTGTGGTTTTAAGCTCTGCTGTCTATAATCTCAACACTGTGGTGGACAACGGCGTTCTGGCGGCCAATTTCAACACCCTCGGGCGCGGAGATGAATTTGCCGGACTCTGGGGCGTTTATACCGGAAAATATCATCTGCTGATCAATGTACCGATGGCGGTATCCAGCGCCCTGGCGTCTTCGCTGATTCCTTCGGTGACGGCAGCGGTGGCGGAACGGAACCGGAAACTGGTGAGGGAACGGGTATCTTCCGCCATCCGTTTTTCCATGATGATTGCCATTCCTTCTGCTGTGGGACTTACCGTGCTGGCAGGCCCCATCAACAACCTGCTGTTTTCAGGAGATAATGAGCTGGCAGTCCGGATGACTCTTTACGGTTCTCTGGCAGTGGTGTTTTATTCCCTTTCCACTGTCACCAACGGAATTCTCCAGGGAATCGACCGGATGCGTGCGCCTGTGTTTCATGCTCTGATTTCACTGGCAGTTCATCTGGTCTTTCTGGAGATCATGGTTCTGGTACTGCATCTTGGAATTTTTTCTATGGTGTTTGCCAACATTGTGTTTGCAGTGTCCATGACCTTCCTGAATCACAGGACCATCTGCCGGACGCTGCGCTACAGGCAGGAGCTGAAAAAAACATTTCTGATTCCCATGATTTCATCGGCAGTCATGGGAGCCGCTGCTTTTTTTGTCTGCCGGCTTCTGTCGAAGACAGGGCATGAAGCGGCTGCTCTGGGAGGATCCATTCTGGCAGCTGTTCTGATTTACGGTATTCTGTATCTGCGCCTGGGAGGACTCAGCGCCGCAGAACTGAAAAGCATGCCGGGCGGAAAAAAGCTGTACCGCATTGCCTCAGCGCTGCGTCTGATATAAAAAACAGAAAATATGATTAAAAAAGGAAAAGAAAGCAGATACTGATACCAAAGGAGGAATTTTCCCATGAAAAAGTATGTATCCAGCTTTCTTTTCTTTTTATGTCTTACATCTGCCTGTCTGGTGGGCCTGTTTGTGATGACCGGAGAAAAGGAAGAGTCCGGGGAAGCCAGGGAAGTCCAGATGACAGAGTCTGTGGAACGGCCTGTATTTACGGAAAGCAGCGCACCCGGGTATAACCTGGTGCTGAATCAGGAACGGGTGGATTCCGTACAGCAGGAAACCACGGAAAAAACGGGAATCTACTGTCTGGTGGCGGAAGAAGGATATCTGATCGTATATGACCGGGATCTGGAGACAGTCAATATGTTTACCCATATGCCTCTGGCGGATTTTCCGGTGGATGAGCAGGAAAAACTGATGGAGGGGATCTGGTTTCCCACCATGGCTGAAATTTTCAGCTATCTGGAATCCTATACCAGTTAAGACTTGAAATTTCATCATCTTCCCGATATACTATTGCATATATATTCAGGCGGGAGGAAATTATGAGCAGAGAAGGCATCATTATCGGCGGAGGGGCGTCCGGTCTGACTGCGGCAATTTCAGCTGCCAGACGGGGCGCCCGTGTGACAGTTCTGGAACATATGCCCCGGGTGGGGAAAAAAATACTGTCCACCGGAAACGGAAAATGCAATATGACCAATCTTTTTCTGGATGCCTCCTGCTATCGCTGCAGCTGTCCGGAATTTCCCATGGAGGTAATCCGCCGGTTCCCGCCAGAGGAAACCATCCGCTTTTTCAGACAGCTGGGGATTCTGACCACAGACAGGAACGGATACGTATATCCCGCCTCAGGACAGGCCCAGACGGTGCTGGATGCCCTGCGGGAAGAAGCGGAAATGCTTGGGGTGACTGTGGTTCTGGACTGTCATGTGCGGACTCTGAGAAAAAAAGGACAGCGTTTTTATGCGGATACGGACCATGGAAATTTTTCCGGGGATTTTCTGATCCTGGCAGCCGGCTCCATGGCTGCTCCTTCCACCGGATCCGACGGCAGCGGATATGAACTTTCCCGTGTGTTCGGACACAGAATCCTTACGCCGCTTCCGGCTCTGGTACAGCTCTGCTGTCAGGGCGGATTTTTCCGGTCTGTGGCCGGGGTCCGTACGGAAGCGTCTGTTTCACTTTATTCCGGCGGGCAGCTTCTTGCGTCTGACCGCGGAGAACTGCAGCTGACGGATTACGGGATTTCCGGAATTCCGGTCTTTCAGGTAAGCCGCTATGCCTCACAGGCGCTTCACCGCAGGAAACAGGTGACGGCAGTTCTGGATTTTCTGCCCTCCATGGACCATCATGAACTGTTTGAACTTCTGCGTGAACAGAAAAAATATCTGTCAGGCCGGCAGGCCGGCACGTATCTCAATGGAATTTTTCATAAAAAACTTGCAGCCCTGTTTTTAAAAGAAGCCGGAATCCGTCCGGAAACCCCTGTGGAGCAGCTGGCAAAGCAGGAACTTGCGGCTCTCTGCAGAATCATCAAGGAATTTTCCGTCCCGGTGGTGAAAACCAATTCCTTTGCCCAGGCCCAGGTGTGCGCCGGAGGCGTTGATACATCGGAAGTGGATCCTGAGACCATGGAGTCACGTCTGACGGAGGAACTGTATTTTGCCGGGGAGATTCTGGATGTGGACGGAATCTGCGGCGGCTACAATCTTCAGTGGGCCTGGTCCAGCGGATATCTGGCCGGGAAACAGGCAGCGGGGAAAGGAATATGATTACATATGATTCGGATTAATCAGCTGACTCTGGCTGCAGATCACAAGCCGGAGGCCATCAGAAAAAAAGCGGCACGGATGCTGCGGATCTCCGAAGATGCCATCGAAGATCTTACCGTGGTGAGGCGTTCCGTGGATGCCAGAAAAAAAGGCCAGCTGCTGTTCAGCTATATCGTGGATGTCAGACTCAGGCCGGATACAAAAGAAGCATCGGTGGTGAAAAAAGCTGCCAATGTCAATATCCGCCGGGAAACGGAAATCCGTTACCGTTATCCCGAGCCGGGATCCGTCCGTATAACAGAACGTCCGGTGGTGATCGGAGCCGGTCCGGCGGGACTGTTTGCGGCGCTGGCCCTGGCAGAAAACGGATATATGCCTGTCATCTGCGAACAGGGCGATGATGTGGATGCGAGAACGGAAAAAGTGGAAGCTTTCTGGCGCCTTGGTGATGAAGCTCTGGACATCAGGTCCAACGTACAGTTCGGAGAAGGCGGCGCCGGTACGTTTTCCGACGGGAAACTCAATACCCTGGTAAAGGATGTTTCCGGCAGAAACCGCAGAGTCCTGGAAATTTTCACGGAGGCAGGGGCAGATTCCTCAATCCTCTATGACAGCAGGCCCCATATCGGAACAGACGTTCTGCGGACGGTGGTAAAAAATATCCGGAAAAAAATCGTGGACGCCGGAGGAGAAGTCCGTTTCCGATGCCGGGTCTGTGATTTTATGGAAGAAAACGGGCGGCTTTGCGGGGTGATACTGGAAAACGGTGAGATTCTCCGTACCGGTCAGGTGATTCTGGCCGGCGGGCACAGTGCACGTGAACTGTTTGCCGTGCTGGAACGTCTCAGGGTTCTTATGGAGCCCAAGGCATTTGCAGTGGGTTTCCGGGTTCAGCATCCCCAGTCTCAGATAAATCTGTCACAGTACGGGCAGGAGGAAAATCCCCTGCTGGGTGCGGCACCGTATAAGGTTACTGCGAAAACTTTCTCCGGAAGAGGTGTGTATTCTTTCTGCATGTGTCCCGGCGGTTTCGTTGTAAACGCATCTTCGGAAAAGGGACGTCTGGCAGTCAATGGTATGAGCAACGCAGACCGGGGAAGCGGCACGGCCAACAGTGCCATCATTGTTTCCGTGACTCCCGGCGATTATCCCGGTTCCGGCCCGCTGGCCGGGATCCGGTTTCAGAAGCAGCTGGAGGAAAAGGCATTTTCTCTGGGAAGCGGAAAAATTCCGGTGCAGCTTCTGGGAGATCTGAGGACAGGAAAAATATCGGAACGGTTCGGGGACGTGGAGCCCAGATTCTGCGGCGCATACCGTTTTGCAGACCTGAGCCGTCTGATGCCGGAAGAGCTGACCGGTGCCTTTCTGGAAGGAATGGAGCAGTTCGGAAGAAAAATAAGAGGATTTGACAGATATGATGCCATTGTGGCCGGAATTGAAAGCAGAACTTCCTCTCCGGTGCGGATCCTGAGGGATGAACAGATGGAAAGCAGCATGAAAGGACTCTTTCCCTGCGGAGAGGGCGCCGGTTATGCAGGCGGAATCACTTCCGCGGCAATGGATGGCCTGAAAGTGGCGGAAGAGCTGATACGCAGGTATCGCCCGGATTATGCCTGACAGGCAGAAGGGTAAAAGAACCGTCCGGGAAATTCCGGACACAGACAGCAAAGAGAGGATGGAAACAGTATGGAACAGTCTGCAAGAGAAAAGCTGAAAGAAAAGAAGAGAATTGTCATCAAGATCGGTTCCTCATCTCTGACCCACACACAGACCGGGGATCTGAATCTTGCGAAAATAGAAAAGCTGATCCGTGTCATCAGTGACCTGAAAGGCCAGGGCAGAGAAGTGGTACTGGTATCTTCCGGAGCCATTGCGGCCGGAAGACAGGCGCTGGGATGCCAGAAGCCTGAAACCGTAGCAGAGAAACAGGCCTATGCAGCCGTAGGGCAGGCCCGGCTCATGATGGTGTATCAGAAACTTTTTTCTGAATACAACCAGACTGCCGCGCAGATTCTCATGACCAAAAATACCATTGTGGATGCGGTTTCCAGAGGCAATGCCCATAATACCTTTGAAGAACTTCTGAAACTGGGAACTGTGCCCATTGTCAATGAAAACGATACGGTTTCCACTTATGAGATCAAATTCGGAGACAACGACAGGCTTTCCGCCATTGTGGCCGCGCTGATCGGAGCAGATCTTCTGATTCTGCTTTCGGACATCGACGGACTTTATTCGGACGATCCCAAGCGGAATCCGGACGCTTCCTTTATCGGTCAGGTGGACGAGATCTCCGATGAGCTTCTGTCCATGGGCAAATCCACCACCGGCAGCGATGTGGGAACCGGCGGTATGGCTGCCAAGCTTTATGCCGCCAGAATTGCTACTGACAGCGGGTCCGACATGGTGATTGCCAATGGCGATGATGTGGAAGTCATCTGGGATATTCTGGGAGGGAAATCCTGCGGAACCCTGTTTACGGCACATAAAAGCTCGGATTTTGAGCTGATTGATTACATTCAGAGCGTTCATTGAGAACGGGAAACGGAGCAGTTATGAATCAGGAAAAAATTGACAGAATCAACAGCCTTTATCATAAATCACAGTCTGTGGGACTTACGGAGGAAGAGAAAGAGGAACAGGCGGCGCTGAGAAAGGAATATCTGGCCGCCATAAGGCAGAATCTCAGGGGAACGCTCAACAGCATCTCCATCCGCGAGAAAGACGGAACCATCACGGATCTTGGGAAAAAATTCGGCGGTGTCAGCGGAAAAGAAAACTGATGGACCAAGGGGACAGTATGGAGAAACGGAAAGAGCGGGAGCGGATCCGGCAGCTGGCAAAAACTTTTTCAGAAGCCGACAGGGCGCTGATGGACAAAAAACTTCTGAAGAATCTGGAAAATCATATATGGTTTCAGCAGGCTGACTGTGTTTATGCCTATGCGCCTCTTGAAACTGAGGCGGGAGGCCGGAACCTTCCCGGATTCATCCTGGCATCCGGGAAAAAACTGGCACTTCCCAGGGTGGAAGGAGAACAGATCGTTTTCTGCTTTGTGGAATCGGAAGATCAGCTGGAAAAAGGTGCATTCGGAATCCAGGAGCCGGCGCAGGAATGTCTGGAAGCCGGAGATGCAGAAGCACTGATGCTGGTTCCGGGAGCCGCCTTTACTCCCGAAGGCATCCGCCTGGGAAAAGGGGGCGGGTTCTACGACCGCTTTCTTCAGAAGGAACCGTGCCACCGTACCCTGGGGCTGGCCTATGGATATCAGATTGTTCCGCAGCTGGAAGAAACTGACCACGACCGGAGAGTCATGGGGATAATCACGCCGGAACGCATCTGGACCGCAGAGCCGGTCCGGCTGCAGCTTTCCGGATCACAGGAAATTCTGAAACAGAAAAAACAGAAGGAGAGGGATCAGAACATGTTGGAAGAAATCGGCAGAAAAGCAAAAGAGGCGTCATTCCTTCTTGGAAAAATGGGAACGGGTGAAAAAAACAGGGGACTTCTTGCCGCAGCAGATGCCATTCTGAACGGCCGGGAAGAAATTCTGGAAGCCAACGGCCGGGATGTGGAACGCGCCAGAAAACGCGGTATGGCTCCGGGCCTGGTGGACCGGCTGCTGCTGACACCGGAAAGGATCCAGGGGATTGTGGAAGGCATGCGGCAGGTGGCTGATCTGGAAGATCCTGTGGGGGAAGTGCTTTCCATGAAAAAAAGGCCCAACGGCCTTGTGATCGGGCAGAAACGGGTCCCGCTGGGAGTTGTGGGCATTATCTATGAAGCCAGACCCAATGTGACCGCGGATGCCTTTGCCTTATGCTTCAAAACCGGAAATGCCTCTATTCTCCGGGGCGGAAGCGACGCCCTGGAATCCAATACTGCCATCACGGACTGTATCCGGCGCGGCCTGGTTTCCTGCGGAATCACAGAAGATGCTGTTCAGCTGATTACCGATACGGACCACGAAACTGCCAGAGAGTTCATGCAGATGCGGGAATATCTGGATGTGCTGATTCCAAGAGGCGGAGCCGGACTGATCCGGTCCGTTGTGGAAAACAGCAAGGTACCTGTCATAGAGACAGGAACCGGAAACTGCCATATCTATGTGGATGAGACCGCAGATTTCCAGATGGCACTGGATATCATATTCAATGCCAAAACCCAGAGAATCGGTGTCTGCAACGCCTGTGAGTCCACTCTGGTTCACAGAAAGATCGCCGGAGAATTCCTGCCGCTCCTGAAAAAGAGGCTGGATGAGAAACAGGTGGAAATCCGCGCGGACGAGGCAGCAAGAGCCATTGTTCCGGAATTCACTCCGGCCACGGAAGAAGACTGGGGAACAGAATATCTGGATTATATTCTTTCCTGCAAACTGGTGGATTCCGTGGACGAGGCCATTGCCCATATCAACCGCTATAATACAGGCCATTCGGAAGCCATTATAACGGAAAGCTATGAAAATGCCCGGAAGTTCCTGGATGAAGTGGATGCGGCAGCCGTGTATGTCAATGCTTCCACACGCTTTACCGATGGCTTTGAGTTCGGCTTCGGCGCGGAGATCGGAATCAGTACCCAGAAACTGCACGCCAGAGGTCCCATGGGGCTCACCGCGCTTACCTCGACAAAATATATCATTTACGGAGACGGGCAGATCCGGAAATAACTGCCTGAATCTGTATCCGGAGCCGGGACACCGACTGCCGGATGTGACATCAGAAAAATCTTGTTCATTCTGCGGCCGGTCATGGGAACAGTGACCGGCCGCAGCCGGATTATCCGGCATACCGCTCGATACTATCTCACATACGTTTCCTTTTTCGGATTGTCTTCCCGGCAGACGATGGCTTTAATGAACGCAACAGGGAAGTCCGGAGGAAAAACAGATGGTTTCCGTCTTTTTCCTGACAAAATATTACGTTAAATTTACAGTCATGGTAATCTGGTTGCATTTTTTCCCATTCAAGTTTATAATGAATACGTTAATGAATCAGAGTGGAGACTGAAAATGAAAACAGAGATGCAATGCATGAATCAGGTTCCGGCTGCGGAGCCTGAAAGACAGCAGTATTTTATAAAACTGGTCAGAGAACAGGTGGAAGCCCTCAGCAGGAAAAAAGGACGCAGGCTCACCTGTTTTATCACGACATTCGGATGCCAGATGAACGCCAGAGATTCCGAAAAGCTTCTGGGAATTCTGGAACAGGCAGGATTTGTGCCGGGAGAGGATGAAAACGCTGATTTTGTCCTGTACAATACCTGCACCGTCCGGGAAAATGCCAATCTGAAGGTTTACGGCCGCCTCGGCCGCCTGAGCAGCATGAAACGCAGGAATCCGGAAAAGCTGATTGCCCTGTGCGGATGCATGATGCAGGAAAAAGAAGTGGTGGAGAAGATCCGGAAAAGTTACCGTTTCGTGGATATCATTTTCGGTACACACAATATTTTCAAACTGGCGGAACTTCTTTATGAACGTCTGTCAGAGAAACATATGGTGGTGGATATCTGGGAAGGAACGGATCAGATCGTGGAAGATCTTCCTGTGGAACGGAAATATCCCTTCAAATCCGGTGTCAACATCATGTTCGGATGCAACAATTTCTGCAGTTACTGTATTGTTCCGTACGTGAGAGGAAGAGAACGGAGCAGGAATCCGGAAGATATCATAAATGAAATCAGAGCGCTGGTGGACGACGGTGTGGTGGAAGTCATGCTTCTGGGGCAGAATGTAAATTCCTATGGAAAGACGCTGGAATCTCCCATTTCTTTTGCGGAACTTCTGAGAAGAGTGGAACAGATCGAAGGACTGGAACGGATCCGTTTTATGACATCCCATCCCAAAGATCTTTCCGATGAACTCATTCAGGTGATGAAAGAGTCCAGAAAAATCTGCCGGCATCTTCATCTGCCGCTGCAGTCCGGCAGCAGCAGAATTCTGGAACGGATGAACCGCCGGTATACAAAGGAACAGTATCTGGAACTGGTGGACAGAATCCGCAGGGCGATTCCGGATATTTCGCTTACCACGGATATTATTGTCGGATTCCCCGGCGAAACCGAAGAAGATTTTGAAGAAACCATGGACGTGGTAAGAAAAGTAAAATATGACAGCGCGTTTACCTTCATATATTCCAGACGCACCGGCACACCCGCTGCCGCCATGGCGGAGCAGGTTCCGGAAGAAGTTGTGAAGGCCCGGTTTGACCGCCTTCTTTCCCTGGTACAGGAGATTGCCGCGGAAGTAATCTCCCGGGATGAGGGAACCGTTCAGAAGGTGCTTGCTGAAGAGCGCGATACCCATAAGGCCGGATGGCTTACCGGCAGGATGAGCAACAACACGGTCGTTCACTTTGAAGGAGGACCGGAACTCATCGGCAAAATCGTGGATGTATCTCTCGATGAAGCCAAAGGCTTTTATTTCATGGGAAGCCTAAAAAAATAAAAGGAGCAGGGTACAATGAAACTTCCAATGAAAAAACTGACGGCCGCGGCAGTTGCTGCAGGACTCTCCGTATCTTTAAGCTTTACGGCGGTTGCAGAAGAAAAATTCGGACCGGGATTTGATCTGACACCTGACGAAACACAGAGCGGAGAGAGCCAGAATCAAGGCGGCCAGGAAGAAAACCAGACGGATTCCCAGCAGGGCGGTGAAGAACAGTCAGCAGGAACCGAGACACAGGAAGGTGAGTCCGGACAGCAGACAGGGACGGATTCCGGACAGGTCCAGTATCCGGAAGGAATGGTTCCCAACACCAATCTGTACGGCGGAAACGTGGACATAACGCCTACCAATGCACAGGCTGTCTGGGATGCGGTGGAAGTATTCGGACAGCCGGCCAATGTGGAAGGCCAGTATACGTGGCTTTCTGCCAAACTGAAAAACGGACTTGAAGGAAAACTTTCCTACAGGCCATATGTCAACAACGGCGGCTGGCTTCAGTTTTACTCGGACGGAGAGCCGGCAGGAGGAACGGAAGGTTCCACATATGTGGAGGCCATCCAGATGCATCTGACCGGCAAAGCCGCAGAACAGTATGATCTTTATTATGCCGTTTCCACAGCGCAGAGGGGACAGCTGGGATTTGCCGAAGCAGGGCAGATCGCGGGTACCATTGATGTGGGAGACTGGATCACGGATCTGAAAGTGGTTCTGGTTCCCAAGGGAACCGGTGCGCCGGCTTCCACCATGGACCGGTATTTCGGACCGTTTTCCGGACGGATCCAGTTTACGGAAACAGCTGCCACCTGTGTGAATGCAGACGGAACTCCCTATACGGGATGGGCGGATTATGATGAACTCCGTTACTATTTCCAGAATGGTCAGGTGGTGACCGGATGGCAGTATATTGACGGCCTGAAATTCTATTTCTACCCCAACGGGCAGCTCTGTCAGGATGTGGATGACCTGATCGGAAAACAGAGTGAATATCTCATCAAGGTCAACAAAACCCTCAACTGCCTGACTGTATATGCCAGGGACGGTGCCAACGGATTCATCATTCCCGTAAAGGCCATGCTGACATCCGTGGGAGACGATACTCCCATCGGAACCTTTGAGACACCGGAAAAATACCGCTGGAGACTGATGTACAACGACACGTATACGCAGTATGCCACAAGAATCCAGGCAGGTGCGGGATTCCTGTTCCATTCCATTACATACGAGACGACAGATCCCCATACGCTGATCACCAGCGGATACAACGGACTGGGAGTGGTACGTTCGGCAGGATGCATCCGTCTTACATGTGAAAATGCCAAATGGATCTATGACAACTGCAGGATTGGTACCAAGGTAACAATCTACGAAGATCCCAATGTGCCGTCTCCGTTTATGAAACCGTACGTGGTACTGATTCCCGACGATCAGAATTATGATCCGACGGACCCGAATGTGTAAGGATAGAAGGGAAAAGAAAGTGGCACAATTATCACCAATGATGACACACTACCTGGAGACAAAAAAGCAGTATCCTGACTGCATTCTGTTTTACCGTCTCGGGGATTTTTATGAAATGTTCTTTGAGGATGCCATTACGGTATCCCGGGAACTGGAAATTACACTGACAGGAAAAGACTGTGGATTAGAGGAACGCGCACCTATGTGTGGCGTTCCTTATCACGCAGTGGAGGGATACCTGACCCGTCTGGTTCAGAAAGGCTACAAGGTGGCCATTGCGGAACAGATGGAAGATCCGAAACTGGCCAAGGGACTGGTGAAGCGTGAAGTGATCCGGGTGGTAACTCCCGGCACCATAACCAGTTCTCAGGCTCTGGATGAGACAAAAAACAACTACCTGATGGGCGTTGTCTATACGGGAAATACTTATGGCATAGCGACGGTTGATATTACAACCGGCGATTTTTTTGTTACTGAGGTACAGTCGGAACGGACCCTGCTGGACGAGATCAACAAGTTCTCACCATCCGAGCTGGTATGCAGCGAGTCTCTTTTCATGTCCGGACTGGATATGGAAGAACTGAAGAACCGGTATCATCTGGCAGTTACGGCGCTGGATAACCGCTTCTTTTCGGATGATACCTGCCGGAAGGTCCTTAAGGAACATTTCCATGTCATGAGCCTGGAAGGGCTGGGTCTGGGCGAGTACGAAAACGGCATGATTGCCTGCGGATGTGTGCTTCAGTATCTTTATGAGACACAGAAAAATGACCTTTCTCACCTGACCAAGCTGACGCCTTATACCACGGGACAGTTTATGGTCATCGATACCTCCACCAGGAGAAATCTGGAACTGGTGGAAACGCTGAGGGAGAAACAGAAGCGGGGAAGCCTTCTCTGGGTCCTGGACAGGACCAGAACGGCCATGGGCGCCAGAATGCTGAGAACGTTCATTGAACAGCCTCTGGTCAGCGCATCGGAAATCGGCCGGCGCCAGGAAGCCATTGAAGAACTCAACATGAACTACATTTCACGCGAGGAGATACGCGAATATCTGAATTCGATTTATGATCTGGAGCGGCTGATCGGACGTATCAGTTACAAAACGGCCAATCCCCGCGATCTTCTGGCATTTAAAAATTCCCTGGCCATGCTGCCGCATATTCGCCGGATCATGGGAGAATTTTCCTGCAGCCTGTTAAAAGATATCTGTCAGGATATGGACGAGCTTTCGGATCTTCATGACCTGATTGCACGTGCCATTACCGATGAACCGCCCATTACAATCCGGGAAGGGAACATCATCAGGGACGGCTTCAGTCCGGAGGCGGACCGGTACAGAAAAGCCAAGACCGAAGGAAAAACCTGGCTGGCGGATCTTGAAAACACGGAACGGGAAAAGACCGGCATCAAGACACTGAAAGTAAAGTTCAATAAAGTTTTCGGCTACTATTTTGAAGTGACCAATTCCTTCAAAGATATGGTGCCGGATTATTTTATCCGCAAACAGACCCTGACCAATGCGGAGCGCTATACCACAGACCGGCTGAAGGAACTGGAAGACATCATCATGGGAGCCGAAGACCGTCTGTATACGCTGGAATATGAGCTTTTCTGTCAGGTGCGGGATCAGATTGCCGGAGAGGTTTTAAGAATTCAGAAAACAGCCAAGGCCATTGCCGGCATCGATGTGTTCACATCGCTGTCTTCCGTGGCCACTCGGAATAATTATGTGAAGCCGAAAATCAATGAAAAGGGGATCATCAGCATAAAAAACGGACGGCATCCCGTGGTGGAACGGATGATGCGGGACGATCTGTTTGTGGCCAATGACACTTTCCTGGACAACGGAAAAAACAGAATTTCCGTGATCACAGGCCCCAATATGGCGGGAAAATCCACCTATATGCGTCAGACCGCACTGATTGTTCTGATGGCCCAGATCGGAAGCTTCGTGCCGGCTGATGCGGCAAACATCGGCATCTGTGACCGGATTTTCACCCGTGTGGGAGCGTCTGATGATCTGGCCTCCGGTCAGAGCACATTTATGGTGGAAATGACGGAGGTTGCCAATATTCTGAGAAATGCCACCAGAAACAGCCTTCTGGTTCTGGATGAGATCGGACGCGGCACCAGCACGTTTGACGGCCTTGCCATTGCCTGGGCGGTCATTGAGTATATCAGCAATACAAAAATTCTGGGGGCCAAGACCCTGTTTGCCACCCATTATCATGAGCTGACGGAACTTGAGGGAACCATCGGAGGCGTCAACAATTACTGCATCGCTGTCAAGGAGCAGGGCGAAGACATTGTTTTCCTCCGAAAGATTGTAAAAGGAGGCGCTGACAAGAGCTACGGAATTCAGGTGGCCAGGCTGGCCGGAGTCCCGGATTCAGTCACTGCCAGAGCACGGGAACTGGTGGAGGAACTTTCCACTGCCGATATTACATCCCACGCCAGAGAGATCGCCGAGGCCCATGCCAACGTATCCCAGCATAAGGCAGTTGCCAGGCCGGATGAGGTGGATATGAATCAGCTTTCTATTTTTGATACGGTGAAAGACGATGATATTGTCAAGGAACTGCGGGACCTGGAACTGTCCACCATGACACCCATTGACGCCCTGAACACCCTTTACCGTCTGCAGACAAAACTGAAAAACAGGTGGAGCTCATAGCCTTTGCAGAGAGAGGAGACTGTAATGCCCATTCAGGTACTGGATCAGAATACAATCAATCAGATCGCTGCCGGAGAAGTGGTGGAGCGTCCGGCATCCGTGGTAAAGGAACTGATGGAAAACGCCATTGATGCCGGCGCCACCGCAGTGACTGCGGAGATTCGCGACGGAGGGATCGGCTTTATCAGAATTACCGACAATGGCTGCGGAATTCCCGGGAAGGAACTTCCGCTGGCTTTTCTCAGACATTCCACCAGCAAGATCCGTACTGCTGCCGACCTTCTTACGGTGGCCTCCCTGGGATTCCGCGGTGAGGCACTTTCCAGCATTGCGGCGGTCTCTCAGGTGGAAGTGATTACCAGAACGGCAGAAAGCCTCAGCGGCTTCCGTTACCAGATTGAAGGAGGAGCGGAGAAAAGCCTGGAAGAGGTGGGGGCTCCGGAAGGCACCACATTCATTTCCAGAAATCTTTTTTTCAACACGCCGGCAAGAAGAAAATTTCTGAAGACGCCGGCAACGGAAGGCGGTCATGTGGCAGACCTGGTGGAGAAAATTGCCCTGTCCCATCCGGAGATTTCCATACGGCTTATTGTCAATAATCAGATCCGCCTTCATACATCGGGCAATCATAACCTGAAAGACATTATTTATACGGTTTACGGAAGAGAAATTGCGGCAAACCTGATTCCGTTCCGGGCGGAAAACGAGCTGTTTTCCATATCCGGCTTTATAGGAAAGCCGGTGATCGCCAGAGGAAACCGGAATTTTGAGAATTATTTTATCAATGGAAGATACATCCGCAGCAGTCTTGTGGCCAGAGCCATTGAGGATGGATACAGGAGTTACATGATGCAGCATAAATATCCCTTTACCCTGCTGCATTTTCAGGTGGAGCCGGAATTCATCGATGTCAATGTCCATCCGTCCAAAATGGAAATCCGTTTCAAGGACGGCGAACTGGTGTACCGTACCATCTGCAGCACCATCGGAGAAGCACTGAAGGAAAGAGAACTGATTCCTTCTGTGGAAGTTCCCAGGACGGAGGCATCTTTGGGCGCTGCGGCTTCTGCGGAACCTGCCGGTCCCGAAGTCCGGAACGGAGAGGACAGAAAAGCAGAGACCAAAAAAGAACCAGCGCATAAAGAAACATCCTTCACCGGAAACCCAAAACCGGAAAACGGTTCCGTACCGGAACCCGTAACATCCGGGAATCTGGCACGGGGCCCTGAGCCTTTTGAAGTACACCGCAGAGAAGCCATGGCCATCCGGGAAAAGCCGGCTTTTTACGGTATAAAAGAATCCGGGGAACACCGCGGAAAAGAAAATATCCCGAAAGCTCCGGAGTCCGGAAAGGCGCCGGAGACAGCTGCGGCAAACGAAGAACATCTGCCGGAAAAAAAGCCGTGCGGAGAAGAGAAGCGGGAGAACAGGCAGCCACAGCAGATGGAAATGTTTGACGGCCGTCTGCTTTCCAGTGAAGCCCGCAGCAGCCACAGACTCATCGGCCAGCTGTTTGATACGTACTGGCTGGGGGAATATCAGAATCAGCTTTTCATCATAGATCAGCACGCGGCTCACGAAAAAGTACTTTTTGAGAAGACATTCGCAACGCTGAAAACCAGGGAATACGGCTCTCAGAACATCAGCCCGCCCATTATTCTGACTCTTTCTCTTCAGGAAGAGGAACTGCTGAAAAAATACCAGAAAGATTTTTCCGATATCGGATTTGAAATCGAACCCTTCGGAGGAAAAGAATACGCTGTGCGGGCGGTGCCGGCAAATCTGTTTTCCCTGGCACAGAAAGATCTTCTGATGGAACTGCTGGACGGCCTTTCCGAGGACACGGGACCTGCCGGATCCGAACTGGTATATGACCGGATCGCTTCCATGTCCTGCAAGGCGGCTGTAAAGGGAAATCACCGTCTGTCTGAACGGGAAGCCAATGAACTCATTGACCAGCTCCTGAAGCTGGAAAACCCATATGCCTGCCCCCATGGACGTCCCACCATTATTTCCATCAGCAGGTATGAACTGGAAAAAAAGTTCAAGAGGATTGTATAAATGAAACAGCCTTTGATCATTCTTACAGGGCCGACCGCTT
>OGGQ01002108.1_pt1 | contig 22854 bp, 18 predicted proteins | sample 1571191 | NCBI WGS metagenome assembly OGGQ01 (sample SAMEA2582061, study PRJEB24529) | metagenome | biome: Human gut stool | place: China | collected 2011
CCCTCCCCAAACCCCACCCCTTTCCCTTCAAAGACTTTTGACTTTATCGAATCCCTGTTCGGTGTTTTTCCTGCAAGCGCAAGAAAAGCCCGCTTAAACATATTTCGTTTAAGCGGGCTTTTCTTAAGACAACAATTATTGGCTGCAACGGATATTTTTCCTCAACAGGCTAATACCCTTTTCCGTTTTCCGCCGGACGGAACTTCTTTCGCGCGGCCTCCCCGCCAGTCGAAAATCTTTGGAAGGGGGGGCTTGGAGGGGGCGGGGAACCGTTCTCTAGAAAGGTTCCCCGCCCCCTCCAAGCTTCTTCCTTTTCTTCCCCACACCTACTGCAAAATCTTCTCTTCAGGACCGGGGCCTTCGACGGGGTTGGAGAGGGTACCTATGCCTTCGATGGACACCTGCACGACGTCATCCGCCTGAATGGGCGAAATGCCGGGCGGCGTCCCTGTAAGGATGACGTCTCCGGGCATCAGCGTCATGACGCGGGAAAGGAAACAGAGCAAATCCAGAGGACGGAAAATCATGTCCCCGGTATTCGCGGATTGACGGACTTCGCCGTTTACAAGGCAACGGATGGAAAGATCGTTGATATCCTCAAGCTCGGTCTCAATCCACGGGCCGATGGGACAAAACGTATCGTAGGACTTGCAGTGGCCGATGAGCGGATCGACCTTCTGTACCTCGCGGGCCGTCACATCGTTGGCACAGGTGAACCCGAACAGGCTTTCCTCCGCCTCCTCCGACGTCAGGTTGCGGCATACCTTGCCCACGACCATCGCCAGCTCCGCCTCATGCTCGATGCGGCCCATGCCCGACGGCAATACGATCGGTTCGCCGTTACCGATAATGCTGCTCGGCGGCTTGAGGAAAAAACTCGGCATGTTGGGCAGGGGATACCCGAGCTCCTCAGCGTGCGCCTTGTAGTTGAGCCCGACACAAACGACCTTGGAAGGCGTTACCAGCGGAAGCACCTTCGCTTCGGAAAGCGGTATGGGTTCCATGTGCCCCGGCTGCTGGTGAAGACGGAACACCAACCCGTCCTCAAGGATGCCGTAATACGATGTGCCGCCGTGTTCGACCCGTATGATCCGCATGGAACGCTCCTTGTTTGCCTTTTAAAGCCGTCATAGGATACGCCAGCGCACGCCCGAACGCAACGAAACGGGGTTGCGCCGGATGCCGGGATGCCTTATTCCTTCCCGAATCCCTCAACATTCCCGCGTTTACCGCGACACATGGAGCATCTCCCGATGGCGCAAGGCACTTTCCATATCATCACGTTTGGCTGCCAGATGAACGTCAACGACTCGTTTTGGCTCGCCAGATCCCTGCAACGCCGAGGGTTCGTCGAATCGCCCCTTGAAAAGGCGGAAGTCGTCATCCTCAACACCTGCTCGGTGCGCGACAAACCGGAACAAAAAGTCTATGCCGCGCTTGGGCGCATCAAATATGAAACCCGCCGCGTGCCCGGCTCGTTTGCCGTGGTCGCGGGATGCGTGGCCCAGCAGATCGGCGCGGGCTTCTTTGAGCGTTTCCCGCAGGTACGGCTGGTCGTGGGCGGCGACGGGCTCGCCATGGCTCCCGACGCCATCGAAAGGCTGCATGGAGATCCTTCCCTGCGCCTGAACCTCACCGACTTTTCCGAAATCTACCCCGAACGCGATCCCGCCCTGCCCGCGCAAGGTGAAGGCGAGATCCCTCCAGTGGCCTTCGTCAACATCATGCAGGGCTGTGACAACTTCTGCACCTACTGCATCGTCCCCTTCACGCGGGGCCGTCAGAAATCCCGCGACGCCGGAGCCATCCTTGACGAATGCCGGGCGCTCATTGACAACGGCGCGAAGGAAATCACCCTGCTCGGCCAGAATGTGAACTCCTACGGCCTCGATAAGCACGCTTCCGGCGACACGTCGTTCGCACGCCTGCTGCGTAAGGTGTCGGAACTGCCCGGACTCGCCCGGCTGCGTTTCGTGACTCCGCATCCTAAAGATCTCTCCCCAGAGGTCATCGCCATGTTCGGGGAAGTTCCGAACCTCTGCCCGCGCCTGCACTTGCCGCTCCAAGCCGGATCGGATCGCGTGCTGGCCCGCATGAACCGCAAGTACGACATGGCCCGCTACATGACGCTTGTGGAAGGCCTCCGTGCCGCCCGCCCCGACATTGCCCTGTCCACGGACCTCATCGTCGGTTTTCCCGGCGAAACGGAAGAGCAATTTCAAGAAACGCTGGACGCCGTACGTGCGGTCAACTTCATGTCGAGCTTCTCCTTCTGTTATTCCGACCGCCCCGGAACCGCCGCCAGCCGCCACACCGACAAGGTCGAACCCGCCGAAAAGCTGCGTCGCCTCGAACGCTTGCAGGCTTTGCAGGAGGCTCTTTCCTCCGACTGGCTCAAGGCCCGCGTGGGCTGTAAAACGGATATTCTGCTTGAAGGGGCCAGCCGCAAACAGGACGGCGAAGATGCCGCCACTGAAAGCTGGCAAGGACGCGACCCGTGGGGCGACGCCGTCAACGTCTCCTTGCCTGCCGGAATCGGCAAAGCCGGCCTCATTGTGCCCGTCACTATTGTGACCGCAAAGAAACATTCTTTGATAGGCGAGTTGCGGGGATAACACTTCAGGGAAAAGGAACACCATGTTCGACTTTCATATTCATGTGAACTGCTCGGGCGGGCGCGACGGACTGCTGCCCTCGGAGGCCATGCGTCTGGCGAAATGCGCGGGATTCCGGGCCGTCGGCCTGATCGTCCGGGCCGATCCCTCGACCCTGCCGATCCTGCTGCCCACACTCAAAACGCTGGTGAAGACCTGTTCCCTGTACGCGGACATCGAGGCTTTCGCCGGGGTGGAGTTGGTGCATGTCCCCCCCGCCCTGCTGCCTGATGCCGTGGGGCAGGCGCGGGAGCAAGGTGCCGCACTGATCCTTGCGCACGGCGAAAGCATCCCCCGTCAGCTTGCCGATGTGGTGGAGACAGGGACCAACCTCGCCGCCATCAATGCGGGCGTGGATATTTTAGCGCATCCCGGCCTGATTACGGTGGAAGATGCCCAACTCGCCGCCGAGAAGGGCGTATTGCTGGAGCTGAACACGGCCCCCCGGCACTGTCTCGCCAACGGGCATATCGTCCGCATGGCAGAACGCTTCGGCTGCGAACTGCTGCTCAACTCTGACGCTTCCAGTTCAGCCGACTTTGAATCCCCCGACGTCACGCAGGCACTGCGCAAGGCCGCCGCCCTCGGTGCGGGCCTTGATGCCGAAGGGCTTTCGCGCCTTCATGTGACCGAAAGGAAACTTGTACAGAAACTGCTGCGCTTATAGAACGGATTGGCTTTAACATAATGTGAAGATATTGGGGAAGGGGAGGAGAACCTTTCTGGAGAAGGGGCCCCACGTTTCTTCTCCCCCTCCCCAAACCCCACCCTCTCCTCTTCAAAGACTTTTGTGTTTATCGAATCCCTGTTCACAGCTTTTCCGGCGCAGATTGCTATCAGAAGAATAATTTTTTCAAAGAGGAACAGCGTTAACAACACACTTTCAAAACAAATAGGAGAGCAAGTCCATCATGGCCTGCCCTAGGACACCCTCAGCAACGCCGCTCACTTCGAAAAGGGTACTCCTGACGGACTTGGAGCGAAAAGAAGCGGTTCCGTTTTCGGCTTCAGCCGGAGACGGAACCGCTTCTTTTCGCTTCGAGGGGGTCTGGGGAGCATCATACCCCCCAAGCCCGCCGGGAGGCATTTACTTCTTCAGATTCTCAGCCAGCAGCTCGGAGATGTGCGTCACCTTGAGGCCCTTGCCGTCCTTCTCCGCGCCGCCGCGGATCTGAAGCACACAGCCGGGGCAGTCCATGACCACACGGGCCGCGCCGGTATCCGCGATGCCGTCCAGCTTCTTGCGAAGCAGCGCGGCGGACACTTCGGGGAACTTGGCGGAGTACGTGCCGCCGAAACCGCAGCACACTTCCTCTTCGGCAGCCGGAACATAGTCGGCGGCAGCGGCGATGAGTTCACGCGGGGCTTCCTTCACGCCAAGGCCACGGCAAAGGTGACAAGAGGCGTGATAGGTTACCTTTTCGTCGCTGTGGTTGAAGCTTTCGGCGCTCAGTCCGAGCTTTTCCTTGGCGAACGTGCTGAAGTCCATAACCTTGTCCGCAAGCGCCTTTGCACGGGCCTGACGGCCGGGCTGCCCGGCGAACAGTTCCACATAGCCTTCCTTGAGCTGCGAGGCGCAGGAGGCGCAAAGGGTCAGGATGACATCGTAATCGCCCTTCTCGAAGGCGTCCATATTCTGGAGCGCCACGTCACGGGCGGTTTCGCGCTGGCCCATCATCACCACGGGCAGGCCGCAGCAGGACTGATCCATCGGGAAGTCCACACGGATGTTGTGGCCCTGCATGAGCTTTACGGCCGCTTCAAGCTGCTCGGGATACACGAAGTCCTGTACACAGCCCGCAAAGATGGCCACACGCAGCGAGGGGTTCGCGGAAACCGGGCGATCCAGCTTTTCCCAGCGGTCGCGGAACGCCTTGTCGGCGATGGCGGGCAGGGCGCGGAATTCGTTGTCCTTGGCGAACATGGAAGGCAGATGGCGGATGAACTGCTCGCCGCCGGTGAGCGGTTTCTGGGCGTACTTGGCGAACTTCAAAAGCGTATGGAACGCCTTGCGGTTCTTGAGGGTGGACGCCAGCAGGTTCATGGGCAGGCTGTTGCCGTCCTGCTCAATGTACCGCATACGGATTTCCTCAATCAGGCCGGGCAGGTCGATGCCCGCCGCGCAGACGCTCTTGCAGGCCTGGCAGTTCACGCAGTTCTGGACGAGCGCCTTGGCGCGGTCCTTGCCGTGGAACAGATAGGTCAGGATGAGGCCGATGGCCCCGATGTAGATGTAGCCCATGCGGTGCCCGCCCACGAGACGGTACACGGGGCACACGTTGGCGCATGCGCCGCAGCGCACGCAGCGCAGGGCCTGCGACAGGATGGGATCGTTGAGCACGGCTTTACGGCCATTGTCCACGAACACCACGTGCATGCTCTTCTTGCCGTCGGGCGCGGAAGCCGTGGGCACGCCGCCGGCGATCCACGTGACGTAGGAGGTCAGATGCTGGCCCGTGGCGTTACGGGGCAACACGCGGAGGGTCGCCATCGCGTCGTCGAACGAGGGGATCAGCTTGTCGATGCCGCCCACCGCGACATGCACGCGGGGCAACGTGGTGACCATGCGGGCGTTGCCTTCGTTGGTCACGAGGCCGATAGCGCCGGATTCGGCCACGGCGAAGTTCATGCCGGAAATGCCCATGTCGGCTTCGGCGAACTTGCGGCGCAGCTCGCGGCGGGCCACGCGCACGAGGCTGGTGATGTCTTCGGTCTGGTGCTTGCCGGTTTCCTTGGTGAAGGTATCGGCAACCTGCGTGCGGGACAGGTGGATAGCGGGCATGACCATGTGGGAAGGCCCTTCATGGCGAAGCTGGATGATCCATTCCGCAAGGTCGGTTTCCACCACTTCCATGCCCTTGGCTTCAAGGGCCGTATTGGTCTGGATTTCCTCGACGGTCATGGATTTGGACTTCACGACCATCTTACAGCCGTTTTCTTCCGCGATCTTGGCGATGATGCGGTTGGCGTCGGCGGCATCTCTGGCAAGATGCACCTGCACCCCGCGCTTTTCGGCCTCTTCCTTGAACTGTACGAACAGCTCGTCGAGGTGCCTGACCGATTCGTCCTTACGGGCGGCGACTTCGGCGATCAGCTCGCGGTCGTTCAGACCGGAGTAGATGCGCTCACGGCTGGCCCGGTAATCCACCGCGAACTTGTCCAAGGCGCGGCGCTGGAACGTATCCTCCAGCGCGGCGGACAGGTCGGTACGGTAGTTTTTTATATCGCGTGCGGGTTCTTTCATATGGCAATCCTTATGGTAAATCGACTGGGAAGCGGCTTCCCGTACGAAAACTAGTCGTTGATGAGCACGGCGTGCAGATACAACGGGCCATGAACGCCCAGCGTCAGCACACGCTCGATGTCGGCGGTACGGCTCGGCCCGCTGATGAAAGCCAGAAATTCGGGTGCGGCCTTGCCGAAGAACTTCTGGAGCACCTCCGCGCCGTTTTCATTGCCGGGCAGGATGGTCGAGCGGCGGATGAGCAGCACGCTTGTTTCCGGAAGCATGGTCGCCAGCCGGATGTCTTCGTTGGTGCTCTCAACCACGCAGGTCCCCGTATCGGCGAGGCCGCACGCGGCCCACGCAACGCCGACTTCCATGCCGCCGGCGTATTCCCGCAGGCCCCCTTCAACGAAAACGAGGCCCTTCTCTTCGCATCCCTTGCGGAGGATCTCGGCCTGTTCAGCGGGCAGGCCGGGCGCTGCGAGGATATTGCCTTTGCGTTCCGGCTCGGCGCCCATGAGCTGCTCATGAGGCTCGGCGGCCTGACACAGTTCGAGGGCGTACTGCAAAGCCTCGTCCACCGACGCGACTTCCTTCACCGTAGCCGCAATGGCTATGGACCGTTGTTTCCAGAGTTCAGCAGGAGTCTGTTCCATTGTTTTTTCCTGGTTGCAAGTGATGCGGACCCCCCGTCTCCGAATCCGGAAACGGTCCCGCTACAAGAAGTGTTTCTTGATAGTATGTTTATTTTTTTGCGATTAGGCAACCCCCCGCCTTCTTGTTCTTTTTTCCAGAGGCGAAATTCGGGGAGGGGAAGAGGCCCCTTTCTGAAGGAAGGGGCCTCTTCCCCTCCCCAGTCCCCGCCCCTCCTCCCCAAAGATTTTGTCCTTATCGAATCCCTGTTCGAGGACGCGGGGGTTCATTGAAATTTCCCTTCAACCGATAAGCATAAAAGAAAAAAGACATTGAATACAAGCCCTACGGGGAGACGACCTCTTCGAATAAAAAAGGATTTCTTACAAAAAAGAACACATTGGGAAAGTACCCACGGGAGGCACCCCATTTTCCGCCGGAACGAACTCCCGCCGCGCAGCCTCCCCACCAGCCGGAATTTTTGCGGGTGAGGGTCCGGGGGAGGGCTTTTTTAAAAAAAGGCCCCCCCCCCCGGTTCTCTCCCCCCCTACCCCCTATTCAATCCAGTTCGCGGCGCGGCCTACGGCGCGATGCCAGTTGTGGAGCAGCTCGGCGCGGCGCTCCTCGTCCATGGCGGGCTCGAAGCGGCGATCCAGCTTCCACAGGGTGGACACCTCTTCCTCGCTGTCCCAGAAGCCGACGGCAAGCCCGGCGAGATAGGCCGCGCCGAGAGCCGTGGTCTCGGTGATCATGGGGCGCTCGACAGGCACGCCGAGCACGTTGGCCTGACACTGCATAAGCATGTTGTTCCGGCTGGCCCCACCGTCCACCCGGAGCGTGGAAAGCGGCAGCCCCGAGTCCTTCTTCATGCAATCCATGATATCCAAGGTCTGGAGCGCGATGGCCTCAATGGCGGCACGGGCGATATGCCCCCGGGTCACGCCGCGCGTCAGGCCCACGATGGCCCCGCGGGCGTACTGATCCCAGTAGGGCGCGCCAAGCCCGGCAAAGGCGGGCACGAAAAACACGCCGCCGTTGTCCCGCACCGTGGAGGCAAGGGGCTCAATCTCGGCGGCGTCGCTGATGATCTGGAGACCGTCGCGCAGCCACTGCACCACCGCCCCGGCGATGAACACGCTGCCCTCAAGGGCGTAGCGCAGCCCGTAGCCGCAGTTCCAGCCCACCGTGGTGAGCAGGTTGTTCTCACTGCGCCGGGCTTCAGTCCCGGTGTTCATGAGAAGGAAGCACCCGGTCCCGTAGGTGTTCTTCGCCATGCCCGGAAGCATACAGGCATTGCCGTAGGTCGCGGCCTGCTGATCCCCGGCGTCGCCCGCCAGAGGAAGGCTGTGGCCAAGGAATTCTGGATGCATGTGCCCCATGATCCCGGATGAGGGGACCACCTTCGGCAGCATGGAACGCGGCACGGAAAGCAGCTCAAGCAGTTCGTCGTCCCAGTCCCCGGTGTGGATATTGAACATCAGGGTACGGCTGGCGTTGGAGGGATCGGTAGCGTGGACCGCGCCCTTGGTGAAATTCCAGATGAGCCACGAATCCACGGTCCCGAACAGCAGATCGCCCGCCTCAGCCTGTTCGCGCGCGCCGGGCACGTTCTCAAGAACCCAGCGGACTTTCGTGCCGGAAAAATAGGCGTCGAGCACGAGCCCCGTCTTTTCCGCGAACAGGCCGGCCTTCCCCTGTTCGCGCAGGCTGTCACAGAAGCCCGCAGTACGCCGGTCCTGCCAGACGATGGCGTTGTACACGGGCGCGCCGGTCCTGCGGTTCCAGACGACGGTGGTCTCGCGCTGGTTGGCGATGCCCACCGCCGCGACTTCAGAACCCGTAATCCCCGCCTGCCGAAGGCACTTGGCCGCAACCACCGCCTGGCTGTCGAAAAGTTCGTTGGGGTTGTGCTCCACCCAGCCGGGCTGAGGATAGTGCTGCGTGAATTCCTGCTGGGCCATCTGAATGATGTTGCCGGAGCGGTCGAACAGGATGGCGCGTGAACTGGTCGTACCCTGGTCGAGGGCAAGAATATAACGGCTCATAGGGACTCCTTGCACGTTCGATTTCGAAAGTTGATACGTGGAAGATACAATCTTCCGGCGGCATGATAAAGAGATTTTCCAAGAGCCGGCGCGTTCCCGAAGCAGAAAACGCTCCTCAATACGCCATTGCAACAGAATACGTTCCCTTATGAAACGGCAACGGGACGCTGGAAATCTCGACAACTTTCTGCTTTCAGGGTATTTTGCCTTCAGATTTCTCATTCTGGCAGAGGCCTTTTCCGTTTTCACTTTCGAACTTCGTGATTCCAGAACCTTTTCAGGTCGTTTTTCATGCAGAAATACATTGACTTCCATACCTGCCCCCCCGTCCCGCTGGTCGTCGCCCATCGCGGCGCGCGCGGACATGCCCCGGAAAACACGCTTACGGCGGCCGCCCTCGGCTATGCCGTTCAGGCCGATCTCTGGGAACTCGACGCCAACTATACCAAAGACGGCAAACTGGTGGTGATGCACGACGACACCCTCGTCCGTACCACCGACGTGGAAACGGCCTTCCCCGGCCGCCCCTCCTATCGCGTATGCGATTTCACGCTGGACGAGATCAAGAGCCTCGACGCCGGATCATGGTACGCCGGGCGCGATCAGTTCGGCCGCGTCGCCGCCGGGGAGATCGACGCCGACACGCTGAAAAGCTTTGACGGCCTGACCGTCCCCACCCTTGAGGAGGCCCTTGCCTTCACCAAGGACAACGGCTGGTACGTCAACGTCGAGATCAAGAACCATTCGCACCTCATCGGTCACGAAACCGTAACAAAGGACGTGTTAGACCTCATCCGCCGCCTCGATATGGTGGAACAAGTCATCATTTCCTCGTTCCAGCACCGTTATCTGGAAGAATGCCGCGTCCTGTGCCCCGAAATGGCCACCGGCGCGCTGGTCGAGCACATACGCCCCAGAGATCCGGCAGCCCTGTGCCGCCGGCTCCAGGTCAACGCCTACCACCCGGATCAGCGTATCCTCGCGCCCGGCGACCTTGCCGCGCTGCGCGATGCCGGATTCGCCGTCAACGTGTGGACCGTCAACGACATGAGCGAAGCCAAACGCCTCGTTGCCGAAGGCGCGACCGGCATCATTACCGATTTTCCCGCAGCCTGCCGCAAGGCGCTCGGAGAATGACGCACTGAAGGAGGGAGGAGAGACTTTCTGGAGAAGGTTTTTCCTCCCTTTTCAGACTTCCCATACCGGGGAGTGATACCCATCTTGCCGGGCGCGCCCCGGCGGACGTTCCGGGGACTGGCCCCGGAGAGGATACAACCGGACGTTTTCCGTCCGCCAACGCAGGAGAGCATATGCGTTCCTTCCGTCTGATGGCCCTGCTGGCCATGTGTCTGATGCTGTTGGCCGCGCCTGTCCAGGCCAAGACCACCATTACCTTCTGGCACGGCATGGGTGGCGAACTCGGTGAAATCACCGACGAGATGATCAAGGAATTCAACGCGTCTCAGGACAAATACGAAGTCAAGGGCGTCTACAAGGGCAACTATGACGAAGCCATGACCGCCGCCATCGCCGCCTTCCGCGCCAAACAGCACCCCAACCTGATCCAGATTTTTGAAGTGGGCACCGCCAGCATGATGGCCGCCAAGGGCGCCATCCGCCCCGTGTATGAAATCATGGAAGCCGCCGGCACCCCGGTGGACACCTCCAAGCTCCTCGGCTCCGTGGCCAGCTACTACTCCTCCACGGACGGCAAGCTCATCGCCATGCCCTTCAACGCCTCCACCACCGTCCTTTACTACAACAAGGACGCCGTGAAGAAGGCCGGCGGCGACCCGGACCATTTCCCCACGACGTGGCCTGAAGTGGCCGAACTCGCCAAGAAGATCAAGGAATCCGGCGCGTGCAAGTACGGCCTCACCTCCGGCTGGCAGTCCTGGGTGCAGCTTGAAAGCTTCTCCGCGTGGCACAATGTCCCCTTCGCCACCAACAACAACGGCTACGACGGCCTCGACACGAAGCTCCTGTTCAACAGCCCCCTGCACGTCAAGCACATCGACTTCCTGTCCAAGCTCCAGAAGGACGGCGTGATGGTCTACGTGGGCCGCAAGTCCGAAGCCATCAACGCGTTCACCTCCGGCGAAGCCGGCATCCTCATGAACTCCTCCGGCTCCTACGCCGCCGTGAAGGCCGGTGCCAAGTTCCAGTGGGGCGTGGCGCTGCTCCCCTACTGGCCCGACGTGAAGGGCGCTCCCCAGAACACCGTGATCGGCGGCGCAGCCATCTGGGCCATGGCCGGACACTCCAAGGACGCCGAAAAGGGCGCCGCCGCGTTCCTGAACTACCTCCTCAAGCCTGAAGTGCAGGCCCGCTTCCACCAGCTCACCGGCTACGTGCCCGTCACCCTGGAAGGCTACGAGCTGACCAAGCAGCAGGGCTTCTACGACAAGAACCCCGGCACCGACATCGCCGTGAAGGCCCTTTCCGACAAGAAGCCCACCATCAACTCGCTGGGCCTGCGCCTCGGCAACTTCGTCCAGATCCGCAACATCATCGACGAAGAGCTCGAAGCCGTCTGGGCCGGCAAGAAGACCGCCAAGCAGGCGCTCGACGCCGCTGTGGAACGCGGCAACGCCGAACTGGCGCGTTTCGCCAAGGCCAACAAGAAGTAAACGCTGATCCGCAGCACAGAGGGAGGGGGCCCGCCGGGCCTCCCCCCGTTTCCTCCGGGGCGTCTTTCGCGGCCTTTCCGCCGCAAGGGACGCCCCCAACCCGCACAAGGAGCCGCTATGCAGGATGGACGTTACGCGTTCAGGGGCAAGAAACACCTGCTTCTTCCCCTCCTCTTCCTGCTGCCCCAGCTCGCCATCACGGTGGTGTTTTTCTTCTACCCCGCCGGTGAAGCGCTCATGGGGTCGTTCTACATGGAAGACTCTTTCGGTCTTTCCAAAGAATTCGTAGGATTGGACAACTTCATCACGCTGTTTTCCGATCCGAGCTATCTGGAAACGCTGCGCTTGACGCTCGTGTTCAGCCTCGCCACCATCGTCCTCACGATGGGGACCGCCCTGCTGTTCGCGGTCCTCGCCGATCAGGTGAACTGGGGCGGCACGCTGTACAAATCCATGCTCATCATCCCCTACGCCGTCGCGCCGCCGCTCGCGGGCGTGCTCTGGCTGTTCCTGTTCAACCCTTCCGGGGGCGTGCTCACCGAGCTGCTCCATCACTTCGGGTATACGTGGAACCACAAAATCAACGGCAATCAGGCCCTTTTCCTGCTGATCGTTTCGGCCTCATGGAAACAGATCTCGTATAACTTCCTGTTCTTCCTCGCCGGGCTGCACGCCATCCCCCGCTCGCTCATCGAGGCCGCGGCCATCGACGGCGCGTCCCCGTGGCGGCGGTTCCGCACGATCATTTTCCCGCTTCTGTCGCCCACAAGCTTCTTCCTGCTTGTGGTGAACACGATCTATACGCTGTTCGAAACCTTCGGCATCGTCCATGCCGTCACACAGGGCGGCCCCTCAAAGGCCACGGAAACCCTCATCTACAAGGTTTTCAACGACGGCTTCATCGGGCTCGACTTCGGCGGCTCCTCGGCCCAGTCCGTGGTGCTGATGCTCATCGTCATGGTCCTGACCTTCCTCCAGTTCCGTTACGTGGAACGCAAGGTGACCTATTAGGTCAAGGAACGCAGTATGGTAGAAAAGAAAGGACTGGGAAAAGCCATCGGGCACGCCTTCCTCTGGTTGGGCATCGCCATTGTGCTCTTTCCCCTTTATATAGCGCTGGTCGCCACAACCCACACGTTCGACGTGCTCATCGGCTCCACGCCGTTGTGGTTCGGCGGCGAGTTCCTCAAGAACTTCACCACCGTCCTCACGCAGGGCCTCAAGGCGGCGGGCGGCATCCCCGTGTGGGTGATGATGGCCAACAGCCTCGTCATGGCCCTCGGCATCGCCATCGGGAAAATCGCCATTTCCATCACGGCGGCCTACGCCATCGTCTATTTCCGTTTCCCCGGCCGCGAGCTGTGCTTCGTGCTCATCTTCATCACGCTGATGATGCCGGTTGAAGTCCGCATCGTGCCCACCTTCCAAGTGGCGGCGAACCTCAATTTCATCGACAGCTACCTCGGCCTTGTCCTGCCGCTCATCGCCTCGGCGACGGCGACCTTCCTGTACCGCCAGATGTTCATGACCATCCCGGCGGAACTGCTTGAGGCCGCGCGCATCGACGGGGCCGGGCCGTGGCGTTTCTTTGTGGACGTGGTGCTGCCCCTTTCCCGCACGAACACCGCCGCGCTGTTCGTGGTGCTGTTCATCTACGGCTGGAACCAGTACCTCTGGCCCCTGCTCGTCACCAACCAGGAAAGCATGTACACCATCGTCATGGGCATCCAGCGCATGGTGAACATCCCCGACGCCGTGCCGGAGTGGAACCTCATCATGGCCGTTGCGCTTCTGGGTATGCTGCCCCCCCTGCTGGTGGTGCTCGGCATGCAGAAGCTTTTCGTCCGTGGCCTCGTGGAAACCGAAAAATAAGCCCGCCAAAAGGATACCAGCATGGCACGCGTCCAGCTCAAGAACGTAGAAAAGACTTTCAATAAAAATAAGGTACTGAAGGGCATCAACGTCGAAGTCCCGGACGGCTCCTTCATGGTCATGGTCGGGCCTTCCGGCTGCGGCAAATCCACGGCCCTGCGCTGCATCGCCGGGCTTGAGGAAGTCACCGGCGGCAGCATCTTCATCGGCGACGAGGACGTCACCAGCAAGGAACCCAAGGATCGCAACATTGCGATGGTGTTCCAGAACTACGCCCTCTACCCGCACATGAACGTGTTCGACAACATCACCTACGGGCTCAAGGTGCGCGGCATCCCGGCGGACGAGCGCAAGCGCCGCGCCGAGGACGCCGCCAAGCTCCTCGGGCTCGACGGACTGCTCGACCGTATGCCCAAACAGCTTTCCGGCGGCCAGCGCCAGCGTGTGGCCATGGGCCGGGCCATCGTGCGCGAGCCCAGCGTGTTCCTCTTCGACGAACCGCTTTCCAACCTCGACGCCAACCTCCGCAACCAGATGCGCATCGAGCTGCGCCGTCTGCACCAGCGTCTGGCGACCACCAGCATCTACGTGACGCACGATCAGGTGGAGGCCATGACCCTTGCCGAGAAAATCCTCGTGCTCCGCGCCGGGAACATCGAACAGTACGGCACGCCGGACGACATCTACCTGCATCCGGCCTCCGTATTCGTTGCCCAGTTCATGGGCTCCCCGTCCATGAACATGATCCCCGCGACCACGGACGGCGAGAAGCTGATCCTGCCCGACGGCACGCCGCTTTCCGGCGTCGCCGCCTCCGACATCCGGCTTGCCGCAGCGCCCTCCAAGGACGTGCTCGTCGGCCTGCGCTGCGAAGACCTGCTGCTCGATCCCGAAGGTTCCGTGCAGGTCACCGTGGACATCATCGAAGCGCTCGGCCCGGACACGCTGGCCTACTGCCATCCCATCGCAGGGAAAGCGGGCGGCGGCGTTTCCGATCAGAGCGCCATCATCGTGCGTCTTCCCGGCACGCGCCGCCCCGCGCCCGGCGACGCCATCCGCCTTTCCGTCCGCGCCGGCCACGGCCACGTCTTCGATCCCGCCAGCGGTTTGCGCTGTTTGTAGAAGAGAAAAGATTGGGGAGGGGAGGGGAGAGGGGACCTTTCTGGAGAAAGGTTCCCCTTCCCCTCCCCAAACCCCTCCTCTCTCCCTCCCAAGACTTTCGACTTTATCGAATCCCTCATGCCGTCTTTCCCTGTGCACGGAGAAGGCGGTATGTTTTTTCTTTATTTGCTTGTCTTGTTTTTCTTGCTATCTTTAAAAGCTTGGATTTTTTCTTGGCAGGTTATCTGAAAAAGTGCTGGCTGTTGTTTTGTCTAAAATGACGCAGGCACAGAACTCCCCACCGGCCGAAAGTCTTTGGGAGAAGGGGGCCGGGGGAGAAACCTTTCTTCAGAAAGATTTTTCCCCCGGTTCCCTTCTCCTCCCAAACCGCAATATCATGCAAGACACAAAGGCAGGGACGAGTAGCATAGGCCCATGATCAAAGAAACACGAACCATACACTACGACGCGGAACTCGCCATCGAAGCCTACTGGCTCCAGAACGTGCTGGAGCCCTTCCCTGATCATTTCCACGACTACTACCTGATTGGGTTCATCGAGAAGGGTGCGCGGGAACTGACTTGCGGCGGACAGAAATACATCACCACCGAAGGCGACCTGTTCACCCTCAACCCCCACGAGCCGCACGGCTGCCGCTCCTATGACGGAAAACCGTTCAGCTACCGGGGCATCGGCGTGCTGCCCGACGTCATGCGCGCGGCCATGCGGGAAATCACGGGGCAGGCCATCCTGCCGCGGTTCCGGGAGCGCATCCTGAGCCAGAGCGAACTGGCGTGTTCGCTGCGCGACCTGCACGCCATGATCGTTCAGGAAGACAAGGAGTTCCGGAAGGAAGAAATCTTTCTGATGCTTCTGGGGCAGCTTCTGCGCGATAACGCCGGAGAAACGCCCCTGCCCGATGCGTACAAGGACGAATCCGACATCGGGGCCGTATGCGCCTACCTTGAGGAGCACTCGGGCGAGCCGGTTTCGCTGGATCAGCTCGGAGAGGTCGCGGGGCTGAGCAAGTATTACCTCCTGCGCTCGTTCACCAAGCAGAAGGGCATCTCGCCGTACCGGTATCTCGAAACCATCCGCATCGCCAAAGCACGGAAACTGCTTGAGCGGAACGTGCCGATGATCGAGGTGGCGCTCCAGACGGGCTTTGCGGACCAGAGCCACTTTTCCCGCTTCTTCAAGCGGCTCATCGGGGTCACGCCCCGGCAATACGCGGAAATCTTCGGCGGCAGGCAAGCATGAAAAACGAAACCGCACTCGGCCATGTGCTGACCCTCATGACCATCATCATCTGGGGCACGACCTTCGTTTCGACAAAGGTACTCCTTGAGGCGTTCACTCCCATTGAAATCCTGTTTTTCCGGTTCACCCTCGGCTACCTCTCGCTGTGGGCCATCTATCCGCGCAAGGGCACATACGGCACGCTGCGGCAGGAGCTGCTCTTCGCGGCGGCGGGGCTGTGCGGGGTAACGCTCTATTTCCTGCTGGAAAACATCGCGCTGACCTATACGTTCGCGTCCAACGTGGGGGTCATCATTTCGATCGCACCGTTCTTCACCGCATTTCTGGCGAATTGGCTGCTGGACGGCGAGCCGCTGCGGAAACGCTTTTTCGTCGGGTTCGCCGCCGCGCTGACGGGCATTATCCTCATCGGTTTGAACGGCAACTTCGTCCTCAAGCTCAACCCCGTCGGGGACATCCTCGCCACGCTGGCGGCGGTGGTCTGGGCCTGTTACTCCATCCTCATGAAGAAAATCGGCGCGTTCCGCATGAATATGGTGTTCTGCACGCGCAAGGTGTTCTTCTACGGCCTGCTGTTCATGCTTCCCGCGCTGTTCATCTTTGACTGCCGCCTCGGGCTCGAACGCTTCGCGTCCCCGGTCAATACGCTGAACCTCCTCTACCTCGGATTCGGCGCGTCCGCCCTCTGCTTCGTTACGTGGAACTGGGCGGTCAGGATTCTCGGCGCAGTCAAGACTACCGTGTACATCTACCTCGTCCCTGTGGTGACGGTCGTGTCTTCGGTGATCATCCTTCACGAGACGATCACGCCCCTCGCCATTGTCGGAACGGCCCTCACCCTTACAGGGCTGATCGTTTCACAACGATAGAAGACGTGGAAGAAAGAGGGAGTTTTTCTTGGAAAAACGGCCCCTCCTTCACCTAATACTCTTCCTTTTCAGACAATTTTCCTCATCACATCATAAAGCCGCTTTTTCCTATAGGAAAAAGCGGCTTTATGATGTTCCGAAGGGAGAAACACATTTTATTACAACCAATTTATTGGAATTATTGATCCATATTGTATAGGCAGGAAAAAAATAAGCCGCTTTTAGCCGTGCCGCCTTCTCCGGCCCTTGACAATAATTCGATATCGAACTAAAAGTCTCTCCATGAAGTACAGCGCTATTTTCTCCCATGCCAGCCGCCTCCGCGAATCGGGCAACCGCTTCATCCTTGCGGAACTCGAAAAGGTCGGGCTCAGCGACATCGCCCCCAGCCACGGCGACATTCTGGTGCGGCTTCTGGCCTGCGAAGCCTGCAACATGAGCGAGCTTGCCAAGCAGGTACACCGGACCAAGTCCACCGTGACGGCACTGGTGGAAAAACTGGAGCGGAACGGTTATGTGCTGCGCATACCGGATCCGGAGGATTCCCGGGGGGTGCTGGTACGCCTGACGGACAAGGGGCGCGCACTGGAACCGGCTTTTGAAGCGATTTCCAACGGCCTGCAGCGGCTGATCACTGACCGGCTCAGCGAAGAAGAAGCGGCTCTTCTGGATCGGCTTCTGGACAAGTGTGTGAACGGCTAGGGGCAACCGCCCTTTTTTCGGATTGATTAGTTCGATATCAAACTAAATAGGAGACGAATCATGGCTCAGTACAAACTGGCGCATATCGACATGAAGGGAAACCGCGGCGAACTGCACGACCTCCTGAACCTCACGGGCGCGGAAGTGTCCTGCAACACCCTGCCCGCCGGGGCCAGCGTGCCTTTTGTGCATCACCATACCCAGAATGAGGAAGTCTACCTCATCCTTGAGGGCAAGGGGATGCTGTACATCGACGGGGAAGAAGTGCCGCTGAAGGAAGGGGATTGCTTCCGCATTGACCCGCAGGGGGAACGTTGCCTGCGCGCGGCGGACGACAGCGCCATGCGTTTCATCTGTATTCAGGCCAAGGCGGGCAGCCTTGAAGGCTTCACCATGAGCGACGCGGTCGTGACGGAATCCGGCAGCAAGCCGAGCTGGCTGTAAGCCGCTCCATCGCCGGGCCGAGGCCGCACCACTGCAACGCCGCGACGGGGCCTTCGATGCAGCCAGAAGCCTTGAAAAATAAGGGAGGGGAACCTCCCGTGGTCCTTTGCTGAAGGGCGGGAGGCGATCCCTTGGGATCGCCTCTCCTTTATGGGGCAAAACAGCCCGCCCGCATCAGCCCAAGAACAGGCGCAACGCGGACGCTCTGGAGCCGGAAGGCGGGGTCAGCGCTTCCGGGCCGACACGAGCAGCATCATAGGACGGCGGAGTTCATCCCGCATGATTTCCGGATAGGCTTCCAAAAGGCCAGGTTCCGGTTGCGGCTCCACAAGTTCCAGCAATTCGAATCCGTTCTGGAGAAGTCCGTTGACGTAGGCCGTCAGGGTTTTGTGATACTTCATGACCTCTTCGCCGAGGAAACCGGCCTTGCGGACGCCCTCGGAAAAATAGCTGTCCACGGGCCAGTGGAGATGATTCCCCTGCGCGTCGCAATGCCATTCCTGCGATCCCTGCGCGGTGAATACCGGATGCTCCACGGAAAAGACGAAGTGCCCTCCGGCGGAGAGGCAGCGGTTCACCTTGGCGCACAGGCCGCCGAACGACTCGATATAGTGGAAGGCGAGAGAGCTTATCGCCACATCGAACGAGTCCGCCGGGAAATCGATAGCTTCAATCGGCATACGCAGGTACTGGATGGCGGGTGAATCCGTCATGGCCCGGGCCTCGGCCAGCATCCTTTCGGACAGGTCGACGCCCACCACGGAGGCAGCCCCCTGTTCGACGGCATACCGGCAATGCCAGCCGAAGCCGCAGCCCAGATCAAGCACCCGCTTGCCCTCGAACGGAGGAAGCATCCTCCGCAGCACATGCCACTCCCCGGCGGCGGCAAGCCCTTCCTTTGAGCGCGGCATCTGGCTGTATTTGCCGAAAAACGTCGGGTCGTCGTATTTATTCTCTTTCATTGTGTCTTCCGGTTGGCCAACGCCTCCTCGTTCAAAGGGGAAGCGCGGGGTTAAAAAAGGGAGCCCTTCGGCTCCCCCTGTCATTTATCCGTTATCCGTTCAGATAGGCCTTGTTCACCACGCTTTTGGGCTGGCCCGCCATCCACCCGGCGATGTTCTCGGCGATGATCCGGGTGATGTTCTGCCGGGCGGTACGGGTGGCCCAGGCGATATGCGGAGTCAGCAGGGTATTGGGGCTGGCCAGCAGCGGATTGTCCTGCGCGATGGGCTCCACGGACACCACGTCCGCGCCGAGCCCGCCAAGCTTTCCGGATGCGAGGGCCTCAGCGACGGCGGCCTCGTCGAGCAGCGGCCCGCGCGCAAGATTCAGGAGGATGGCCCCGTCCTTCATGGAAGCGATGTTGGCGGCGTTGACGATGGCGCGGGTCTGATCCGTCAGCGGGCAATGCAGGGACAGCACGTCCGAAGCGCGGAACAGTTCGTCCATCTCCACAAATTCGACAGGGAAAGATACGGGAGCGGAAGAGGCCGACAATTCGGCGGCGGATTTGCGGGCGGAAGCGGCAATCACCTTCATGCCGAACGCGTGCGCCAGTTCGGCGACGCGGCGCCCGATGGTCCCGAAACCGAGGATGCCCATAACCTTGCCCGAAAGCTCCACCTGCGGCGTATCCCAGAAACACCAGTCCGGCCCGGCGGCCCAGCGCCCGGAGCGGATGCCCGCGTCGTGCAGGGCCGTGCGGCGGCACAGTTCCAACAGCAGGGCGAAGGCATGTTGCGCCACGGCTTCCGTGCCGTAGTTCACCACGTTCATCACCGGGATGCCCCGTTTGCCCGCCGCAGCGATATCCACCACGTCGTACCCCGTGGCGATGACCCCGATGCAGCGCAGGTCCGGCAAGGCCGCCAGCGTGTCCGCATTCAAGCGGGTTTTGTTGGTGATCAGGATCTCCGCGCCCCGGCTCCGCTCCAGCACATCTTCAGGATTGGTGCGGTCATACACCGTCAGATCGCCGAGCGCCGCCAGCGGGTCCCACGGATTGTCGCCGGGATTCAGGGTATAGCCGTCAAGAACAACGATTTTCATGGCACCGCTCCGATTGTGATGTTCGGTTGATGTTCAAAGGAACGAAGAGGATACCGGATACGTTCACCCTTTGACAAGAGCCCCGGCCTGAGCCAAAAGAAAAGCTCACGCTTCCGAGCGCGTTCCGGACATCCCCTTGCCCGGCCCTCAAAAACGCTCTTTCCCAACAGGCCACCTTTACTGACTTTCCAAATCTTGACTGCTGCCCTCCCCAATGCCTTCTCCCCCGTCTCTCCTCTCCACCAACACAACAGGAGCCGCACCATGACCGATCTGCCCCCCTGCCAAGCAGCCTCCGAACTGCGCCGCCTCACGGACGCGGCCCTGAGCGCCGTAGCACCCGACGGGGCCGTACTGCGCCACCTTCACCTTGATGGAGGCAAACTGACCCTGATCGACGAATCCGGAGCCCCCGCGTGGTCGGGCCGCCTCGACGCCTACCGCCGTATCCGCGTGCTCGGCGCGGGCAAGGGCGCGGCCCCGATGGCGGCTGCGCTGGAAAACCTGCTCGGCGACCGTATCAGCGACGGGCTCGTGATCGTCAAATACGGGCACGATCTGCCGGAAGGGCAACGGACCAGACACATCAGGATCAAGGAAGGCGGACACCCGGTCCCCGATGAGGCGGGCGCGGCGGCTGCGGGCGAAATCGTGGACATGGCCCGGGACAGCCGCGAGGACGATCTCGTCCTGTGCACGTTTACAGGCGGGGCCAGCGCGCTTACCCCCGCCCTGCATCCGGAAATCCCGCTGGCCGACATGCAGCGGCTTACCTGTATGCTGCTGGAATGCGGAGCGACAATCCATGAGATCAATACGCTGCGCAAACACCTTTCCCGCTTCAGCGGAGGCAGCCTCGTGCGCGCGGCCTTCCCGGCCACCGTGCTCGGGCTCATCGTATCCGATGTGGTAGGCGACGACCTTGACGTCATCGCCTCCGGCCCCACCGTGCCCGATCCGAGCACCTTCGCCGATTGCCTGCGGGTAGTGGAGCATTACGGCCTGCGCTGGAAAATGCCGCAATCGATCTGGGCACATATCGAAGGAGGGCTCCAAGGCCGCACCCCGGAAACGCCGAAGGCGGACGAACCGGCTTTCGGGCGCGTCCGCAACGTGCTCGTGGCCTCGGTGAAACAGGCCTTGGAAGCGGCGGCGGACGAGGCCGCGCGGTGCGGCTTCGTGCCCCGCATCCTCACGACGGCCATGAGCGGCGAAGCCCGGCGGACGGCGGCGCAACTCGTTGCCGAAGCCCGCCGCGCACAAGCGGGACTGCATCCCGGCGACGCGCCGCTCTGCCTGCTCGCCGGGGGCGAAACCACGGTGACCATCCGGGGCAGCGGCAAGGGGGGGCGCAATCAGGAAATGGCGCTCGCCGCCACGCTGGAACTGGCGGACGACCGCGGCATCGACCTCATTTGCGTGGGGACCGACGGCACGGACGGCCCCACGGACGCGGCGGGCGGCTACGCCTTCAGCGGCGATCTGGCACGGCTGCGCGCCATCGGGCTGCACCCGAAAGAAAGCCTCGACGCCAACGACAGCTACCCCTTGCTGCTCAAGGCCGGAACCCTCCTGCGCACCGGCCCCACGCGCACCAATGTCATGGATATGGCCATCATGCTGGTCAGGCCGAAATAACAGGAGCAGAAAACTCTTTTTAGGTCTTTTCGGCTATGTACAAGGCGAAAAAAGGAGAGTAATCGTTCTCGTTCACGACCGGCGGGTCAGGACGGGGTCCGGGACGGGGCGTCCCGGAAAAGCGCTGGATGCGGACAAGCGAGGAGCGAAACGCACAGGAACGGCATACCGTCCTTCCGGTCTCCGGGGCGGAAACGGCCCCGCGGGTTCAACAGATATGGGAGGAGATCATGTCTGGTTTATGGTATTTCTGGGGCAGCCTCGCGTTGCTGCTCGGCGGGTACTTCGTGTACGGCGCGTTCGTGGAAAAAGTGTTCGGAGCTGATTTCGGGCGTCTCACGCCGGTCAAAAGCCGGCGCGACGGCGTAGACTACATTGAACTGCCCCGCTACAAGATTTTTCTCATCCAGCTTCTGAACATCGCCGGGCTCGGCCCGGTGATCGGCCCCATCCTTGGGGCGCTGTACGGGCCTTCCGCCCTGCTCTGGGTCGTGTTCGGCTGCATTTTCGGCGGCGCGGTGCATGACTACTGTTCGGCCATGATGTCCCTGCGCTACGGCGGAGCTTCCTATCCCGAGATCATCGGGCGCAACCTCGGCACCGGCGTCCGCCGCTTCATGGAAGTGTTCGCCATCGCGTTCATGATCATGGTCGGCGCGGTGTTCGTGCTCGGCCCCGCCGCCCTGCTCGCCAACCTGACGAGTTTCGGCCTGCCCTTCTGGGCCACGCTCATCTTCGCCTACTACTTCCTCGCCACGATCATGCCCATCGATACCATCATCGGGCGTATCTACCCCTTCTTCTCGGTCCTGCTGCTGGTAATGGCCTTCGGGCTTGCCGGTTCGCTCATGCTCAGCGGCCGCCCCGTTCTGCCCAACACCGACTTTTTCGTGAATACCGACCCGACCGGCCTTCCCATCTGGCCGCTCCTGTTCATCACCATCGCCTGCGGCGCGATCAGCGGCTTCCACGCCACCCAGTCGCCCCTCATGACCCGGTGCATGGAAAGCGAAAAGCACGGCCGGATGCTCTTTTACGGCCCCATGATCGCCGAAGGCGTCCTTGGGCTCATCTGGGTGACGCTTGGCCTGTCCTTCTACGAATCGCCCGAAGCCCTCGGCGCGGTCATCAAGGCCGGGACACCCACGCTGGTGGTTCAGGAAATCTCCATGGCCCTGCTCGGCCCCATCGGCGGCATGCTCGCCATCCTCGGCGTGGTGGTGCTGCCCATTTCCACGGGCGACACGGCGTTCCGCAGCGCCCGCCTGCTGGTGGCCGATACCCTGCGCATCGATCAGGGCCCCATCGGCAAGCGCCTGATGATCGCCGTTCCGCTGTTCATTGCTGGCATCGCCCTGACCTTCGTGGACTTCGCGGTCATCTGGCGCTACTTCGGCTGGGCCAACCAGACCATGTCCTGCGTGACCCTGTGGGCCATCGCCGTCTACCTTGCCCGCCGCGAGCGCTTCCACTGGATAGCGACCCTTCCGGCGGCCTTCATGACCGTGGTGTGCGTCTCCTATCTCTGCTACGCGAAGATCGGGTTCGGCATGTCCGTCGAGATGTCCACGCTCATCGGCATCGCCTCGGCCGCCGCTTCGCTGGTGCTGTTCCTTTCTCGCGGCAAGCGTATGCCCGAGCTTGAGAACGAAGCGAGTTGCTAGAAAAAGCATGTGGGGAGGGGAAGGGGAACCTTTCTGGAGAAAGGTTCCCCTTCCCCTCCCCACACCC
>OGGQ01002110.1_pt1 | contig 22813 bp, 21 predicted proteins | sample 1571191 | NCBI WGS metagenome assembly OGGQ01 (sample SAMEA2582061, study PRJEB24529) | metagenome | biome: Human gut stool | place: China | collected 2011
TAACAAATGGAACAACATCATATTCATTTGAAAATTTGGATAGATATGATTTAACAGATGGACACGAATATAAATATACTGTTTCAGAAGATACTGTAGAAGGTTATAAATCTGAACAAAATGAAAATAACTTTACAAATACAATAGAGCAAGATAACACAGTAATTGTTAGTGGAAACAAAACATGGGTTACTCCAGTAGGAACAACACATCCAACAGTAACAATTAATCTATTGAAAAATGGAGAACAATATAAAACAACAACAATAGCAAATGGAAATACAACATACGAATTTACAGGATTACCAAAATACAAAACAGATGCAAATGGAAATTTTGTATTAGATGTTAATGGTAATATTGAATTAAATGAGTATACTGTTGAAGAAGCTGAACTAAATGGATACACATCTGAAAAAGCAGCAAACGGAGTAGACTTTGTTAACACAATAGACCAAGAGCTAATTTCTATAAGTGGAGAAAAAACATGGGTTGACCCAGAAGGAACAACTCTAGTTCACCCTGAAATAACAATTAATTTAATAAAAAACGGAACCAAAGCAAGTACAATAAAATTAGCGAATGGAAATACAAAATATGAATTTACAGAATTACCAAAATACAAAACTGATGAAAATGGTAAATATGTATTAGATAGTAATGGAAATGTACAATTAAATAGATATACAATTGAAGAAGAAAATGTAAGAAATTACACAACTTCATATAATGGATATAATATTACAAACACATTTAATCAAGATATACAAGGAACAGTAGAAATAACAACAACTACAACATCACAAACATCGGTAAAAACACCATTAGATGTAGTATTTGTACTAGATATTTCTGGAAGTATGAATGATAATGATAAAGACAAAACAATGGTTGACTCTGTAAATACCGCAATTTCTACTATAATGAATGAAAATCCAGAAAGTAGGATAGGAGTAGTAGCATATAGTAGTACTTATAATAGCAGTTTAGCAAATGCTAATAATGCAACAACATTATTACCACTTGGAAAATATACTCCAAAAACTACAGGGAAATATTTAACATTACAAGAAGGTGTGCTTAGAGGCAATAACGAAACATATGATACAATAACAACAAATGTAAATGAAAAGAAAAATCAAACATTAAATGTTTATGGTGGAACATATACACAAGCTGGAATAAAAGAAGGAGCAGGTATATTAACATCAGCAAACACTAAATTTACAACAACAGTAAATGGAAAACAAAAAGAAATAACACGTACGCCAGTTATGATACTATTATCAGATGGAGATCCAACATATTATAATGAAAATTATACAACACTTTCTGGCAAAAAATATGGTAATGGTTCTGACACAACAGAAAATGAAGCTTATTATACAATAAGAACTGCAAACTATTACAAACAACAAATTACATCACACTATTATGGAACAACAGGAACAAAGTCTAAATTCTACACAATAGGATTAAACATGAGTGGAACATTATCAGAAACAATACTAAATCCAACTAGTGAAAATGTAAACAAATGCAATGATGAGGGAACTGAAGGCGGATATTTTACATGGAGAAATGTAAAAGGTAAGCTTTATGATAAAATTATTGCAGATGGTAGTGCTGGAAAATATAGCTATGCAGATCAATCTTATGTAGGTTCTATGACAACAAGTGACTTACAAAGTATATTTAACACCATAATAAATGACAACAGTACATCAACAGAAACAAGAGACATTACAGTAGAAGAATCTGATGCTAGAAGAGTTAACTTAGAAGGAATAGACACATCAAAAGAATTTACACTAACAATAGGAAGCCATTCATACAATTTTGCACAAGCACAAACAGCAGGATATGTAAAAGGAAATAATACAGATGGATACTATGTAGACATAAGTAATGTGGCAAAAGGCATAACAATTTCAATAAGTTACAACAAATAATAAATAAAAGAAGGCTAATAAGAATTGCATTAAGCAAGACTTATAAGTCTTCTTTTTTACAAAAGTGTTATAAAAATAATAAAAATGCTTGCAAAAATGTGATAAAAGCAAGAAAAATACTTGCAAAAGTGTGGTTTAATAATATAATTAATATACAAATAAATTTGATAGGAAAAAATTATGATTAATAAAATTGAATTACACAATATTTTTTCAAAATTACGAGAAGGAGACAATTCACAATTTGAATTATTGTATAAAAATTATAATCAACTTGTGTATAAAATTTCCTTTTCAATATTAAAAAATAAAGAATCAAGTGAAGATGTAACACAAAATGTATTTGCTAAAATATATAGCCTGCCAAAAGACAAATTGCCAACCTCAAAAGAAGCAACTTGGCTATATGCCGTTACAAAGAATGAAGCACTTACATTCCTAAGAAAAGAAAGAACGAATATTTCATTAGAGGAAGCATACAATATAGACACTGGAAAAGAATGTGATGAACTTCAAAATATTGTAGATACAGAAAAATATAATAAATTGATAAGTGGGTTATCGGTTAAAGAAAAAGAAGTTGTATCACTAAAAATACTTGGCGAGTTTTCATTTAAAGAAATAGCAAAAATTTTGAATGAACCAATTGGAACAGTTCAGTGGAGATATTACAAAGCATTAAATAGTTTGCAACTACTACTTGGAAATATTAGCATGTTATTTGCAACATTAGCACTCTATATCGGTTGCATGAAAAATAATAAAAATGAAATAGAAGTACCAGCTACAAACAATAATTTAAAATCAAACTCACAAGCACAGGGAAATAGCAACTTTCAAACATCAGAGGATTATAAAAATATAACAGAAAATAAAAATTCGCAAACATTAGAAAATGCTAAAGTGAATGTTGAAAAAGGTGAAAATTCGCAAACATCAGAAAATGCCAAAGTGAATATTGTAGAAATCCCGGCCAATAACGAAAAAACATATAATGGAACAAGTAATATATTACTATCTTTATCAAGCATATTTTTAGTACTAACGGTAATATTTGCAATAATTTGCATAAAACACCAACAAAATAGAAAGAACAAAACGTCTAAATAATACAAACAGCAAATATGCTGAAAATATTATAAAAAAGGAGATTTTGCGATGAAAAAGAAATTAGTACTAGCAATCACGATTTTAGTTATTATAATAGGAGGAATACTATTTACAGTAAAGCAACAAGTAAAAACATCAAAACAAAATGAGAAGAACAGTTCACCAAATTCGATAAATTCAGCTTCAAATAATTTAACAGATGGAGAAAACAATACAGGCAAAGAAAGCTCGACAGATAAATATGGTTACAAAAATTTATCAGAACTTCCTCAAGATTATACTTTAGAACAGGCAATCGAAGACAGATGTGTAGTAATTACATACAACAAAGTTTGGAATAAAGATAAATTAGACAGCTTTATAGAAAATACAGGAATAAATTCTAAAGATAGAAAAGAAGGCAAAATAAGAATTGCACAAACTACTGTTGAGGGAGATTTAGTTATAAAAGATTTAGAATATAAAATAAAAGACGAAACTTACAAACTTGGAAATGAAGATGTAAACAAAACAACATATATTCTAACAGAAGACAACACTAGAGATAAATTCTCGGCAGAAGCGGATAGAAAAATTACAGTAAATGAAGATATTCCAGGGGATGTTTATGGAATATATAAAAAGCAAAATGATGAAATGATACACGTTGTGTTAGGATTATATGCAATAATAGACTATGTAAATGAAGATGTACCAAGATATGAAAACATTGAAGTATGTGCATATAGAAAAATCATAGAAGACAGCGAAGCAACAATAATGGAAGAATAATTCACAATAATTTTAACAATCTGATAAAATGACAGAAAAATTAAGGAAATACATATTATAACAGAATTTATTTAAAATAAAGGAGAAAATCATTAAATATATAAGTTTTCTCCTTTTAATAATGACTTACATAGCATTTATGCTATGGACACTAATGTAATTATAAAGATACCCACCAAGATAAAATGTTAGAATTTTGCAAAGAACAAAAAACAACTAGAGAAATAATGTCGTATCTGGGATTAAAGGATAGAAGAAATTTTTATTTAAAGTATATGAAACCATTATTAATTAGTGAAAAATTGAAAATGACTATACCAGATAGACCAAATGCAAAAAATCAAAAATATATAAGAAAATAAAAAAAGCTTACATTATTGTTAAAGAGAAAAACAGAAACGTGAAACAAATTGCCAAAAGAAATAAAAGTGTTTCACTTTTTTTATGTTCATTAGGACAATTGAAAAAGTAATTTCTAGTTACCGAGTAAAGGCTATTTATGTTAATTATTGTCAAATGTAAAAAAAGGGTTGAAAAAATGCAAATGCATATGTATAATATAACTTGAAGGTCGAAAAAAGAACTAAAAAAATAGAAAATGACGAAAGAAAGAAGAAATATATGAGTGATATAGATAACAAAGAAGAAAAAAAAGCAAAAAAAGGCAACAAGGTAGTTAAAGGAATATTGATAGCTTTAATAATAATAATTTTACTTATAGGTGCTGCAGTTGGTTATGGGTACTGGTTTGTACAGAATAAAGTATCTAAAATACAACAAGTTGAGGTAGATAAAAACGAAATAGAAATAACTACAGGGGTTGAAGAGGAGCTTGCTGACTATAGAAATATTGCTATTCTTGGAATTGATAGTAGACAAGATTCATACAGTCTAGGAAATAGAAGCGATTGTATAGTAATTGCAAGTATAAACAACAAAACAAAAGAAGTTAGACTTGTATCAGTATATAGAGATACATATTTAGAATTGACTGGGAGAAGCTTAGACAAAGTAACTCATGCATATTCATATGGTGGACCAACTCTTGCTTTAAGTACTCTAAATACAAATTTAGATTTGGATATAACAGAATTTGTAACAGTAAATTTTGAAGCAGTAAAAGAAATTGTTAATGATCTTGGAGGAGTAACTATAACAGTAACAGATGCAGAGGCAACTCAAATTTCTGGCATTAATGAAGCAGGAACATATATGTTAAATGGAGACCAAGCTCTTGCATATTCTAGAATAAGAAAAATTGATACGGACTATAAGAGAACAGAAAGAATGAGAAATGTTATGACTGCATGTTTAGAAAAAGTAAAGCAAATGAGTGTGTCAGAACTAAATGCTATAGCAGATAAGGTATTACCAAGAATATATACAAATATAGATGCAAATGAAATAGTTTCTTTAATACCAACAGTTGCATCATACAAAATAACTGAAAGTAAAGGCTGGCCTCCAACAGTTGAAGGTAAAATTATAAATGGAGTTTGGTATGGAGTACCAGTAACACTTGAAAGTAGTGTAAAAGAACTACATAAGGAATTATTCGACGATGATGATTACACACCAAGCGAAAAGGTAAAAGAAATAAGTGAGAAAATAATAAACAAAACAGGGTGTGGAGAATAGAAAATTAAGAGGATGTTGAAAATGAAAAAAATCAAATTTGAAAGAAATAAGATAATACTAGCAATTATAGATATTTTAATAATTGCATTAGCTTGTATATTTTCTAAATTTTTATTATCAAACACATTTTATTTTAAAGTAGAAGAATGGAAACAAATTGGAATTACTATTGCATTATCTATTGTAATATACCAAATCTTTTTTAGAGTATTTAATTTATACAGAAGCATTACAAGATACGAAAATGGAAGAGATTATTTAATTTACATATTCGTATGTGCAATTTCTTGCATAACCACCTACATAATAAAAAACATATTTAAAATAGATACATTTACAACAAAAGAGTGCATTTTGTCGTGTGTACTAATAGCCGTTGGAACTGTTTCTTGTAGAGTTGTTATAAGAATGTTGCTAAATGAAACTTTGCCAGCAGAAAAAAAGAATGATGAACCAGTAATTGCAAAAAGATTACTTATAATAGGTGCTGGCAGATCTTCAAGAGATATTATTAAAGCTATTAGAGAAGGCTTAAAAAATACATATTATATAGTTGGACTAATTGATGATAATCCAGCAAAATGGAATTGCTCAATTTCTGGTGTTAAAATCTTAGGAAATAGAGATAAAATTCAAGAAGTATGCAAAAAATATAATGTTCAAGAAATATTTTTCTCAATTACAAATATTTCACCAGAGAATAAAAAAGAGTTATTGCATATTTGCCAAGAGACAAACGCAAAAATTAGAATATTACCATCTACAGAAGATATTATTAAAAATAAAAATGTATTAGAAAGTTTAAAAGAAGTTGAAATAGAAGATTTACTAGGAAGAGATCCAATTAAGCTTGATAACAATAATATAGAAAGTTTAATAAAAGGACATGCTATACTAGTAACTGGTGGAGGAGGTTCAATTGGTTCTGAGCTATGCAGACAAATTGCAACTTTTAATCCAGAATTGCTTATAATATTTGATATTTATGAAAATAACTTGTATAATATTGAACTAGAATTAAGAGCAAAATATCCAAACTTAAATATAAAAGGAATAATTGGAAGTGTAAGAGATAAGAAAAAACTAGAAGATGTTTTCTCAAAATACAGACCATATTTAGTATTCCATGCAGCAGCACATAAACACGTTCCATTAATGGAAGTTAGCCCATTAGAAGCAATAAAAAATAATGTTTTAGGAACACAAAATGTTGCAGATTGTGCAGATAAATTCGGAACAAAGAGATTTATCTTAATATCAACAGATAAGGCTGTAAACCCTACAAATATAATGGGTGCAAGTAAGAGAATGTGTGAAATGGTAATTCAAGCAAAAAATAAAACTAGCAAAACAGAATATGCAGCAGTTAGATTTGGAAACGTTTTAGGAAGCAATGGCTCAGTTGTTCCATTATTTAAGAAACAAATAAAAGAAGGCGGACCAGTTACAGTTACACACAAAGACATAACAAGATTTTTTATGACAATACCAGAAGCGGTTGGACTTGTGTTACAAGCCATGACTTATGCAAAAGGTGGAGAAGTATTCGTACTAGACATGGGAGAGCCTGTAAAAATATATGATTTAGCAGTAAGCTTAATAAAATTATCAGGACTTCAACCAGATATAGACATTCCAATAGAAATAACAGGACTTCGTCCAGGGGAAAAGCTATATGAAGAATTGCTAATGTCTGAAGAGGGCTTGGAACACACAAAACACAACAAAATATTTGTTGCAGAACCACTTGATATTCCAGCAGAAGAAGTAAATAAAAGAGTTGAAATGTTAAGAGAATTTGTACAAACAGAAAATCATACAATGGAAGAAATAAAGAAAGTAGTAAAAAAAGCTGTACCAACATTTGTTGAGGCAGAAGAAAAAAATAAAAAGATAATAAACTACAAACAAGAGCTTGAAGAAATAGAAGCAAGACAAATGCAAGAAAATGATGTAATGCCAAAAGAAGCTTAAATTCGTAGTAAAAAATAATATGTTGAAAAATAATTACAATTTTGACTTCAGCAAATATCATTCAAAACGCGGTTACATACACAAAATATGTGCATACCTTTAAACCTGTTTTCCTTGCCAAAATTTAATTCTTTTCCAACTAACATAATTTAGGAAAGGGTTGTGATTATTTATGAATAAAAAAATTTACTTAGCTTCACCACATATGTCTGATGAAGGATATGAACAAAAATACGTAAAAGAGGCATTTGATACAAACTGGATTGCTCCACTTGGAGAAAATGTGAACAAGTTTGAAGAAGAACTTGCAAGTTATGTTGGAACAAAATATGCAGCTGCATTATCAGCAGGAACAGCAGCAATACATATGGCTTTTAAAGCACTAGACGTAAAAGAAGGAGACATAGTATTTTGCTCAAGCTTAACATTCTCTGCAACAGCAAACCCAATAACATATCAAAATGCAACACCAGTATTCATAGACAGTGAACCAGAAACATGGAACATGGATCCTAAAGCATTAGAAAAAGCATTTGAAAAATATCCACATCCAAAGGCTGTAATAGTAGTTCATTTATACGGAACACCAGCAAAAATAGAAGAAATAAAAGCAATTTGCGATAAACATGGAGTACCATTAGTAGAAGATGCAGCAGAAAGCCTAGGATCAACATATAAGGGAAAAGAAACAGGAACATTTGGAAAATACGGAATTTATTCATTCAACGGAAATAAAATAATAACCACAAGTGGTGGCGGAATGTTAGTTTCAGAAGATGAAGAAAAAATTGCAAAAGTAAGATTTTGGTCAACACAATCAAGAGAAAAAGCACGCCATTACGAGCATAAAGAAATAGGCTATAACTACAGAATGAGCAATATAGTAGCCGGAATTGGAAGAGGCCAATTAAAAGTATTAGACTTAAGAATAAAACAAAAAACAGACATATACAACAGATACAAAGAAGCATTCAAGCAAATACCAGACATAGAAATGCAACCAACACCAGTAGACACAGTACCAAACCATTGGTTATCTGTAATAACATTAAAAGCAAATTCAAAAGTAAAACCACTAGACATAATGGAAGCATTAGAAAAAGAAAACATAGAAACAAGACCAGTATGGAAACCAATGCACATGCAACCAGTATTTGCAAAATGTGACTTCATAAAAGTTGCAGACAAGGCAGTATCAGAAGACTTATTTACAAGAGGAGTATGCTTGCCATCTGATACAAAAATGACAGAAGAAGAACAAAACAGAGTTATTAAAACCATAATAGACTTATGGAAATAATAGAAAAGGAAATGTTATGTACGCAAAATATATAAAGAGAATATTAGATTTTATATTAAGCTTAATAGCACTAATAGTTTTATCTCCAGTGTTGCTAGTAGTAGCAATACTGGTTAGAATAAAACTAGGAAGCCCAATAATATTCAAACAACAACGCCCTGGAAAAGACGAAAAAATATTTACACTATACAAATTTAGAACAATGACAGATAAAAAAGATGAAAACGGCAACCTGCTTCCAGACTCAGAAAGATTAACGAAGTTCGGTAAAGTGCTAAGAAGCACAAGTTTAGATGAATTACCAGAGCTTGTGAACATACTAAAAGGAGACATGAGCATAGTAGGACCAAGGCCATTGGCTGTTCAATACTTGCCATATTATAATGAAAAAGAAGGTCACAGACATGATGTAAAACCTGGACTTACCGGACTTGCACAAGTTAACGGAAGAAATGCACTACAATGGGAAGAAAGATTTAAATATGATTTGAAGTATGTAAATAATGTTTCTTTCAAATTGGACCTTAAAATTATATGTATGACAATAAAAAAAGTTTTTAAAAGAGAAAATATAGTTGTAAGAGGAACAGGAAAAACAGAAGACTTTGACACTTATAGGAGGAAGCAAAATGAACTTAGTAGGAGATAAAATATATTTGCGAAATATAGAAGATGAAGATATAAATGTACTAAAAGCTTTAATAAATGATGAATATGTATCCGAAAGTGTTGTTGGGTGGAGTAAGCCAATATCATCAGTAGAACATGTTGCATGGTTTAATAATTTAAAAAGTGATAATAATTTTAGATACATGATATCGGATAAAGATGAATCAAAAAAATCATATGGAACTGCTATAATCAGTAAGATAGATTGGAAAAATCGTAGCTGTTCAATTGAAATTAAGTTATTAGGTGAATTTCAAAGAAGACGGGTACGGAACTGAAACAATAAGATTACTAAAAAAATACATTTTTGAAGAACTTAATATGAATAGGATTTATTTAAACATATTAGAAGAGAATATATCTTCAAGAAAGTTATTTGAAAAAATGGGATTTATACAAGAGGGAGTGCAAAGAGAAGCTGTATTTAAAAACGGAAAATATAATAACTTGATTATGTATTCTTTATTGAAAGAGGATTATGCTAATGCGTGAAATAGGTAGTGAATTTTGGCAAGTAAATTATCAATTAGCAAAAACTGACAATATGAATTTGTTCTATAGTTTAGGAAAAGATGTGAAATTTTTAATGTCTGGTAGAACTGCTATAGACTATATCATACAAAATATTGAAGATACAAAAAAAATAGTTTATATGCCAGAGTATTGCTGTAATTCTATGGTGCAGCCATTTTTTGATAATGGGTATAGCATTAAATATTATCCAGTTGATTTGATAAATAATAAATATTATATAGATGAGAATTTTAATTGTTCATTATTTTTTGGAATGTCATATTTCGGATATGATAATTCTAATATGGACGGTTATATAAAAAAGTTTAAAGAAAGAAAAGTTATAGTGATAGAAGATATAACACATAGAATTTTTTGTAAAAAGAATCACTGTGAAGAATCTGATTATTTAATTGCAAGTTTAAGAAAATGGTTTCCTATTTATACAGGGGCAATTGCAGTTAATAAAAAATGTGATTTTAGAGAAAGTATTGATAACTATACAATAAATGAAGAATTAGTAAAATATAAAAAACAGGCAATGCAGTTAAAACAAGAGTATATAAATGACATAAACAGTAATTGTAAAGAGATATTTTTAAATTTATTTAATAGAAGTAATCAGCTTATAACTGATTATAAAAACAAAAAGATGGATGAGGAATCATTGAAAATACTGCAAACTATTAACATAGAAGAAATAATAGAAAAAAGAATATTTAATTCAAAAATAATTGAAGAAAATTTTGTAAATTGTGATGATGCAAAATTATTATATAATTATAAAAATGGAGATTGTCCAATATTTGTTCCAATAATTTTAAAAAACAGAGACTATATAAGGAAAAAATTAATTGATAATAATGTATATTGCCCTATTCATTGGCCAAATTTTAATAATTTTAAAAACAAGATGTATGCAAATGAACTATCATTAATTTGTGATCAAAGATATGACGAAAAAGATATGAAGAGAGAAGTCAAAATAATACTAGAAAATATATAAAGAAAAGAGAAAAATTATGAAAACAATATTAATAACGGGAATAGGTGGTTTAACACCAAGATCAATTGCAAAGATTATAAGAAAAAATCATCCAGATTATAAATTAATTGGATGTGATATAGATAAAAAGGCAATAGGATTTTTTATGAAAGGATTACTTGATGAATATTTTGTGTGTCCAAGATGTACATCAAATAAATATTTTCCTTGGATTGAAAAAATAGTTAACGAAAAAAATATAGATTATGCTTTTGTTCAGCCTGAAAGTGAAATCGTAGAATGGGGAGATTACTATGAGAAAAATGGTAAATATCCATGCAAAGTTTTTATGGGCAGTAAATTGTTATCAATGTCATTAAGGGACAAATCAATAATGGCTGATTTACTTAAAGGAACAGAATTTATTCCTAAAACAATAAAGGTTACACAGGAAAATCCACGTTATGAAGACGTAGAAAATGAGATAGGATTTCCATGTTGGATAAGAGCGACAGAGGGTACTGGGGGCTTAGGGTCTTTGAAGTTAGATGATATATCAAGTTATAAAAGTTGGCTATTTATAAATTCGACAATTCCAGAGTTTACAGTAAGTGAATATCTTACAGGAAGACATCTTGCAAACCAAATGTTATATTATAATGGAGAATATGTAAAAGGTGCTGCATTAGAATGTGTAGAATATGTTATGGCTAGTACTGCACCATCACATGTTACTGGAAATACACACTTTGGAAGATTTCTAAATGAAGACAAAATAAATGAATTCTGCGATAGGTGTATTAAATATTTAGAAAAAAAGTTGAATGTAAAAGCACATGGAATTTTATCTTTTGATTTGAAAGAAGATAAAGATGGCAAAATGAAAGTTACAGAAGTTAATATTAGGCATATGGCATATACAGGCGTAATGGCTGAAGCAGGTTTTGATTTAATCGAGGATACAATAAAAATAATGGAGGAAGGAAATTGTGATAATGTTGTAAAAAATCAATTTTATCATTATGAGAAACCATATGTATTTTTAAGAGATGTAGATGTAGAACCATTATTATTAGAATCAGAAGAAATTTTTGATAAAGAAAAATATTTATAAAAAGGTGAAAATATATGGATATTGTTATAGTGTCACAATATTTAAGAGACATTGAATATTTTGAGAATAATAATAATAGATTTGTTTATATCGCAAAATTATTAGCAACATCGAAAGAGAATAATATTGAAATTATTACATCTGATTTTAATCATACTAAAAAAGAAAAATTTAATAAGATAGGAAAAATGGATGGCATAAAAATAACTGCATGTCATGAAACAGGGTATCCTAAAAATATATGCTTAAAAAGATTCAATAGTCATAGAAAGTTATCAAAAAATATTAAAGCTTATTTAGAAAAAAGAAAAAGACCAGATATTATATATTGTGCTATTCCATCGTTGGCAGTTGGAAAAATAGTTGCTCAATATGCTGAAAGAAATAATGTTAGATTTATAATAGATGTTCAAGATTTATGGCCAGAAGCTTTTAAAATGGTATTTAATATCCCAATTATCAGTAATATTATATTTTATCCAATGAAAAGAGAAGCAGATTATATTTATGCAAGAGCGGATGATATTGTGGCTGTATCTGAGACATATTGTAATAGAGCATTAATGGTTAATAAAAAGGTAGGACAAGGCTTAAGCGTTTTTTTAGGTACAGACTTAAAGTATTTTGATAAATGTGCAGAGAAAAATAAAGTTGAATTTAATGATAACATGGTAAGAATAGCTTATATAGGAACATTAGGACATAGTTATGATATTCCATTAGTAATTGACTCTATAAAATATCTTAATGAAAAAGGAATTAATAACCTAAAATTTATTATTATGGGAGATGGACCACTAAAAGAAGAGTTTGAAGACTATGCGGAGGAAAAAAAAGTGGATTGTCAATTTACTGGAAGGCTAGAATATGAAAAAATGGTCGGGTTGTTATGTTCTTGTGATATAGCAGTAAATCCAATAAAAAAGGGTTCTGCTGGAAGTATAATTAATAAAGTTGGTGATTATGCAGCAGCAGGGTTAGCAGTAGTTAATAGTCAGGAAAATGAGGAATATAGAAAGATAGTTGAATGTTATGGAATAGGATTTAATACAAAAAATGATGATGTTATTGATTTTGCTAAGAAATTAGAGTTTTTAATTGTCAATATAGAACAAAGAAAAAAAATGGGTAATATGAATAGAAAACTATCGGAAAATAAATTTAATAGAAATAATACTTATAAGAAAATTATTCAACTAATATTAGAAGGAGAAAATTAAAATGATTATATTAAATGTCGCAGGTTTAAGTGATAAAAGATATGCTGGCCCTAATATTAATGTGCCAATTTGTGTATTTTACGAGGAAAAAATTGCAACAGCGGGGTTATATAATACTGGAAAGAAATCATTGGATAATGTAAAAGAACTAGAATATTTTTTTGATAAAGAAAAAATGAAAAAATTTGATATAAAAGAACTTTCAGAACCATTTGACAAACCTGATATAGTTGTGTTTAATAGCATGTATATTATAGACCATGTAAAAATTGCTAGAAAGTTGAATAAATATAATATACCATATATTATTATACCAAGAGGAGCACTAACAAAAAAAGCCCAACAAAAAAAATGGTATAAAAAGAAAATAGCTAATGCTTTGATATTCAATAGATATATAAAAAATGCAAAAGCGATTCATTTTTTGACAGAAAATGAATTAAGAGAAAGTAGTAGTTTTAAATATTCTAATTGTTTTGTTTGTGGAAATGGAACTAACAATAAAAAGGAGAAGAAGACATATAAAAGGGAAAATAAACAATTTATAATTACTTTTATAGGAAGAATTGAAAAGTTTCATAAAGGGTTAGATGTATTAGTAGAAGCTGTTAATATAGGACAAGATAAATTTAGAGAAGATAATATAATATTTAATCTGTATGGCCCAGATGATAATAACAGTATTGCATACTTGGAAGATTATATTAAAAGTAAAAAAATAAATGATTTGATTAAAATAAATGAACCAATATTTGATGATAAAAAAGAAAAAATATTGTTAGAAAGCGATTTGTTTATACATACATCAAGACTTGAAGGACACCCAACTTCGGTTATAGAAGCTATAAGTTATGGGGTACCTGTTTTAGTGACTCCAGGTACAAATATAAGTGAAGACGTTGAAAAAAATAAATTAGGATTTGTTGCACCATTAGATGCTAATAAAATTTATGAAAAAATTATTGAGGCGTATGAGAAAAGAAAAGAATTTATTGAAATAACACAAAATGAAATAGAATATTCAAATAGTAATTTCGAATGGAGCGCAATTGTCAAAAAGATGATAAAGGAATACGAAAAATATATTATAAAGTGATGATAAAAATGAAAAGAATATAATTTTAGTATATAGGTGATAAATGTGTATTTTTATGAAAGGATGATAGGGGTTGCAATATATTGCTTGAGTTTAATAATATTTACTTTGATAATATCAAAGAAAAAATATAAAAATTTAAAAAGAGTACTGTTTCAGTACACAGTACTTCTAGCAATTATGGGATTTTTATTTGTTCCGGCAAAAGGAAATGATTTATATAGAATTAATATTGCTCTAGAAGCGTATTCAAAGTATAATATAGAGACAGTGAGGCAAAATTTATTAAATTCAATGACACCTGTAGCAACTATACTATATTATGGGATTGCAAAGACAGGGTGTTATTCTTTATTACCTGCACTTGTTACAGTCTTTGTATTTAATAATATTTTTTATATAATTAATGATTATTCAAGAAAAAATGATATTGATACGAGGGCAATTGCAATAACATTTTTGTTTGTAATGTCGACTGGATTTTTTATTGAAGTAATAAGTGGAATTAGAACAATGCTAGCATTTTCAATTTTAGCGAGATGCTTTTATGATGAGTTTTATAATGATAGAAGTATAAATAAAAACTGGATAAAATATATTGTAGCTAGCTTGATACATTCTAGCTCAATTGGCCTAATAATACTTAGGCTAATATATTGGCTATTTTATAATAAAAACATAAAATTAATATACAAAATGATGGTTATTGTCATAGTTCCAGTTATTTATATTCTCATGAACAAGTATGTATTAAATGCTTTAGAGATGTTTTCAAAGTATATGGACGATGGAGGATATTTTTGGATATGGGAATTTGTTAAAATAATATTTTTAATATTTGTTAGCTTGATAATTATATATAAAAATCGAATATTAAATATAAATAAATATTACAAATTTAATTATATAATAATATTTTTTACAATTATATTTTATAAAGAGTTTAATATTTTCCTTAGATTCAATTATTTTAATGTTTTTATGTTGATACCATTACTAATGAATGTATCAAATGCAGTTTATCAAAACCGTTTAAAAAGTAAAAACGATTGGATTATTATTTCATCGCTTATATTATTGATTATATCATGCAGTAGAGGTAATCTATCATCCTTAAAGTTTTTTGAGTTATAGAATTCAATACATTAGTATAAAAAATTGTGAAAGGACTGGAAAAATGTTAGAAAAAATAAAAAAGGTATTAAAAAATCCTTTATTATTATTTGTTTTTTTAAATAATAATAATATTTTAGTTTTATCAGATAAAACATATTTAAAATTAAGATATTTTGCTTCATTTAAGAAAAGATTAAACTTAGATAATCCTAAAACATTCAATGAAAAGTTGCAATGGCTAAAACTTTATGATAGGAATCCAATATATACCAATATGGTAGATAAGTATGAAGTGAAAAAGTATATAGCGGAGAAAATAGGCGAAGAATATATTATTCCTACAATTGGTATATATAATTCATGGGATGAAATTGATTTTGAAAAATTACCTGAACAATTTGTTATTAAATGTACACATGATTCTGGAAGTGTAATAATTTGCAAAAATAAGTCTGAGTTCAACAAAAAAACAGCAAAAAGAAAAATTGAAAAGGCTTTAAAAAAGAATTTTTTTGTAAATGGAAGAGAATGGCCTTATAAAAATGTAAAGCCTAGGATAATTATTGAAGACAATATATGTCCAGAGAATTGTAATAATATAGAAGATTTTAAATTGCAGACATTTAATGGGAAAGTTGCATATTCTTTTGTATGTACAGATAGAGATACAGAAGTTAAATTTACTTTCTTTGATAAAGAAAAGAACTTTATTAATGTTACACAGTGTGAAGCAAAAAATGATCCTGAAAACGCAAAGTTACCTAAAAATTATGATGAAATGGTAGAATTAGCAGAAAAAATAGTTAAAGATATTCCAGAAGCGAGAGTAGATTTTTACAATGTAAATGATAAGGTATATTTCGGAGAATTAACGTTTTTTGACACATCCGGATTTGGAAAATTTGAGCCTGAGGAATGGGACTATAAATTTGGCAAAATGTTAGATTTAAGTAAGGTGAAGAGAGATGAGAAGTAGAAAAGCTTTATATAATATAATTTCTGACTTGATATTGCAAGTAATTATAGTAGTGTATGGTTTTATTATACCGAAAATAATTATTAGCAATTTTGGATCTAGCGTTAATGGTTTGATTTCATCAATCACACAATTTTTAGCGTATATAACATTGTTGGAATCTGGTTTTGGGCCTGTAGTAAAAGCAACATTGTATAAACCAATTGCTGAAAAGGATAGTAAAACAATAAAAAACATTTTAAAGACAACAGAAGTTTTTTTTAGAGCAATAGCTAAAATTTTTATAATATATATTATTATATTGATGGTGGTTTATCCTATATTAGTAAATAATGAATTTGACACTGTGTATACAATGTCGCTAATATTGATTATATCAATAAGTACTTTTGCAGAATATTTCTTTGGAATGACATATAGATTATATATACAATCAGAACAAAAGAATTATATTATCTCAATAATACAGATTATTACATATATATTAAGTACAATAGCAATAGTTGTTTTAGTAAAATTTAATTGTTCTATTCAGATAATAAAATTAGTAAGCGGATTAATATTTGTATTGAGACCAATATTGCAAAATTATTATGTTAAGAAAAAATATAATATAAATCTAAAAGATGTTAAAGAAAGATATGAATTAAAGCAAAAATGGGATGGGCTTGCACAACATATTGCATCCGTAATACATAGTAATACGGATATAACTATTTTAACTTTTTTTGGTAATTTAGCTGAGATTTCTGTTTATTCCGTTTATTATTTAGTAGTTGCAGGAATAAAAAAAGTTATACAGGTTTTTTCAAATGGAATAGATGCATCGTGGGGAGACATGATTGCTAGAAATGAAAATGAAAATTTGAATCAAAAATTTAATTTGTATGAAGTATTATATTTTTCAATATGTACAATTGTTTTTGCATGTGCAATGATACTTATTGTACCTTTTGTAATGGTTTATACAAAAGACATAACAGATGTTAACTATTCAAGACCAATATTTGCGATATTATTGGTACTTTCTGAAATGTTTTGCATGGTTCGTTTGCCATATATATCTATTACATATGCTGCTGGTCATTTTAAGCAAACACAAATTGGTGCATGGGTGGAAGCAATAATTAATATTGTTCTTTCAGTTATATTAGTAGTAAAATATGGAATTATAGGAGTTGCAATAGGAACTTTAGTTGCAATGATTATTAGAACAATGGAATTTGTTAATTATTCATCAAAAAATATCCTAAAAAGAAAAGTTAGTCAGGCTTATAAAAAGATTACTATATTATTAATAGAAATTATTTTAACAATACCATTATGGATATATGTAAATAAATTTGTGGTTATAAATAATTATATTGAATGGATAACTAATGCATTTTTTGTATTTATAATTGTTACATTTGAAGTAGGAATAATAAACTTTATATGTTATAAAAAAGAACTAGGAAATATATTGGATATTATAAAAATAAAGATAAAGGTGAAAAAATGAAGAGGAAACTTAAAAAAATTTTATTAAAATTAAAGGACATAATTATAACAAAGAGACTGGAAATAGGCGAGATAAAAAAATTTAAGGATAAACGTAGGAAAAGAATATATAGTACTATCAAATTATCGGATGTACAAAAAAGAGAAATAGATGTGTTATACAAAGAAAACTATGGTAAAAAGGTACCATACACATGGCATAGACATTTTATGGCATATACAGGTAAATTTGATAAGTATTATTTTCCAGAATTACTATATATACCTGGTTTTGAATATTATATGAATATAGATAAATATTATTGCAATACGTTTGAAGATAAAAATATTTTACCTATGATTGCAGAAATTTCAAAAGTAAAAATGCCTAAAACAATCCTGTCATGTTCAGCAGGAATGTATAGAGATTCTGCATACAAGATATTAAATGAAAAAGAGAGTATGGAATACCTAAAAGATATAGGAGAATGTTTTGGTAAACCTTCGATAGATTCATGTAGTGGAAAAGGATGTATGCTACTGAATATTAAGAATGGGGTTGATTTAAAATCACAATTGTGTTTAAAAGAAGTATTTAATAAATTAGGAAAAAACTTTGTTATACAAGAAAAATTAAAATGTCACAAATCAATTTCGAAAATATATTCACAAAGTGTAAATACGTTTAGGATTATAACATATAGATGGAAAAACGAAATAATTCATATGCCTGTGGTAATGAGAATTGGAAAAGGTGGAGGAGTTGTAGACAATGCTCATGCTGGAGGCATGTTTATAGCTGTAAATGATGATGGAGTATTACATAAAAAAGCTTTTACAGAATTTAGGAATGAATATGAAATACATCCAGATAGTAAAATAAAATTTGAAAATTATAAAATTGAAAATTTTAAAAATGTTATAGATAGTGCAAAAAAAATGCATACAATGATACCACAAGTTGGATGTGTTAATTGGGATTTTACAATAGATAGTGATGGCAATCCAGTTTTAATAGAAGCTAATTTATTAGGTGGAGGTATTTGGGTTATTCAAATGGCTCATGGTAAAGGCCCTTTTGGAAAAAGAACACCAGAAATATTAAGATGGATTAGAATAATGAAAAATGCCAAAATTGACGAAAGAGAAAAATATAAATTTGGTAATATAGATTAAAGGCAAGATATGAGTAAGGATTGGATATAAAAAGGAGTAAACTATGATGAAAACATATTTTATTACAGGTTCTGCTGGTTTTATCGGCTCTAACCTAGCAAAAAGAATTTTAACGGATGAAAAAGATGTTATGGTTATTGGTTTGGATAACATGAACAATTACTATGATGTGAAAATTAAAGAGTGGAGATTAGCTCAATTAAATAAATATGATAACTTTAAATTTATCAAAGGGGATTTAGCTGATAAGGAAACAGTTGAGAATATATTTAAGAAGTATCATCCGAATATAGTTGTTAACTTAGCTGCTCAGGCTGGAGTACGTTATAGTATAACAAACCCTGACGCATATATACAATCTAATTTAATAGGTTTTTACAATATATTAGAATGTTGTAGAAATTATCCAGTAGAGCATTTAGTTTATGCTTCGAGTTCGTCTGTATATGGCTCTAATAAAAAAGTTCCATATTCAACAGATGATAAAGTGGACAATCCTGTTTCTTTATATGCTGCAACGAAGAAGTCAAATGAACTTATGGCTCATAGCTATTCAAAATTATATAATATTCCATCAACAGGTTTAAGATTTTTTACAGTTTATGGACCTGCAGGACGTCCTGATATGGCATACTTTGGATTTACAAATAAATTAATAAATGGTGAGACTATAAAGATATTTAATTATGGAAATTGTGAAAGAGATTTTACATATATAGATGATATAGTTGAAGGAATAGTAAGGGTAATGAAAAAGGCTCCAGAAAAGAGAAATGGAGAAGATGGATTACCAATACCACCATATAAAATTTATAATATAGGAAATAGTCATCCAGAAAATTTACTAGACTTTGTTCAAATATTGCAAGAAGAATTAATAAGAGCAGGAGTGCTTCCAAAGAATTATGATTTTGAAGCACATAAAGAATTAGTTCCAATGCAAGCTGGTGATGTGCCAATTACTTTTGCGGATACTACACCTCTTGAAAGAGATTTTGGATTTAAACCAAGTACTACTTTGAGAGATGGATTAAGAAAATTTGCAGAATGGTATAAAGAATTTTATCTGGATAAAAGAGAGGAAGCGTAATTAACATGAAAATCGCAGTTGCAGGAACGGGTTATGTTGGATTATCTATTGCAACTTTATTAAGTCAAAATAATGAAGTTGTTGCATTAGATATTATTCCAGAAAAAGTTGAAATGATAAATAAAGGAATAAGTCCAATAAAAGATGAATATATAGAAAATTATTTAAAAAATAAAAAATTAAATTTAAGAGCAACTCTTGATTACAAAGAAGCTTTTAAAGATGCAGAGTTTATTGTAATTAGTACACCAACTAATTATGACGATGAAAAGAACTTTTTTGATACTTCAAGTGTAGAAGATATTATACAAAAAGTTATTAGTATGAATATAGAAACAACAATGGTTGTAAAATCTACAATTCCAGTTGGATTCATAGAAGAAATGAAGAAAAAATATAATATTGACAATATTATGTTCTCACCAGAGTTTTTAAGAGAAGGACGAGCTCTTTATGATAATTTATATCCTTCGAGAATAATTGTTGGAGAAAAATCACAAAGGGCAGAGAAGTTTGCAGAGCTTTTAAAAGAAGCAGCAATAAAAAAAGATATTCCTATAAAATTTATGCATAGTACAGAAGCGGAAGCGGTTAAGTTATTTGCAAATACTTATTTGGCTCTAAGAGTTTCGTATTTTAATGAATTAGATACTTATGCAGAACTAAAAGGGTTAAATACAAAAGACATTATCGATGGGGTATGTTTAGATCCTAGAATAGGAGATTACTATAATAATCCTTCTTTTGGATATGGCGGATATTGTTTGCCAAAAGATACAAAACAATTATTAGCAAATTATAATAAAGTACCACAAAATTTAATAGAGGCAATAGTAAAATCTAACGATACAAGAAAAGACCATATTACAAAAATGATTTTGAAAAAGAATCCAAAAACAGTTGGAATTTATAGGCTCACTATGAAAACAAATTCAGATAATTTTAGAGCAAGTGCTATACAAGGAATAATTCAAAGATTAAAAGCTAATAATATAAATGTTATTATACATGAACCAACATTAAAGAAAAAAGAGTTTAATGAATGTCATGTCGTAAATGATTTTGATGAATTTGTCAATAAGTCAGATATAGTTTTATGTAATAGAATTGATGATAAAATAAAGAAGCATAGTGACAAAATATACACTAGAGACTTATTTAATGAAAATTAGAAAAAAGTTTAAAATTTGGTAATAAAAACTATTGAATTTTATATCGATTAATGATATATTATAAAAAAACTTAGGAGGAATTTAAAATGAAGCTTAACAAAACAATGTTAATAGTTGCTTTAATAGCAATGGTATTAGTAGCATTAACAACAGTAGTAAATGCTGCGGCAAATGATGATTTATATTCTTATATGGAAGGAGTATCAGTAACAGTAGCTGGCAAAACTTACAAAGCAAACGAAAGCCAATTACTAGCTTTAAAACAATACTTAAACTCACATGAATTAACAGATGAGCAAGTATCTGTTGTTAAAGCAAATGTTGCTGAAATAGTAAAAACAGTTGAAAGCCAAAATACAGCTGATGTATCAAAGTTTTCTTCAGATGCTATAAACAAAATAAGTGCAAATATAGATAAAATTGAAGCAGCTACAAATGTTAAAATTAACTACATTTCTGCTGACAACACACTTCAAATAAAGGATGCTAATGGAACATCTTTAATTGAAGCAAAAGTTGGACAAAGTACAAACTTAGTACAAACAGGAACATCATATGTTCCATATATAGTAGTTTCTGGAATAGCATTAATTGCCGTTGCTGTACTAGTTGCAAAAAAAGTAACATCAAAATAATATGAAAAAAATAAAAAATATATTAGGAGCAACTATTAGAAATTTAATAGTTGCTTTTATATTCATTGTTATTATTTGCGTTGCTATTAGGCTTTCTATTGGCGACCAGCTTATGCAGGCAATTGCACTAATTAATTTGGTGTCAGTAAGCGATAAGAACAATAATACGGAAAACGAAGCTATTAAGATTGACTTAGAAAATAAAAATTTGACTCATTACCCAGCATGGGGTGAAAAGTATGGAACTTTATCTATTGATTCTATTAATGTAAAATTGGGACTTTATTATGGAGATTCTCTTTCAATATTAAGAAAAGGTGTAGGACAATCTGTGTCTTATTTTCCGGGTGAAGGTGGCTCTATAATTTGCATGGCGCATGATACTGGTGGATTTTTAAAGTATTTGTATACGGTTAATGTGGGAGATAAAATAAAAATAAAAACTGATTATGGAAATTTTATATATGAAATTTATGAAACAAAAATAGTTGACCAATCAGACACAAGTGCCGTATATCTACAGGAAGATGAAGAAATACTAATGTTATATACATGTTATCCTTCAAACAGTATAGGGCATGCGACTCACAGATTTGTAACATATTCAAAATTAATAGAAGGAGACATATTTTAATGGTAAAAAATATAATATCGTACATACTATCATTTATAATGGTTGCATTAATTATAGCAATTGTGGCTGTTTCTTTTTTACAAAATAAAGTCCTAAATGAGGATTATTGGAAAATGCAAATGGAACAAAATAATTATTATGAAAAGCTAGAAGATACTGTAAATGACGGTTTTGAAAATTATATAATGCAATC
>OGGQ01002113.1_pt1 | contig 22775 bp, 15 predicted proteins | sample 1571191 | NCBI WGS metagenome assembly OGGQ01 (sample SAMEA2582061, study PRJEB24529) | metagenome | biome: Human gut stool | place: China | collected 2011
AGGCTTTGAATCTTCTATCTCAATTCTTTATTCAGTTTTCAGTGTACTGGCAAAAAGACCTATCCAAATTGGATAGGTCTTTTTTATTACATAAATTATTTGTATATATAGGATTGCATCAGGAGTATAATGGATTATTTTTTGTTTATAAAATATATATACAAAAATTAATCATTACTATACTATATAAATAGAAAATTTATATTGCGAAGGTGATTCCAATGAGCATTTTATTTTGTTTACATAAGATTATTTATAAAAATGTAAGGAGGTTTTTATTGTGAAGAAGAGAATGGCTATGCGGATGATTAGCCTTTGCATGACATTTGTTCTTGTGATCGTTTCCATTTCTATGGCAAGCGCGGCAGAGATAGACAGCCCAAAAGCTACGTCGAATATCGTCTATTTACAAAGGGATACCGGCGTGGAAGCGATCCAGTTGCCGGAGAACGTGACGCAGGCGGAGAAAGCCCGGATGCAGAAAAATTTACTTTTATATGGAAACCGCGTGCTTTCGGAAAGCGAAGTAGCCAAGATTAACCAGGAGGCCGCGGCAAAAGGCGGACTGGTTTATGGCCCTTGGTTTGGCGGAGTCGAAAAATATTATAGTATGTCTACAGCAGAAAGCATATCTGCTTTGGCATGGGTGGGAAGCGCTGTTGTTCCTATCCTTTCTGCGGCAGGGGCAATTTCTCTTGGAGCTGCGGCAGTGGCAGAAGCAATTTGTTGGGCTGCAGGAATCCCTTCGATCAATCCGCCGGTATTTGGTGCAGGCTCGGAAATAAGCGTTACTATGAAGAAGCAGTATCGAGAGGTTTCTTATTCAGACGGTACATTTGCCTATTACGAAACGGGATTTTTCGCTCAGGATTTGACGATGGGAGGAACCTACTACGGTTCTCCGGAGGCAATTTTTTCAGGAGGGCTTTACTGAGTGCGTTTTACAGAACAGCTGATCTCGTTTTTTCAAGATTACCGGCCTTTGATTGTGATTTTTGGGTCGAGCATGCTTTTTGGCGCGATATTCTTTTTGCCATACGAAAACGGTGCAGCAAGGGTTTTGGTGGGATGGTTGGGTGTTACGATTGCGAGTCTCGACTTCTCCAAAGTTCCAAAGCAAGCGGAGAATCGGAACAAAGAGATTGCAAAAACCGTTTTGCGCGCCGTGCTTGTGGCGTCAGGGCTCTTTGCTGTTTTTTGGGCGCTGCCTAATATTTTATGGCGTGTGTTTTGCTCTGCGTAATCTGTTTTCCATTTCGAGGATTCTTGTTCAAACAAAGTTTTAAGTACAAGCCGTCGTAGAGTACGGTTCTTATGACGGCTCGTCGGAAGCGATTTATTCGGGAGGCTTGTGGTGAAGCATGGACGGATAAAGCTCTATGATTTTTTCCAAACGTATGGAATTTGGATTTCCACTGTATGCGGCATTGTACTGCTGCTGACATTGTTTTATCCCGATCGGTATTGGATCCTTCGCATGGCTGCCGCCTGGCTGACAGTGGTGACCAATACGCGCTTTTGCAACATACCTGAAAATGTGGATGGAAGAAGGCAGGCAATCGTTAAAGCGTTCCTTTGGAGAGCGTTGATCGGGTTGGCAGTGGCCGTATTTTTTACAGTGCTGGTCTCCCTGCCGTTTGAATAATGGCCCCCATACCGGGGATCTTTTGTACAGAACCGAAACCTTTCCAGTACATTCGGCGGCGCGTTGATGTTATTTTGGGAGGCGACCGCTCTATCCAACGGAATTACAGGGGCTTATACAGAAAAGATTCCATTTCAAAGGGTTCCGGGATTCGAGCGATTCGATTTTAGGAGGATTCCATTGCATCGTTTCTTGATTCGCATCTATGAACTGATCCGGCGCTATGGTTTCTATATAGGGGTGGTCCCCTCGTTGATTGCGTCCGTTTTGCCGGAGAACTATTTTTCTATCAGCATCCCGCTCCTGCTTTTTGCGGTCTTGCTCATCAGCCTGAGCTTCTATTATGGCAGGATTCCGGAGGGGCTTGCGGAAAAGCGCCGGGCGATTGCAAAGGCAACCGTGTATGGCATTTGCACGACCATTGCGTTGCTTGCGGCGTGCCTTTTGGCGGCATTCCTTTTGCATCCGGAGACTTTCGGGCGGTAAGGCCGGGTTCTCCAGTGGATATCCCTAGGAATTTTCTGCGGAAAGAGTGCTCCAGTCAAACCGGCAGCCTGTAGCGCCGCGGTGCGCTTTTGCCTGCCAGGGGGATACAAAAATCCGTTGCGGCTGTGCGGCCGCTTGCCGCATGGAAGGCAGCCTCCTTCCATGCCTATAAAACCCCATCCAATCAAAAAATCGCCCCGGCTTTCGCCCGTTTTCACACGGCGAGGGCCGGGGCGTTTTGTATTTTGCGAAGGCGTAGGAGCGTTATCAATATGCTTGCGTTGTAATATTTATATAAATTGCAATAAAATTAATAAACTTCTACAAGATTACCAATTGATTTGTTGAATATTTAAACGTAAAATAGAAACAGCCATCAAATTGTAAAGGGGGATAGAGCGGTTTTTTAACAAGGGGATGAAAGTTGTATCTTTTGGAAAGGGAGAGAGAAATGAAAGGGAACAAATGGAAAGGGGCCGTTTCCTGGCTGTGTATCATCGCGCTTGTTTTGACAAGCTGTTTTGCAACGTTCGCACTGCCAACCAATGCGTTTGCCAGCGAAGAGGGCACGGTCATTGATGTAACGGATTTTGGGGCCGATCCTTCCGGCCAGGAAGACAGCGCGGTCCCGATTCAAAAGGCAATTGAGGCCGCGAAGGAAGTGGACGGGCCGGTGACCATCTATTTCCCGAAAGGGGAATACAATATTTGGCCGGACGACGCCATCACACGGAGAATCTACATATCGAACTCCACCACCCCGAGCAATACGGAGCTGGAGGAGAATTCGATCCGCACCATTGGAATCCTCTTGGAAGATATGCAGGACGTCACCTTGGACGGCGGCGGTTCTAAGCTGATCTTCCACGGGAAAATGATGTCGTTTGCCGTCATCGATTGTGAAAACGTAAAAATCCAAAACTTGACGTATGATTTTGCAAGGCCGTATGTCATCGACTTAACGGTCGAAGCGGTCACGGAGGATACGGCCACGGTCTATATCCCGGATTGTTATGAATATGCAATCGACGGCAACCGCCTGATCTTCTACGGGGAAGTCAGCCCGAAGACCGGCAACCGGTATTGGATCTATGACAATTACCCGTTTGACCAGTGGAACAACCTGCTCACAGGCGAAATCCACCGCGCTTGGGACGGCTGCATGACGCTGTTTGAGAACTGCACTTCCATTGAAGAGCTGGGCAACCGCCGGGTGCTCTTCCACTATTCCGCGCCGCCCAAGGCGCAGGCGGGTTACAACATCCAGATCAAGGAGACGACCCGCGACAATCCTTCGATGCTGCTATGGGAGAGCGAGAACGTCACAATCCGTGATATTAACGCCAATTTCCTGCATTCCTTTGCAATCATCGGCCAGTTCTCCAAGGACATCACCATTGACAACGTCGATGTGGCCACCAATGCGCGCAAGGGCACAAAAACCGCGGCCTCTGCGGACGTGATTCAGATGTCCGGCTGCGGCGGGAAGATCACGGTCCAGAACTGCTACTTTAACAATTCCCAGGATGACCCGATCAACATCCACGGCACCTTCCTGGAAATTCAGGAGGTCTTGGCGCCCAATAAAGTCCGCGTGCGCTATATGGAGCGCGAGACCTACGGTTTCCCGAACTATTATGTGGGCGACGAGGTCGAGTTTATTGCGCGTTCCAGCTTGCAGGCCGTTGGTTCTGAAGAGGTGCGGAACGCCATTGTCACCGAGGTGGAAAATCCCGCAGAGGAAGACTATGACCTGGAAAACCGGAAGAACATCGTCCTCACCTTTGACCGGGACCTCCCAGACGAGATTTTAAACAGTGGGGACCCCACCGGATACGTGGTGGAAAACATCACCTATACGCCGGATGTGGAGATCCGCAACAATGTCTTCTCCCAGTCGAGCTGCCGCGGCCTGCTCTGTACCACCCGCGGGGATGTGCTGATCGAAGGCAACCAGTTCCGGAACATCGATATGTGGACGATTTTTATTTCGGACGATGCAAACGGCTGGTATGAATCCGGGTATACCCGGAATGTGACCATCCGCGACAATGTTTTTTGGGAGGGCAACCAGACGAACATCCACATTGAACCGATTATCCAGGAACTCGATCCAAACAACCCCTTGCACAAAAACATGACCATTGAAGGCAACACGTTCTATCTGAATAACACGTCGGCTATTTCGGCGCTCAGTGTGGAAAATCTGACCATCCGCGACAATGCGTTTAAGCGTGCAGACGATGGGATCGACAGCGAGCTGACGGTTTCCACAGACCAATTGCAGCCCGGAGGGAAAGCCGGGCTGAAGCTGGAGATGAGCACCAACGTCAACGATGCGGGGCTTTTCTCCTTCCGGGGCTGTAAAAATGTGGTGCTCTCCGGCAATACCTATGGAGACGGCCTGAATACGCGCGCCAGCGTCAGCGATATGGATACGTCGGAAATCCATTTGGAGGATGAAGACGTCCGTTTGAACGAGGATTCGATCAAGCAGTTCCTCTTAAAGGATTGCAAAGTCCAATATATCAGCACGGACGAATCGGTCGTGCGCGTGGATGGGGCGGGCGGAACCGTTGAAGCGGTTGCCCCCGGCCATGCGCAGGTGTACGCCAGCATGGTGGCCACCGACGGCAGCGTCTTCGAGAGCAACCGCGTGGACATCACCGTTTCGGACGGCCAGGGCGCCGCAGCGGAATCGGTCAAGATTTCCGCCCCGCAGGATATCCTGCATGCAGCGGGTGAAACCATGCAGCTTTCGGCAGAGACCGTCCCGGCGGAGGCCGGCGCGGAACTCACCTGGTCCGTGGCCGATGCGGCGACGGGCGAAGCCACAGAAGCGGCGACGATCGATGTGGACGGCGTCCTGACCGCAGTGCAGGACGGCGTTGTGGAGGTCCGGGCGGCCAGTGCAAACGGCGTTTCCGACTCGATGCTGGTTTCCATCAGCATCGGCGGCGAAACCATCATCCCGGCAATCGAATACGAGGTCCCGGGCCTCTGGGCGATCGACAGCCCGGACACCCTGACACTGACAGTTCCGGATCAGAATGGCTTTTTCGATGGCCGCAACCAGCAGCAGAATGTGGTCACATTCCCGATTGCGGATGGGGAGCATTTTGAGGCGACGGTCAAGGTGACCGGAAACACGCACGAGACCTATGAAGAGATGGGATTCGGCATCATCAAGGACTACGACAACTTTGTCGCCTGCCAAAAGAAGAACCACCTGGGTACGCTTCTCGTTACGGAATCCAACGCCCAGGGCAGCGAAGACCATCGCGTCGGCAAGGACGACCAGGACGGCTTTTATTATGACGATGCGATCGACTTCAAGATTGTCAAAAGCGGCGACCATTTTGAAGGCTATTATAGGCGCACCACAGAGGGCGCGGATTGGGTCAAGTTTGCCGAACTCGACAACACAACCGTTGGGAATACCGGGCTGAAACTGGCTTTGTGGACAGCGTCCGGGGAGAATAGCGGCAATCAGATTACTTTTAGCGAACTGACCATCAACGGCGAACCGCAGGCCTTTGCGTATGAGAACCAGGCCCCGGCTGCCTCCGATGCGGCGTTCGGCACGGCACAGGCAGCTGTCGGGGACACCCTCTCCGTGCAGTATGCGTTCAGCGACCCGGACGGCGATGCAGAGGCGGGCAGCGTGATCGCCTGGTATGCCGCGGATACAGCCGATGGGGAATACACAAAGATCAGCGGCGCGTCCGGGGATACCTGGAACATCCCGGCGGACTACCAGGGCAAATACATCAAGGCCAGGGTGATCCCGGTCGACGCCTCTGGTATGCCGGGCGCGGCAACCGAAACGGACGCCATGGGCCCGGTGGACATGCGCGGCGACCCCATGGGCAACGCATATCTGAAAGCCCTAACCCTGCAAAAGGCAAGCGGCGCGGGAATCGCCCTCTCCCCGAACTTCTCGGGTGAGAACCTCGACTATCAGGCATATAGCTCTGCGGCGGAACTGCGCATTTCCGCGCAGCCGGAGTCCGAAGGGGCGGAGGTATCCTTTGCTCTGAATGGGCAACCGGTGGATGCGGCAAGCCTGACGCTGCAAGAGGGCGAAAACGAGCTGGCGGTCACGGTGACCGCAGCGGACAGTTCGTCCCGCACCTATACGGTGACAGTCACGTATGAGGCGCTGCCGGAGTCCCCCAATGCGTGGTTGTCCAACCTCGAATTGGGCGAAGAGGAGCTGTCCTCCCCGTTCTCCTTTACCACCTACGGCTATATCACGGGCGTGACGGAGGATGTCGAATCTCTGCCGCTGCGCTGCGCCACGCAAAACCCGGACGCGCGCATGAAGGTCACGGTCAATGACGAAGTGCTGGCAGAGGATGTCGCCAGCTTTGACGAAGAGATCCAAATCCTTTCCGGCCTCAACTATATCGATATGGATGTGACGGCGCCGGATGGGAAACAGCAGCAGTACCTCCTGGTGGTTGTCCGCAACGGCTACACGGACACGGACCTCGCAGACCTGAAGGTCAACGGGGAGACCATCGAGGGCTTCGACCCGGAGAAGACCGACTACCTGATTACCAGCGAAGAACCGGTCTCGTTTACACTTGAGGCGGAGGCGGCCAATTCCCGTTCCTCCGTGATCGTCTCCAATGGCCACGAGACGACGGGCGGCTCTGCGCTCAGCTGCGAGGCGGGGCCCGGCCTGACCAGATTTACCATTGCCGTGAAAGCGGAATCCTTGGCGGAGACAAAGTATTACACCATCCGCGTCAAGGTAGCGCAGGAGGACAATGCCAACTTGGAGCGCGCGTCCTTCTCGGATATTTCCCTGGAGGAAGAGGTGCAGCCGGACGTTCTGTCCTACCGCGGTTCTTCGTACCGCTCCAGCACCCAGTTTGTGCTGGAGGCGGAGGAGATGGGCGCGACCATCGCCTTTACCGCAAACGGGGAATCCTTCACCTCGGAAGGCAATCTCCTGGAAGGGGAGATCCCGCTGTATCTGGGCGAGAATGTGCTGCGTGCAACCGTGACCGCCCCGGACGGCAGCGAACAGGAGTATGTCTTCCGCATCGACGTGACAGACACAGCCTATCTGTCCGACCTCCCGTGGGTGCGCGCAGAAAGCGGCTGGGAAGGCCACCCGGTCCTGCGCGACCAGGAGATCGAGCGCCGTCCGCTCACGCTCTATAACGAGGAAGCGGGAGGCCCGGTGACCTATGAGAAGGGCCTGGGCACCCATGCGGAATCGACGATTGTCTATGACATTGCGGACCAGGGCTTTACCCGGTTCCAGAGCTGGTGCGGCATCGACTATTCCTACTACGACAGTTCCGCCCCAACCGTGCAATTTATTGTATATTTGGATGGGGAGCCCGCGTTTGACAGCGGCGTGATGAACGCAAAGTCGCCCGCGCAGTTCATCGACCTGGACCTCACCGGCGTGGAGACGATCCAGCTGGACGCGCTGATGGTGGACACCAACAACTCGGACCACGCGGACTGGGCGGATGCGAAATTCCTCACAGAGGTCTCTGCATCGGAGAACCACATCTATTCCGACACCTATGAGATTGCCGGCGGGCAGGCCACCATTCCGGAGGGCACCACGGTCCAGGAGGCACTGGAGCAGTTCTATGCCTATGAGGGCGAACTGGCGATCGTAGATGCAGACGGAAAGGAAATGGAGCCGGACGCGCTGCTCGAAGACGGCTGTGAAGTGACTTTGACCGTACAAGGCGAGGTGATCGACCGCGTTGTGATTGTGGTAGCGGCCAGCGGGGTAGAAGGCGACGTCACGGGCGACGGCGTGTTCGATGACGAGGATATCACCTATGTCATGGACTTTATCCTTGGAAATGTGGAACTGACGGAAGAAGAACTGTCGGCGGCAGATTTGAACCACGACGGTGTGTGCAACGTCTTAGACCTTGTAAAGCTCAAAAGAATGCTGCTGGAAGGCTGACCGGTTTGAAGCAACGGCAGGGGCTGTGCGGGAAGCAAACCAGCGTGCCGGTCGATGAAAAGCAGCGAAGAGAATGCCGGTGGGGTGCAGCCGCATCCCACCGGTGTTTTTATGTTGTAGGCACAGGGCAAAGGAACATGCGGGATCGTCCCGGCAAAAGCAGATAAGATTAAAAATGCACAAAAAAGCTTTTCAAACGGTCCATAAAATGATAGACTGGAACAAAAGGGAAGAAAGCTATAGCAGAAATGGAGAAAAGGGGCAGAAAGCATGACAGATATTCTTGTAACATCTGGATTTGACTTTGAAGGCTATGAAATCATTGAATATTTAGGACATTGGACAGGTGAATGTGTTTTGGGGACTGGATTCATAAGCAATTTAGAGGCTAGCATATCCGATACATTGGGTATAGAAAGTACTTATTATAAAGAGAAATTGACGAAAGCAAAAGATAGTGCAATGCTCCATCTGGAAGAACAGGCTTTAGCATGTGGAGCAAATGCGATCATTGGATTGGATGTGGATTATACGATGTTTACATCCAATATGATTGGGGTCATTGCCAACGGGACTGCAGTACGAATTAGAAAGATAGACCCGGATTATTTTAATACATGCTGTACCCTTCCTATAGGGAACTATCATCCGGATGTACCTATCCGCTTTCTAAATTTAATAATCAAAGAACATGATTATATTCAAATTTGTTTTGTAACGATGGGAGAGTGCCAAATTACCGCTCTAGATATGGATATAACGCTCCATACTTATTTTGAGGACTCCATAACATTTCAAGGAATACGCTTTATGAAGATGAAGTCCTCTGAAAATTTGTGTTTTACAGAGAATTATGCGATCACAGTTCCATGCACCGTTTTAGAGCAATTTAAATCGGCCTCTGTGCAAGTAAAAAAATTTATTCAGGCAGGCCATGTTTTTAGTCCACAAATATCCGATCAGCCGATTTTGTTGCAGGAATCTGAACTCAAAGAACTGCGAGATGCATATGGATCAGATGTTGTACGAACCTATGCAGAGGGACCTACGTCATGGTTTTGTCTCTGTGGAAAAGAGAATGCATTGAATACATCGGTGTGTGAACTATGCGGAAGAAGTCAGAAAATTATTAATGCAAAGACGCAAAAGGAAATATATGAGAAATTACTTGGTCAAGCGCAGAGGAAACAATCTGTTCGTGAAATTTGGACTCTATTTCATGATCATCAGACAGAACATGGTGATCTATCGGATACAATTTTAATAATTGTAAAAGAATGTGAAACCGCAGAACGCATGTATGGGAACCAGAAGGATGCCTGCATCCGAAAGCTGAAGGAGGAGATCGAAAAAATATTATAACTGGTTATGGAGGTTTAAAAATCAGTTTTCCAATTGTTTCGTACCGCTTTAGCGGTTTTAACGATATTATCTACGTAAGGAGAGGAAGAAGTTATGAAATACGAAATAAAAGGCGGCGCATTTCCCGTGGTCGTTTGCTATCTCGACAATGGCGAGACGATGATCACCGAAAAAGGCTCTATGGTATGGCAAACACCGAATATGATGATGTCCACGACCGGGGGCGGCATTGGGAAAATGTTTTCCAAGGCGTTCTCGGGGGAGAGTATGTTCCAAAATATCTATACCGCGCAAGGCGGTCCGGGCATGATTGCCTTTGGGTCCAGTTTTCCCGGAAAAATCCTGCCGTTGCAGATTGAGCCGGGGAAAGAATTGATTGTGCAGAAGAGGGCGTTCCTTGCGTCAGAGATAGGTGTTGAATTGAGCATCCATTTCAACAAAAAGATCGGCGCAGGCTTTTTTGGCGGCGAAGGCTTTATTATGCAGAGATTGTCCGGCCAGGGGATGGCGTTTGTTGAAATCGACGGCGAACTGGTCGAATACGAATTGGCGGCTGGGCAGCAGCTTGTTGTGGATACCGGGAACGTCGCCGGATTTGAAACAAGCGTTTCCATTGATATTCAACAGGTCCCCGGCCTGAAAAATAAGGTCTTGGGCGGCGAAGGATTTTTTAATACGCTATTGACCGGCCCTGGCAAGGTTTGGCTTCAAACCATGCCCCTTTCAAGCCTTGCAAGCGCCCTCAGAGGCTTCATCCCGTCCGGGAACTAGACCTACCGGTCGGGACACAGGCACGCAGCGGGCACGCAGTGCCTTTCGCGGGCACACAGTGCCTCTCTCGCCTACGGCGTTCCCTAAGAAAGCAAACGGAAAAGAGTTTGTTTTCCGCTCCATATGGGAAGCCCTACAGAAGCAAGGCAAGAATCTTCATAAAGGCAACCATCGCAGCCCCGCCACATGTGGGAAATAGAAGCATCAAATACAGAAGGACCCAATCCCGGGAGTTCCAGGATTGGGTCCTTGCTGTTTATTAGGGAAAAGCCTTCCTTTTTATTTTATTGTTTCCGATCTGCCAATCAGACGCACAACATTTGTCTACGAAAGCACTTACGCAATCGTCACCGTGCAATGCTTGACCGCGTTCTGACCCGGCAGGGTGGTGTAAACGCCCGTGCTCTGGCCCGGCGTACCGGTGGCATAGACTCTGTAGTAGTAGTCGTTGCCAACCTTCGCCACGAACTGCGTCTTGAGCACATCGCCGTTGCCGGCCGTGAAGCTCGGCACCATGCTGTTGCCGTTGACCACGGTCATCTTGAAGCAGTATGCGCTGCCTCTCTTCAAGGTGAAGTTGACCGTCGTATCGGAAATCACATAGGCATTTGCCGCCACGGTCTGGCTTGCGGAGACAACGCCCGCTGCACCATATGCATTGCCAATGTTCGCGGATGTGCTGCCGTGATTGCCGGATACCGGTCTCGCCGGTCTTTCCACCAAATTGTCCAGCGCGGTGGAAAGCGCACGATAAACGGTTTCTACATCCGCTTCCGTAGCGGCTTCATCCGCCAGGACTGCCTGTGCGCCGTCCAGGGCGCGGTTGAGAGCGGATACGCTGGCCGCCGTATATTTGGAGGTGTCCATCGCGGAGGCAGTGCCCACCAGCTCCGCGAGCGCTTCCTTGCTCGGCGTCTTGCGCAGCGCTGCCATGGCCTCAATCAGCGCCTGCGCCGCCTGATCGACCGTTTCCTGGTCTGCATCCACGTTGGCTTGTACGGCCAGCGCACGTTCCAAAGCGGCGGTGAACGCCTCTTTGGTGCCTTCCAAATCGAGGTACTCGTCCAAATCGATTTCCTGTGCCTCTGCAATCGCCTGGTCGAGCTGCGCAAAGTCCGCGCGGTAAACCAGGGCGTTCAGGGCGTCATACAGGGTTTCATAGGCTTTGTCCATTTCCGCCTTCAGGCCGCTCTCGATGGCTTCCTGCGCATCGGAAACAGCTGCCTGTAGATCCGCCCAGCTGCCGGTTGTGAAGTTCTCCTCCGTCAGGGAAGCCACGATATCCAACAGCGTGTTCAGCGCGGCCGGGTCGCCCGCTTCAAAGCTCAGAAGATGGATCGCATCCAGCAGGCCGCTCCATGCTTCGTCGATTTCCGCCTGGGATACAGCGATCACCGCTTCAATTGCCTGTGCGTTTTCCAAAGCCTTGTCGAAGGTTTCCTGCACCGCAGGGACAGCCGCTTCGTATTCTTCGCCGCCCTGCAGGGCTACCGCCGCCTCGATGACGGCGCGGAGCACGCTCTTATCGACCACCGTCGCGACGACGTCCAAAGTGGTTTCGCCCTCCGGCATGGTCAGCGTGTAAGAGAAGGGGCCGCTGCTCTCCAAAACTTGCGCTTCCCCGTTGATTTCCATAGAGGCGATTTCGCGCCCGTCCGCCGTGGGCACGAAGAGCATCGTGAACTCGTCGCCGGAGAAGACCGTGGTCTGATACGTGCCGGTCACGTTTGCAATGCCGGGGAAGATATCGTTGACGGCAATCTGCACCGTGCGCGGGTCAAAGTGGACCGTCAGCGGGTATTCCACCGGCGCTTTTTCCTGCAAGGTGTATGCGCCGTCCGCGTAAACCAGCTCCATGTTTTCCGGGCTGCTGAGGAAGAACGAACCGTCCTCCTGCTCCTCTGCGCGGACAACCACGTCGCCAACCTGCGCATCCCCGGTGACGGTGACGCTGTTCTTGCCGAACAGGAAGTCGGTGACCGTCAGGACGCTTCCGGCGGGGATTTCTACGGTGGCGGGGGTGTTGCTCTCAAGTTTATTCCATCCGCTGAGGCCCTTGATGGTGGCGTCGCCCGTCAGCACCAGGCCGCCGCCGACGCTCGTAGTGCTCACAGTGCCGAGATCGGCTGTGCAGTCGCCCTCGATGGACAGCCAGGAGCGGTCCAGCTTGGTGCCGCCCATGCCCGTGATGTCCATCACGGCGGGCTCTTCCGGCGTGCCGCAGTTGGCAACGCGCAGGATGCTGCGCCCATTGCCCTCCATGCTTTCCATGGAGAGGTTGCTCAGATCGACGGTATAGTAGCAATACCGGGAGACGGAGTCGTCGCGGAAGCTCTTGAGGGAGCCGGACACGGTGTCGTCCATCTTGATTTCCGCGTTGCTCTTCCAGGTGATCAGGGTGGTATTCGCCATATCCAAATTTACGTTTTTAAAGGTGATGTCGCCATAGGTGCGCAGGAAGCAGGGCCTTGTATCGGCCACGCCCAGCGTGTGGCCCTGGCCGTCGATGACCAGCGGCTTATCCACATTGCGCATCGCATAGTAGCAGGAGAGGCCGGCGGTCTCTTCGTACATCAGGAAGTCTTCGTCTTTGTTCAGATACAGGGTGTAGGGGCCTTCGCCGTCGGTATCGCGCTTGATGGCGAGCAGGGCATCGTCGAGGTTCTGATACGTCTCTCCCGTGAGGTTGCCGCCGGACACGACGATGTTCCCGTTCGGCAGGACAAAGTCGATCTCGCCGTTGTTTTCCGTGCCGCCGGTCGCGCTGTTGTCGTCCTGGATGAAGGACTCGCAGACGTTCGCAGCGAAATCGCCGACCTGTTGTTTGATCTCTTCGGTCAGAAGGCCGGGGTTTTCCTCCGTGCCGTCGCCGTTGATAAGGCCGTTCAGCAGGAATGCAATCTTCTGCTCATTGGTGGGTTCCTCCACACCCGGGACCGTGACCGGGAGGATCTCCACGACTTTGCCGACCGTGGCATTGGAGCCGCCCACCATGCCGGCCACCAGCGCGGCGGCCAGGTTATCCACGAATCCGTCGTTGCCTTTGATGAGATCGGAGGCGTTGAAGGTCAGTGCATCGGCAATGCCGGACGCTTCGTTGGAAGCGCAGTCCACCACAGCGGCCACCAGCGCGTTGACCAGCGTCACGTCGCGCAGCTGTGCGATGCCGGTGTTGACCCAATCCGGGATTTCCTGGGGCTCATCGCCCGCCAGATGGCCCTGGTAGACGTAGTTGGCCAAGTCCATCACGGTATGTTCCGCGTCGATCTGCATGTCTGCGACAGAGGTTGCGATCGCCTCGATGGTCTGGTCGAGCAGGCCGCCCTCGGGGAGGACCTTTTCGTCCACCTGCTGGAGCAGCACATCCACCAGCTTTTCTTTGACGTCGCTGTCCGCAATGACGATATGTGCATCCAGCCCGCTGACGGAAGCCGTTCCATGCACCTTCCCGTCCGCGTGCCAGAGGGTTGCGTCAATGCCGGAGAGGGTGACATGCATGCCGTCTTCCTCGGTGTGCGGCAGGTACTCGTCCAGCATGGAGACCACCAGGTCGCCCGGGTCCTGCTCCAGCAGAGCGGTCAGGGCCGCTTTTGTGCCGCCCGCCGCAAGGACCTGCTCCACCAGAGGACGCACCAGCAGGTTTCCGGCCGCGCCGCTGATCATGTCGCCGGAAAGCGCCGTGGCGTTTTTGCCATAGGCGGTGAAGTCCTCAATTTCCACGCCGTTGTAATTCACGGTGTCCACCAGATCGGTGGCAATCTGCGCGTTCACCTGGATGCTGCCGTTTTCTTCCTGGGTGCGGGTCAGGGTGATGGTGCGCACCGGGGAGGGATAGGTGACGCAGGAACCGGTTTCGATGTCATAGAACATCTTGCCGTTGATCTCACGGGAGGCGATGTCGTTGGCATGCATGTGGCCCGTCAGGACGATGTTCACGCCTGCGGCAGAAAGCGCTTCCGCAGCCTCTTCGTAGTTGTCCGCGAGGTATTCTCCGAGGATGTCCGGCTCCATGCCAAAGTGCGGGACCAGGCCGTGGTGTTCCACGCCGATCACAACGTCGCCGCGCGCATTGGCTTCCGCAGCCTGTTCCGCGACCCACTGGAGCAGGTCTTCGCTGAGCGCACCGCCCGTCATGTGCTCGTCCGTGCCGCTGTCGGTGACGTCCGCGCTGTATTTGCCGGAGTCCATGACGATAAAGGTGAAGCCCTCCGCCGGGCGCGCCACATAGGACAGGCCGCCCTGCTGCTTCCCTTCCGGCGGGGTGTAGGTTGCAATGGCGTCCGTGTAGGAGACGTCATGGTAAATTTCCTTGAACTCTTCCGGGGTGGTCTTGAGGTCCGGGTCCATGGCGCTGGTGGTCGCCGTGCCATAGGAATCCTTCACACAGGTGGAAAAGTCGGTTGCATCGGAATTGTTGACGTCGTGGTTGCCGTTGATGACATAGATCTGCATGTTCGGGTTGGCGGCCCGGAGCTCGGTCAGCATCGCGGCCATCTCGCGGTGGGCCGGTTCCTCGCCGTCCTTGGTCAGGTCGCCGCTGATGACCAGCACGTCCGGGTCGGCCTCGTCAACCATCTCAAAGACGCGGGCGTCGATGTCCTCGCTCTCCGCCATCATCTTGCGGTCGGAGTGCAGGGCTGCGGCGAAATCCGGGTATTCGAACGGCTCGGTGTTCACCAGGTTGCCGTCCCCGTCCAGTGCGGGCTGGAACTGGCCCGGCTGCTGTGTTTCGCCGCCGTTCGGCTGCATGGATTCCGGCAGCAGGTGGGTGTCGGAAACCTGCATGATCTTGAGGGTGGAAGAGGTCTCCGCCTGCGGCGCGGCGCTCTGCGCCGTGCGGAGGACGCTGGCCGGCGCTGCCGGGGAAACTTCCATCTGGATGTTCTGGGTGCTGAGGTCAGGTTGCTCTTCCGAAAGTACCGCGAGGGCTGCCGTGTTGTCCGGCAGGTCGTAACCGGCGCTGTCGAGGGCTTCGGAGAACGCAGCGAGGTCCTCCGGCGCATAGACGACGCTGGCCGCCGGTTCTTCCGCGGCTGGCTCCGTCTGTGCAAACGCTGTTGCCGGCGTAGCGACCATGGCTACCGCCAGGAGCAGCGCAAGGGTTCGCTTGTACCATTTCCTGTGGCTTTGCATCATTTTTTCCTCCAATTCTGCAATCACCTTTCGTCCCTTGGGACGTTTGATAGGGAACGGCGCGTGTCGTCACACGCCTTCCCAAAAAGTATAGGAATCCATCGTTAAAAACAGGTAAGGTTTGGATTAAAGAATATTAAAAATAAAAATATAAATTGAATAATATTTAAATGGGTGGATTGACCGCATGAAGAAATCGTTATAAGATTTATACAGAAGTAATTTTGTAGAAAGTAAAATAAGCGTCTTTGGAAGGGGTGGTTGTATTGAAAAAATTTTTAAGTTTTTGTTTATGCCTTTGTTTGCTCATGCTTTTCGCAGTGCCTTTAGGAGGGACTGGAAATTTGCAAGCCTATCAGTCGGTATTGGACAAGTTAAACGCAGAATATGGAACGACGTTTCACTTCCCAACCGACGAGGAGTTACAGGCAGCGGGCCTTACCAATACGATCGACCCAAGAACAGTGAACGTTTCCGCAGAAGAGCTTGAGAAGCAATTGCGTCCGATTGCCGAACGGATTTCCCAGGCAAATGCAGAAGCGGGAAAGGAATAGGAGGGGCTTCCGGCAGCGCTGGAACAGGCATGGAAGAAGTTCCACAAAGTTAGCCTCTATCCGGATACAAGAACCGCTGAATGGTAGCCATCTGTACAGCACGTGTTTTAGCGGCGGGCAAATGGCTTCGGCCTAGTTAAAAAAGAGGGCAAAGAGGGAGAACCTCCTCGCTGCCCCCTTTTCCGCTTGTTTACAGAACCTTGACACTGGAGGAAAGATGGTATATACTTTTAACATACAATTGTATGTTAAACAGACAAAAAGAGGTAAATGGATATGTTGAAAAGGCTTTCAGAATCGGAATTGGACGTCATGTTGGTTGTTTGGAGAGCGCAGGAGGCCTTGGACACCGGCGAAGTTGCGCGCCGCCTGCAAAAGGGCTGGAAAATACAGGCCGTGCAGGTGGTTTTGGGCAGGCTGGTCAAGAAGGGATATCTCTCCTGTGAGAAAATCGGGCGTTTGAATTATTATACTCCACTGGTCGCGGAAGCGGACTACCGTGCGGCAGAGACGGAAACCTTTGTGGAAAAGCTGTACCGGAATTCCCCGAAATCCCTGATTGCAGCGCTGGTACAATCCCAGCCCCTGAGCAAGGAGGATTTGGAGGAAATTCGGGCGTTGCTGGGTCGAGGGGAGGAATCGTAGTGTTGGAAAGCATCTGTTTCCGGGTGTTGAGGCTCTCCCTGCAAATGTCCATACTGCTGTTGCTTTCCTTCCTGGGAAATAAGTGGCTCACACGGCGGTTTGCTGCGCAAGCAAGATGCTTCCTCTGGATGGCCTTTAGCATCCGCCTTTTGATTCCTGCATCTCTTTCGTTTGCCCTCCCGTCTTGGGGTGCAGAAATACAAAAGGCCACGGAAGCTGCCCTGCCCTCTGCGGCACAGGTTGGACAGGCGGAGGCGCCGGCGTTTGTGGATGTGCTTCCCATGGGTTCCACCGCAGGATTCGCGGCCCCAGCTGAGATTTCTTATGGACAGATATCCGCAGGGGAGGGCATTGCGCTGCTCTGGCTGATCGGGGCGGTTTGCTTTCTTTTGGCACACGTGGGCATACATGTTTTCCATATGCGGTTCCTGCGGGCCCACAGCGAAATTGTATGTGGCGGGGAGCAGCAAGCCCTCCTGGAGCAGATCCGGGAGGAGCTGCATGTCCGGCGCAATCTACCCGTTTGGATCTGCGGCAAAGTGGACAGCCCGATGCTCACCGGCCTGTTTCATCCCACGTTGATTTTGCCGCGGACGGGGTTTTCACAAGAGCAGCGGATGTTTATTTTCCGCCATGAGCTTGCCCATTACAAACGGCGCGACCTCTGGACCAAGTGGGTGTTTCTGCTGGCGCAGAGCGTCCACTGGTTTAACCCCTTGGTACATATTCTGGCGAAGAAGGCAAATTTGGATTTGGAAAATGCCTGCGACGATACCGTTTTGAAGGGAAAGGACCGCCTTTACCGGAAGGCGTATGGAACGGTCCTGCTGGACGTCTTAACCAATCAAACCCATGCAGTGCCGCTGTCCACCCATTTTGTAGGGAGGAAGGAAGAAATGCTCGGACGCTTTCGAAACATGATCAACACAGCTCCCAAAAAGAAAGGGTATGGATTTCTCTGCTGTGTTTTGGTGGGGATGGTGTTGCTTACCAGCACGCTGTATCCAGCGCCGGCCCAGGCGGTAAGCACGGGGGCCTCCTCCCAGCCAAAAGCAACGCCGGAGGAGATTGCGGAAACAAGGGCGCTCTTGGCAGAATGTCTAAAGGGCTCGATGTTTGAAACCTATCAGCCCTTCCGCGATTTGCCGTTGACCGATGAAAATTATCAGAGGTGCGAACAGGCGGAAGAATCGTACCGAAGCCTCTTAGAAAAAGTCTCCCCTGCAATGCAAACGCGCGAATATACAAACCATCCGTTCTTTCTCGCGATCGACAGTAAAAAGAAAGGGGAAATTACATCCGGGCTCTTTTGCTGTCAAGCCGATAACCAGGTAGATCAAGGGCAGATAATGCTTATCGAATTAGAATTCTCCGATCCGTTCCATCCAGAAGTTTTTGAAATCGGTACAGCCTTTGCTTGTCAGGGGGAGCAACTGAATCAAAGATATTTTCAGCGGCAATCCGAAAAGCGGCATATACAAACAATTGCAGAACAATTTCAGATTGATTTGTCACAATATGAAGAAGCTTTTTCTACGGTCTATCCTTCCGTAATTCAAAACCAAGCGTATCTTTTAGGGGGGTCTATAAAAAAACAGTTGGCACAAATGGGCCGTTATTCCTTTGAGAAGTTTTCTCTTAACCACACTTGGGCTTATATAAAAAAAGACCATACGGAAGGAGTTCTGTTCAACCAAGATGGAAATGGGATATATGCACACTTTTTTAGAATGGGGGCGTATACAGACAGGAGTAAAATAAGCGGAGAGGAAAATTGGTATCCCATTATCGAAAACAGATGCATTCCTCAGTAGTTCCGAATACCACTGCCATTACAAAAGACCATACAGAAAGGACGAAAAAAATGAAAAAAAGGGTTATTTCATTCATGTTTGCGATGGTTTTCGTAAGTATCTTTTCAACAGCAGGTTTCGCATATAATGTAGATGCATGGGCAGGGATTACCGGAGGAAAAAATGCGATCACCTGCAGCGCTCATGCCAGTACAAATTGTTCAAAATCAGATTTAGAAGGGAGTTCTTACGAAGGATATATTGAGGAAGATGGTAGAGAATTCTACCAAATGGCAGGGGGCGATCAAGTAAGCTACGATACAGATTGGGATGTCAAAAATCCAAGCGGCCTGTATTATGAGATACATATATGGGGTAGTTTTTCCTATAAACATGGGATTGCCAGCGATCCATTTGACGAGATAGGAACAAAAAGTTTTATTTCGGCAAAGGACGGCGAATCACCTGGCGCTAAGCTGGAAATTGGTTTTAAAGACGCGCTTGTTAAAGCTTTCCAAATCCCTGTGAGCGAATATACCCATATCAGTTGTTATAGCGAGGACTATACGACATTTCAATTAAAAAATGTATCGGAACAAATTGGTAGAGCCGTTGGAGACACCAAGCCTGTTTACTTGATGAGTAAGGATGGCCGGACACTGTTGGTTCTAAAACAGGATGGTCAAGGCGTCAACTATCAATTTACGTTCTCCGTCCAGGACGGAACGTATAAGCTGGAAAATGTGGAGCAGAAACAGGGTGAGCTCATAGACGGTAAGGCCTTTTTGACGGCATAATTGCCTGTATTAAATTTGTGCAGTGGTATTCAGATGCCCCCGGCGAGCAAATGCCGGGGGCATTTCGCATTTCCGCAAAACATTCCCTCTTTACAAAATTGTAGTTTTTCTTGACAAAGCGCGATGCAGTGTATATTATTGTACTAACATATTAGTACAAAGGGAGTGGGATCATGGGGAGCAGTTATTCAGTAGAAGTAGCAGCTATGAACGCGATGATGGGATTCATTGTCATGATTGTCTTTGTTTGCCTTGCGGGGGTTGCCGCACAGGTCCTTCTGGGGCTGGCGACGTATAATGACGCAAAGGCGCGCGGGAACAACGACCCGGTGATGTGGGGCCTGCTGGTGGGCTTTCTGGGCTGGATTCCCGGCATCGTCTATCTGTGCCTGCGCAATAACAACGCGAACCGGCTGATGACCTGCCCGCAGTGTGGGTTTGTACACCGGGTGGCGGAGCCGTTCTGCCCGCAGTGCCGCGTGCAGAATCCATACAGCGCGCCGTTTCAGAACCCCCTCACGCAGCAGCAGGCGCACCGCGCAAAACTGCTGTTGATCTGGGCGGTTGTGGCCTATGCCGCGGTGATCGTGCTGACCCTTGTCGCCGTCTTTGGGCTGATGACGTCCCTGGCCGGGTTGGCCATGTATTGACGCTTTCCTTCAAAAGAGAAACAGGACGTTCCCCCGCGGGAATGGAAAAGATTGGGACTGGGAGGACAATATATGTTACAGGTGACGGACCTGACAAAGATTTATAATCGCCTGGTGGCGAACGACCATCTGAATTTCACGGTAAATCCGGGCGAAATCGCCGTTTTGCTGGGGCCGAACGGCGCGGGAAAATCCACGGCGATCAAATGCATCGCGGGCCTTTTGCGTTTCCAGGGAAATATCACGATCTGCGGCCATCCAAACAAGAGCGTGGAGGCCAAAAAGGAGTTCGGCTATATCCCGGAGATGCCGGCGCTGTTTGAGGCGCTGACCGTGCGGGAGCATCTGGAGTTTATCGCGCGGGCCTATAAGGTGGAAAATTGGGAGAAAAAGGCGGATGCGCTGTTGGAGCGCATGGAGCTGGACGATAAGCAGAACAAGCTGGGCGGCGAGCTGAGCAAGGGCATGCAGCAAAAGGTGAGCATCTGCTGCGCGCTTTTGCCCGCGCCGAAGGTGGTCATGCTGGACGAACCGCTGGTCGGCCTGGATCCCCACGCGATCAAGGAGCTCAAGCAGATGCTTCTGGAATTGCGGCAGAACGGCTGCTCCATCCTGGTGAGCACGCACATGCTGGACAGTGTGGAAGAGCTTTGGGATAAGGCGCTCATCATGGTGCAGGGGAAGATCGCCGCGGTGCGCACCCGCTCCGAAATCGAAGCCAACGGCGAAGACCTGGAGCAGCTCTTTTTCTCCATTACGGAGGGAGCTTCCGACGGAGGCGCGGCATGAGTACCATTTTTTATATGCTCCGCAAGGAGTGGAAAAACCGCCTGCTGGCGCTGTTCCGGCACCCAGGAAAGCTGGTGGTCTATATCCTTCTGGTGGTGCTGCTGGTCAATTCGGTAATCAGCACCGCGTTGACGCCGCAGGCGGACCTGGGCGGCTTTTTGGATCTGCGCATCCTGCACGGCGCTTACTTGGGGATTTTGCTGTTGTTCACTGTGCCCATCCTGTTGAATGCGCTGCAAAAGGGCACCACCTTCTTTGGCATGAGCGACGTCAACCTGCTGTTTGTGTCGCCCATATCCCCCAAAAAGATCCTGGCATATGGCCTGATGAAGCAGATGGGCCGCACGCTGTTGATGATGTTCTTTTTCCTGTTCTACGGGGCGATGATGGCGCAGACGTTCGGGATTGTCTGGACGGATACGCTGGCCCTGGTGGTGGGGGCGGCGGTGACGCTGTTTTCCGTACAGGTGCTCTCGCTGTTGCTCTACAATTTTACAAATGGCAATCCGGCGCGTGTGCGTACCGCAAAAGCCATCCTATATGTCTATCTTGCTGCGATCGTGGGGATCATCCTGTTGGAGTTCACGGAAGGCGGCTCGAACATGGAGGCGCTGCTGGCGGCGGTTTCCTCCCCCAAGCTGGAATACCTGCCCCTGCTCGGCTGGATCAAGGGCGCATGCTTTGCGTTCATCGCCGGGAACCTGGCGCAGGCGGGCCTGTTTGCCGGCCTGACGGTGCTGGCAGTCGCAGCGTGCGTGCTGGTGTTTGTGCGCGGCAATGTCGATTATTTTGAAGACGTCTTGCAGTCCACGGAGACGGCGCAGGAGCAGCGCGACGCCCTCAAAAAGGCCGCGGACAGCGGGATGATGACCACCAACAATGGGAAGAAGCGCAAGTACAAGGTGCGCACCACGGGCATCCGGCGCGGCTGGGGCGCGAATACCTTCTTCTATAAGCATCTGTGTGAGGCGCGGCGCAGAAGCCGCATCCCGTTTGTGGATTCAAACACGATTATCTTGGTGCTGGTCAACCTGGGCATGGCGTTTCTCCTCTCGAACATCTGGAGCGAAGAGGGGGGCGTGATGCCGGCGGGCCTGATGATGATTATTGGGGCAGCGTTTAGCTGTTATATCCTGTTTTTCCTGAATGCCGCGGGCGCATGGATGCAGGAACTGATGAAGCCCTATATCTATTTGGTCCCGGCCAGCGGCTTTACCAAGCTGGTGTGGGCGGCAATGTCCACCATGCTCAAGCCGGTGGTGGACGGCGTGATTGTATTCGCGATATTGGGCATCTATGCACATGCCAATCCGCTGACCGCCCTTTTGTGTATCCTGGTGTATGCCAGTATGGGCGTGTTGTACATTGCGGGCAGCGTCCTTTCCGACCGCATTCTCGGCACGGTGGCGAACAAAGGGCTGATTATGGTGCTGTATATGCTGATTTTGCTGCTGTTGGTTTTGCCGGGCGTGGGGATTTCCCTGGTCCTGCTGCTCACGATGGGCGATTTCCTGCCCGCGATCGTCATCGGGATGCCGGTGGTGCTCTGGAACCTGGCGGTTTCGGCCGGTGTGTTTGCCCTTTGCCGGAACAACCTGGAGAATGTGGAGTTGACCAATTCCCTGTAACTCCCAGGCGGACGCATGGCGTCTTTCGCGCCTACGGCTGACCTCCGGTCGGGACGCGGACGCACGGCGTCTTCCGCGCCTACGGCGTTCCCTACAAAAGGAAACTGCAAGGAATTTGCTTGCCACTCCATACGGGGAAGGCTCTACAGAAGCAAGCCAATCGCTTTACAAAAGCGAGAAAGGAAGAAATCCAACGTTCCCACACGACATCCGGAAAACAGCAGCGAAAAACACAGAAGGACCCAGCCCTGGGAATTCCCGGGGTTGGGTCCTTGCTGTTTATTAGGGAAAAGCCTTCCCCTTTATTTTCGATTAGCCAATGGTTACCGTGCAGTGCTTCACGGGACGTGCAACGTCTTACGCGGACGCGCGGCGTCTTTCGCGCCTACGGCGGCAACCACGGAGGCAAACCGCAATTATGGCGTGTTCCGCTCCGCAAGGGAAATCCTACGGAAGCAATCAGCCAATCGTCACTGCACAGTGTTTAACCGGAGCATGGCCCGGCAGGGTCGTATAAACGCCCGTGCTCTGGCCCGGCGTGCCGATGGCATAGACTCTGTAATAGTAGTCGTTGC
>OGGQ01002119.1_pt1 | contig 22753 bp, 20 predicted proteins | sample 1571191 | NCBI WGS metagenome assembly OGGQ01 (sample SAMEA2582061, study PRJEB24529) | metagenome | biome: Human gut stool | place: China | collected 2011
CTTCCATTCCCGCCTCGAATTTTCCCGAACAGATACGCATGAATGCGATACGGTCCCTGTGGGCCTTGTTCATGTTGGCCTGTATCTTGAACACAAAGGCAGAAAAGTTCTCGTCAAAGGGATCCACCACTCCGTCTGCGGTCTTTCTGGGAAGAGGAGAAGATGTCATCTTCAGGAAATGTTCCAGAAACGTCTCCACACCGAAATTGGTCAGAGCGGATCCGAAAAATACCGGAGACAGGAGTCCCTGGCTCACCAGATCCAGATCAAACTCATCACTGGCCCCGTCCAGAAGCTCGATGTCATCTTTCAGCTGGCTGTGGAAATCACTGCCGATCACAGCATCCACATCGGTGCCTTCCACATCAAAGGTCTGGCTTGCCACCTCTTTCTGTCCGCCCATGGCTGCCGTAAACGTGGTGATTTTCCTGGTCTGACGGTCATAAACTCCCTTGAAGCTCTTTCCGCATCCGATGGGCCAGTTGATGGGACATGTATGAATTCCCAGCACCTCTTCAATCTCACTCATCAGTTCAAAGGGATCTCTGGCCTCCCGGTCCATTTTATTGATAAACGTAAAAATCGGAATATGCCGCATAACACAGACCTTGAACAGTTTGATGGTCTGAGCCTCCACGCCCTTGGAGCCGTCAATGACCATGACCGCGGAATCCGCTGCCATTAACGTACGGTATGTGTCTTCCGAGAAATCCTGATGTCCCGGCGTATCCAGAATGTTGATGCAGTATCCTTCATAATTAAACTGCAGAACCGAGGAAGTCACGGAAATTCCTCGTTCCTTTTCAATTTCCATCCAGTCGGAAACCGCGTGTTTCGTGGCTTTTCTTCCCTTTACGGTTCCCGCCAGATTGATGGCTCCTCCGTAAAGCAGAAATTTTTCCGTCAGCGTGGTCTTTCCGGCATCCGGATGGGAAATAATCGCAAAAGTCCTTCTTCTTTTTATTTCATCAGCGAATGCAGCCAAATTCATGTCCTCCGTTTTCTGTACATATCTTCCATTTTTCTACCTTACTATTTTGCCAGTAAAGTACCGATTCGTCAAGTGGCAGTCAGCTCCGGGCCATGCCGTGCCCTCTGTTCTCACCTGTTTTCTACAAGACAGGGCCGCCCGCACGGGGCAGCCCTATGGTCTGGCATTTCTTATTTCCCGGATGCAGCCGGTTCTTTTTCCTGATCTGTCCCGAAAATTTCCGACAGAATCCTGTCTGCCACTTCTTCTTTGGACATAAGATCCAGCTGTGTTTCCCTGTCTTTTCTGATGAGGGTCACCACATTGGTGTCCGTTCCGAAGCCGGCGCCTGCCGTTTTCAGGTTGTTGGCCACGATCATGTCCAGATTTTTCTTTTCCAGCTTTGCTCTGGAATTCTCCAGCATATTCTGGGTTTCCATGGAAAATCCGCAGAGGAACTGCCCCTGTTTTTTATGGTCTCCCAGCCATTTCAGAATATCGTCAGTCCGCTCCAGTTCAATGGCCATGTCTCCGTCGGTTTTCTTGGTCTTTTCCGTATTGACGTGTTTCGGACGGTAATCCGCCACTGCGGCAGCCTTTATGATGGCGTCCTGGGCGTCACTCCGCCCTGTGACTTCCTCAAACATTTCCCTGGCGCTTTCCACCTTTACCAGGTCCACAAACATGGGCGGTTCCGCCTCTGCCGGTCCGGATACCAGCGTCACATCTGCACCGCGGAAAGCCGCTACTTTTGCAATGGCATACCCCATTTTTCCGGTGGAATGATTTGTAATGTAGCGGACAGGGTCGATGGCCTCTCTGGTCGGACCGGCAGTCACCAGGATCTTCTTTCCTTTCAGATCCTTGGGATACTGGATCTCTCTGAGGATATACTGAAGAAGCACCTCCGGCTCCGGCATTTTTCCGGCTCCCGTATCCCCGCAGGCCAGATATCCCACAGCAGGAGAAATCACTTCCATTCCGTATTTCCGGCAGATTTCCAGATTATCCTGGGTAATGGGATTTTCAAACATATTGGTATTCATGGCCGGACTTATGATCTTCCTGCAGCGGCAGGCAAGAACGGTTGTGGTCAGCATATCGTCTGCAATGCCGTGGGCCAGTTTTGCGATTACGTTGGCCGAAGCCGGGGCCACCATGACCACATCTGCCAGTTTGGCAATGGATACATGCTCCACGGAAAACTGAAAGTTCCTGTCAAAGGTATCCACAAGACACTTATTTCCCGTGAGGGACTCAAAAGTAATGGGATTTATGAAATTCACTGCATTGGCAGTCATCAGCACATGAACATCACACTGCAGTTTTTTCAGTGCGCTTGCAAGATAGGCTGTCTTGTAGGCCGCAATACTGCCGCTGACACATAAAAGTACGGTTTTTCCTTTCAACATTGTGGATTCCTCCGTTGTATTTCTCCGAAAATTATGGTAAGATAACACCTGATTTTTATTGAAGACCATTATATCACTTACCAAACAAATGGGGAAGGAGTTTTATATATGATTTTAGCCATTGACATGGGCAACAGCAACATTGTCGTGGGCGGCATCGACGATCAGAAAACCTATTTTGAAGAACGCATTACCACGGATGAACGGAAAACCAGCCTGGAATATGCCATTATGCTGAAAAACATTCTGGAAATTCACAAGATCCGCCGCACGGATATCGAAGGCTCCATCATTTCCTCCGTCGTTCCGCCATTAAACGCTCCTCTTTCTTCCGCAGTAAAGAAAATCACCGGCAGACGGCCGCTGATCGTGGGTTCAGGCATGAAAACCGGCCTCAATATCAAAATGGACAACCCCAAAACCGTCGGCAGCGACCTGATTGTGGCTGCAGTTGCCGCCATCGACAAATATGAGGGCCCCATCATTCTGGTGGATATGGGAACCGCCACCACCATTACCGTTGTGGACCGGTCCGGAGACTACATCGGAGGCGTGATTCTTCCCGGTGTGAAAATTGCCCTTAATTCCCTTGTAAGCAACACGGCCCAGCTTACCAGAATCAATCTGGACATGCCCAAACGGGTCATCGGAAAAAATACCATTGAATGTATGCGCAACGGCATCATGTACGGCAATGCCGCCACTCTGGACGGCATCATCGACCGTATGGAAGCAGAACTGGGAGAAAAGGCCACTCTGGTAGCCACCGGCGGCATGGCCAGATTCATCATCACGCTCTGCACCCATAAAATTACATATGATCCCGATCTTCTTCTGCGCGGTCTTCTGATCCTTTACCGGAAAAATGTAACAGAATCATAACCGCGTCCGCTTCAGGACCTTCAGGGCAGGATTCCGGCATATGCCGGAATCCTGCCTTTTTCATTCTTTCTTTTTCTTTTCGGATATTTCCTGTTTCGCTCTCACGGATGCCAGGACGGGTCCAGAATCCGGATCACCTGTTCCCAGTCGTAATCGGGGGCTCCGTTTCCTGCTGCCCGGCAGACGGCTTCCACCGCAAGCCGGTCCGCTTCCAGTTCCCCGGCAATCTGTTCCTCGTCCTCACCTTTCTTCAGCTTCCTGCAGATCTGACGCACCAGCAGTTCCATGTTTCCCACCCGTTTTCCGTGCTGAAAGCTGAGTTCTCTTACATTTCCTATATACATCCGTTCTTCCGCTTCTTCCATTTTTTCTCCTTTCTCCGGTTTCTTCTTTTATCTTCAGTATTGCCGCCTGCAGGCCGTCCCATACAGCCGCTGTCAAGGGATTCCTCTTCTTTTTTTCAGGAAATTTTTTCAAAACAGATCCCGTATAAATACACGTAAAAACGTACATCATTCATTTATACCATTGATTTTGCGGAGGTAAGGAATATGTCCGGATATAAGGTTGAAATATGCGGGGTCAATACGGCCAAGCTTCCATTACTTACCACAGAAGAAAAAGAAGAGCTTTTTAAAAAGATTCTGGCTGGCGACCGCCAGGCCAGGGAAGATTATATCAAGGGAAATCTTCGTCTTGTGCTGAGTGTGATCCAGAGATTTTCCGGCAGCAGCGAAAATGTGGACGATCTGTTTCAGATCGGATGCATCGGCCTTATCAAGGCCATTGACAATTTTGATATCACCCAGAATGTGAAATTTTCCACGTACGCTGTTCCGATGATTCTGGGAGAAGTCCGACGTTATCTCCGTGACAACAACTCCATACGGGTCAGCCGCTCTCTCAGGGATACGGCTTATAAGGCCATTTATGCCAGGGAAAATCTGATGAAGAAGAACATGAAAGAGCCCACCATCATGGAAATTGCCGATGAGGTGGGCATCAGCAAGGAAGAGATCACCTATGCTCTGGATGCCATCCAGAGCCCTGTAAGTCTGTATGAACCGGTTTATACCGATGGAGGCGATCCCCTTTATGTCATGGACCAGATCAGCGACAAAAAAAACCGGGAAGAAAACTGGGTGGAACAGCTCTCTCTCAGTGAAGCCATGAAACGACTTCCGGAACGGGAACGCCATATTATTGATATGCGTTTTTTTGAAGGAAAAACCCAGACGGAAGTGGCGGAAGAAGTGGGCATCAGTCAGGCTCAGGTCAGCAGACTGGAGAAAAATGCACTGAAAAGCATGAAAAGTTATCTGAACTGATAAAATCTGAAAAGCAGAAGAAAGTTCCGGACAGTGCAGTCCGGAACAGGGGGAGTCCGGCAGCGGCTCCGGTCTTCAGGGAAATTTCCCGTAAGGCCGGCCGCTGCCTGTTTTCATGTTACATATACAGCTGACGGATCTCGCCGGATGCATCAGTCTTCATAGACCACTGCATTCTCATACTGGTGAGCTCCGATCATGCTCAGTTCAAAACCTTCCAGATTCTTGGTGGCACCCAGGATTTTTACTTCATTATATAATGGAACCACCGGCGTCTCTTCGTTCTGGATTTCATACATGGTGGTCAGGAGCGCATCTCTCTCCTTCTCGTCCACAGTTACCAGCCATTTGTAGTATGCTTCATCATATTCCGCATTGCTGAATCTGGAATCGTTTCTGGTCATGCCCGTAGGCAGGATGTTGGACAGCGTATATTCTGCATGCCCGCTGTTGCAGGAATAGAAATGCAGAGACATTCCGAAATCATCACCGGCATCAATTCTGGCATCAATGGTATTGGCATCCTGAACCAGAATTTCGGAAGTGATGTTGATGGCTGCCAGCTGTTCCTGGATTACCTGGCAGATTTCCGTATTGGTCTGGGAAGAACTGGTCCAGATCTCCATGGAAAATCCGTCTTCACATCCAGCTTCCTTCATCAGGGCCTTTGCTTTTTCCAGGTCATATACATGAGGCGTTTTCACAGCCTTGTATTCCGTTACATTTTCCGGCACAATGGCATATGCAGCCGTTCCATATCCATAGCATACCGCCTGCACGATGGCTTCCTTGTCAATGGCATACTCAATGGCCTGTCTCACCCTCTTGTCGCTTAACGGCGTTGCAGACTGCGTATTCAGATAGAACATAACGATTTTCATGGACGGTGTGGATAAAAACTGCAGGTCTTCATTTTCAATGATCTTGGATGCATCCACATAGGGAATCTCATAAGCCACATCGATTTCTCCTGTTTCCAGCATGATGGTTCTCTGGCCTGCCTCCGGAACGATCTTCATGGTCAGGTATTTGGTCTTTGCAGGGCCTCCCCAGTAATCATCGTACCGTTCCAGGGTGTAATAGTCGCCGGTCACATATTCTTTCAGTTTATAGGGGCCGCTTCCGATGGGAGCTTTGGCGAATCCTTCCTCTCCCACTTCCTCAAAATACTTCTTGGGCATGATTCCCCATGCAGGGTCTGTCAGCTGATAGATAAAGGACGGATGCGGGCTCAGGAAATGCAGAACAACCGTATGATCATCCTTGGCTTCCATATTGTCCACGTCTATGTATTCCTTAAATGAGCTTCCTCTGTCCGCCCGCTGTTTGAATGTGAAAATCACGTCCTCCGCTGTCAGCGGATCCCCGTTATGGAATGTGACCCCTTCCTGGAGATTCAGCTGAAGGGTAAGATCATCCAGCCATTCATAGCTGGTGGCCAGGCTGTTTTCCAGGTTCATTTCACTGTCATAGACCAGCAGCGTATCATACATATGGTTGGTCAGGGAATACGCTCTTTCCTGCGTCCCGATGTTGGGGTTCATGGTGGTCAGGTCCGAACTCTGGGCAAAAACGATCTCATCCTTGATTTTACGCTCTCCGGAAGCTGCTTCGCTTCCCCCTGCCGTTTCCCCGGCGTTTCCGGAAGATTCTGCCGGTTTCTGGGAACATCCTGCCAGAGAAATCACCATGGCTGCCGCCAGCAGCAGTGCTGTCATTTTTTTCATACCTTTTCCTCCTTTAGCTTTTTATTTATCTGCAGAGATGACAGGCCACAAAATGCCCTGGTTCCACCTCACGCATTTCCACTTTCTTTTTCTCACAGTCCGGCGTCGCGTAGATGCACCGCTTCGCAAACCGGCACCCTTCAGGTACGTTGATGGGGGAAGTCAGCTCCCCTTTGAGCACCACACATTCCATCTTCTGATCCGGATCCGGCGTCGGAATGGCGGACAGAAGCGCCTTTGTATAGGGATGCATGGGATTGGCAAACAGTGTCCTGGGCGATGCCAGCTCCACCATCTGTCCCAGATACATGACCATGATCCGGTCAGACAGATGCTTGACCACGCTGAGATTATGGGTGATGAACAGGTAGGTAAGGCCCAGTTTTTCCTGAAGGTCCTGCATCAGATTCAGCACCTGTGCCTGTATGGACACATCCAGCGCGGATACCGGCTCGTCGCAGACAATGAACCTGGGATTCAGGGACAGAGCCCTGGCGATTCCGATTCTCTGACGTCTTCCGCCGTCCAGCTCATGAGGATAGGAGTTGGCAAACCGTTTTGCCAGTCCTACCAGTTCCATCATTTCATCCACTTTTTTCTGTATCCTGTCTTTTTCCTTGGGATGACAGATCCCCTGAATGATCAGAGGAGCCGCAATGGCCTGACTTACGGTCATTCTCGGATTCAGAGATGAATAAGGGTCCTGAAAGATGATCTGCATGTCCGACCGCGCCTCTTTCATCCTCTTTTTGCTGTATTCCAGAATATTTTCCCCGTCAAAGATGACTTTTCCCGCCGTTGGCTCATGGAGTCTCAGGATCGCCCGGCCCAGCGTGGATTTTCCGCATCCGGATTCCCCCACCACTCCAAGGGTCTCCCCTTTGTTCAGGGAAAATGAGATGTCATCCACAGCCAGCAGCATGCCGCGGGGAGTGGAAAAATATTTCTTCAGGTGTTCCACCCGGAGCAGTTCGTTTCCTTCCTTCATTCTCTGTCCCCTCCCCTCAGGTTTTTCCCGGCCAGGAAACATCTGGCCATATGTTCTCCTCCCAGAGAAACCATGGGCGGTTTTTCCGTTCTGCATTTTTCCATGGCAAACCGGCACCGGTCACAGAAGCTGCATCCGGGCGGAAGCGCCATGGGATCAGGCATCAGCCCCTCAATGGGGTGAAGACGGTGTTCGTCCACATGGATTTTTGGAATGGAATTCATCAGACCGATGGTATAGGGATGCCGCATGTCCTTGAAGATTTCATGGACCGTCCCGTATTCCACCACCTCTCCGGCATAAATGATGGCTGCCGTTTCACAGGTCTGCGCCACAACACCCAGATCATGGGTAATGAGGATCGTGGCCGTATTGAATTTCTTCTTCAGATTCTGCATCATTTCCAGTACCTGAGCCTGTATGGTCACATCCAGGGCTGTGGTCGGCTCATCGGCAATGAGAATTTTGGGATTGCATGCCAGCGCAATGGCAATGACCACCCTCTGCTTCATGCCTCCGGAAAACTGATGCGGATAGTCCCCGGCCCGGTCAGCCTTGATCCCCACCAGTTCCAGCATCTCACAGGCTCTTTTCTCTGCCTCCACAGACGATATTTTCTCGTGTGTCTTGACGGTTTCCGCAATCTGCTCCCCCACGGTCATCACCGGATTCAGGGAAGTCATGGGGTCCTGAAATATCATGGATATATGCTGTCCCCGGATTTTTCTTATTTCATTTTTATCCATTTTCAGAATATCACTGCCGCCGTACAGAATCTCTCCGGATACAATTTTCCCCGGCGGCTGCGGAATGATCCGCATGATGCTTTTGGCCAGAGTCGTCTTTCCGGCTCCCGTCTCCCCCACCAGTCCCAGGGTCATTCCCTCGTCCAGACTCAGGGTAATGCCGTTTAAGGCTTTTACAATGCCGTCTCCTGTCTCATACTGGACATTCAGGTCTCTGACTTCTAGAAGTTTTGCCATTTATCTTTCCTCCCCGTTATCGTTTCAGCTTCGGGTCCAGGGCATCCCTCAGTCCGTCTCCGAACAGATTGAAGGCAACGACGGTGATGACCAGAAACAGTCCGGGAAACACCGAAATATGCCATGCGTCCCTCATATATACCTTGGCCGCGGTCAGTATGGCTCCCCACTCCGGCAGCGGCGGCTGAACACCGAGCCCGATATAGGAAAGTCCCGCCACGTTGAGGATGGAGGAACCGATTCTCAGAGTCAGCTGCACCAGAATCGGCGCCATGGAATTGGGAAGAATGTATTTCATCAGAATGATGAAGTCATTGGCTCCCACTGCCCTGGCGGATTCCACAAATTCCTTGTCTTTCACCGACATTACCGCTGCCCTGGTGATTCTGGAAAAGGACGCCATGCCGGATACTCCCAGCGCAATCAGAAGATTGACGGTGCTGGCTCCCAGGGCCGCAACAATGGCCATGGCCAGAAGGATGAACGGACAGGCCATGAAAACATCCATGATGCGCATGATGATGTTGTCTGCCTTTCCTCCGTAAAACCCTGCCAGCATGCCCAGGGGACCTCCGATCAGCAGGGACAGTGTTACCGCGCAGAACCCCAGCAGAAGGGAATATTTGGTGCCCCAGAGAATCCGGAACAGCATGTCCCGTCCAAACTCGTCACACCCCAGAGGATGCTCCGGACTGGGCCCCTGCAGCTTCAGATACAGATTCTGCTTTATCACATAGTTGTTGTAGATTTCATTTCCGGTGGCCAGATCGATGACGATGGTCACAAAAACAATGGCAAGCAGGGCACCGATGATAAACAGGCCCAGCATGGCCCTTTTATTATATTTGAACTGGATCCATGCCTGCTGGAACAGTGTTCTGTCCCGGCTGGCCGCTCCCGCCGCCTCGATTTCGGCTTTTCTTGTCCTTATGGTCTGGAACATGCCGGTCACCTCCTTCTGGTCTGGTACTGAGATTTGATCCGGGGATCCACAAATGCGTACAGAAGATCCACGAACAGGTTGACAAAGGTAGAAAATACCGACAGCATCACAACTGAAGCCAGCACCGAGGGCGTATCCTTGAAGTTGATGGATTCCACCACAAAACGTCCGACTCCGGGCCAGGCGAAAATGGACTCGGTTACCACAGACCCTCCCAGAAGTCCTCCGAAACTGAGACCGATCATGGTCACAATGGGGATCAGTGCATTTTTAAGCATATGGCGGACCGTCACCGTGGATTCTTTCAGTCCCTTGGCCCGCGCCGTATCGATATAATCCTGACGCACCACTTCCAGCATGGAGGACCTGGTTGTTCTGGCTATGGTGGCCATGGTATTGCTGGAAAGGGTAAAGGCGGGAAGCACAAGACAGATGAGCAGATCCGGGAATCCGGTTTTCATTCCGGCAGCCGGAAAGATTCCCAGATTCAGTGCAAATACGATGACCAGCATCAGACCCAGCCAGAACACCGGCGATGCCGCCAGAAACAGGGTCACCATCATGACAATATTATCGAAAATGGTATACTGTTTGATGGCCGAAATGATGCCCACAGGGATTCCGATGACCACGGCAATGAAAACCGCCGTGCCTGCCAGCAGCATGGTGTTTTTCAGTCTCTGAATGATCTGATCAGATACTTCCAGCGTATTCCGGTAGGACACTCCCAGATCACCGTGCAGCATTCCTCCCACAAAGCGTATGTACCGGACGGCAAAGGGATCGTTCAGTCCCATTTCCTCGCGCAGTTCCATAACCTCTTCCTCTGTGGCTTCATCTCCCAGAATCAGCCTGGCCGGATCACCCGGCGTAAATTCCATAATGGTAAATACCAGCAGCGTGGCTCCCAGAAGGACCGGGATCACCAGCAGAAATCTTTTTATAATATATCTGAGCATGGAAAACTCCTTTCCTTCGCAGCGCTCCGGAATCCGCACCGCCCTCCTGACGGACGCGGGCTTCCGGATGCCAAGCCTACGGTTCCCCGTTTTTCCACCGGTACAGAAGATTCTCACACAGTTCCTGCAGGGACACCAGCTGCCCTTCCAGCCGGTTTCTCTGGCGGAGGAATCTGGTCTGAAGCGCCAGATAATACGCTTCATCCGTGTTTTCCCGTGTCACACCCGCAGCCCTGCTCAGAGCCGGGAACATGGCGCTGTCCACAGCCGGATCCTGGTGATAGGGGCTGGAAGATGTGTAGGCCAGCCGGACCATTTCTCCTGAAATCCGGATCACGGCGGTGTCTGTTTCTTCCATACACTGCTCTTTCTGTACCAGGATCTCCTCGGTCTCCTCAAGCAGTTTCCTCAGTTTCTCCAGCTGCGGATACACCGGTTTCAGACTGAAGCCTTCCGGCAGCCTCTCCTCTATCGTCTCAAGTCTGGCCCGCATCAGATCCGCAAATCCGGTCATGTCCGCCGGAAGCCTCGGAATATTCGCAAATACCGCCGTCAGTCTGGCGATTACATCCGCATCCCTGAGCACAATCCCGGGATCCACTTTATCCAGCGTGTCTTCTTTGGAGTGCCACCAGTAAAATGTGGTTTTTCCGCTGTTCTTTCTGCTGAATTTCGGCATGATGGCAAACGGCACGTCTGCTCCCCAGAAAGTCTGATCTGCAAACCTTGCCATGGGGACCGGCGGAATCGGCTCACTGTCGTTGTACCGTTTCAGAAATTCCCGGTCAAAATCCGCCCCCTCCAGCATGGAGGTATTGAATCCCACCAGATCGGACCCCTTGCATCCGCAGATATCCATGTTGATATGGGCCACACAGTCTTTTTTCAGTTCCATCCAGTGATTGTCATAATACCAGGCGGAACCGGAATATCTCCCGTCCGAATGGCCGGACCACCAGGCAAACACCACGGTCCGTTCCAGCTGGTCCTGATATTTGCTGAATACTCTGGCCATCTCCATCATGGCGGCATTTGCAACCCCGTTGTCTGTAACCCCTTCGTACCAGGAATCATAATGCCCGGATACCAGAACAAACTTTTCACTTTTTCCCTTTATGACAGCCACCGGCATCATGGAAGACACAATACGGTCATCCATCTCCACATGAAGGGAAACCTCCACCGGACCGCTGCTTCCGGCACACAGATTTCTCAGTTCCTCTCCGTCATCCCGGCAGATTTCCGCAAAGGGTATTCTGGGATATCGGTGCAGAAGATCGTCCGGTTCCGGCGTTCCCCAGACACCCCCCAGTGTTCCGTGGTGCGCCAGATTGGCATGCCAGATGGTAAGAATTCCAAGAGCCCCCGCGGCTTTGGCCAGGCATGCAAAGTCAAATCCCGCTTCATAGGTCAGCACGATTTTTCCCCTGAAAGCCGCCATCCGGTTCCCCATCTCCCTCTGTGTACAGCCGGTCACGCTCATTTCGTCAAAAACCAGCTCCGCGGTCAGATTGTCTGCCGTTCCGCTGTATACATATGGAGTCAGAGGATACTGTTTACCGCCCGCCGCTCCCGTCACATGGACCGAAGCATTCCCCGGCAGGCTGCGATAGACTCTGTAACGTTCCCTGGATACGGAAATTCCCAGGCTTTCCATGCGGCCGGCGATGATTTCCGCTGCTTTTTCGCCGTCTTCCGAACCTGTATACCGGTTCAGATGGCTGAAAGTCTCAATATCATCCATCATCCGTCCGCATTCCAGTGCCCGGGAAATTGTTTCAGAAAATTCCTGAAACTTTTTCATTTCCTTCATATTGTCATCCCCTTTTCATATTTTTTCCGAACTGCACTTTCATTATATCGGATTATTTACTGATAGTCAATAAAATAATGACTGTCAGTCATTTTTTGTCAGAACGTTCCATTTTTACAGTATGATTCCGTTCTGCGGAATCATTTATTACATATAGTAAATATAATTATTTCTATAAGAAAATATCTTACCAGCATGAAATGATATGATTAAACTGTACTGTTAACCACAAGAAGAGGACCGACATTTATGAATATGTATTCTGTCAATCTGGAAGCAATGGGAAAGCGGATCCGGGGACTCCGGGCCACTCAGAAAAAAACACAGGAAGTTTTTGCGGAAATGATCCACATCTCCACTTCATATCTTGCGCTTATTGAAGGCGGAAAACGGACTGCAAGTCTGGATATCGTGGCTCAGATCGCCAAAAGCTGCCATGTCTCCGTGGATTATCTTCTGTTTGGTGAAGGAATGGAAATTTCAGACATGAATCAGAAAAAATTCGAGGCGCTCTGCCGGCAGTATACACCGCAGGAAGTCTCGCATGCTCTGGATCTTTCGGAATACTATCTGAGCATTGAGAAAAACAGATAACCTGCGGAATCCTGCATCAGCAGCAGAAAACTCCTTAAGACGGGCATATGCAGGCCCGCAGAAAAGTGATGAAGAAAAAGACGGCTGTCCGGATTTTCCGGAAGCCGTCTTTCTGATATTCTGAAAACGGAACCAGATCCGCCCCGGAGACTTCCATGTCCGGTTCTCCGTCATCTTCTCAGAATCCTGTCCATGGGCCTGCCTTTGGCCAGTTCATCCACCAGTTTGTCCAGACAGCGGATTTCTTTCATCAGAGGCTCGTCTATTTCCTCAATGCGCGTTCCGCATATGGTACCCCGGATTTTTTCCCTGTCAGGGTTCAGGCAGGGGGCCTTCAGGAAAAAATCCCCGTACGGCATTCCCTTTTCCAGAATGTTCCTCACGTCTCCCGGCGTATATCCCGTAAGCCAGCAGATGATCTCCATGACTTCTTCCTCAGACCGGCCTTTCCTTGCCGCCTTTCCCACCAGCAGAGGATATATGTTTTTAAAGTCCATGGAATAGACTTTTTCATATTTCATCAGACATTCCTCCGTTTCTGCCGCTCCGGACGCGGCTTGTCTTTCCCGGTATTATATCATTTCCTGCACTCCGTATCCAGACTTCAATATTATTTTAACATTCTTCTTTTTAAAATTCCCGGCCGGATTCAGCATAATATAATAAAGTTTTTTCCATTTATACCATCTCTTTATAATTTTTTACTTACATTCCCGGGAACTATTGACTTTTCCACCCTTCAGTGCTATGATGTAATCGTTAAATAAATAACAAATACAGGTTTTACCTGAATTTACGTTTTTTAAGGAGAGGTGCGTTATGAGATTTACATTACCAAGAGATCTGTATCACGGAAAAGATGCTCTGGAAGCACTGAAGACACTTCCGGGCAAAAAGGCCATGGTTGTTGTAGGCGGCGGATCCATGAAACGTTTTGGATTCCTTGACAAAGTTGTCGCATATCTGAAAGAAGCCGGAATGGAAGTTGAACTTTTCGAAGGTGTTGAGCCGGATCCTTCCGTTGAAACCGTAATGAAAGGCGCAGCTGCCATGCAGAAATTCGGTCCCGACTGGATCGTAGCGGTCGGCGGCGGTTCTCCCATCGATGCAGCCAAGGCAATGTGGGCATTTTATGAATATCCGGATACCACATTCGAAAGCCTGATCACTCCCTTTAATTTCCCGACTCTGCGCACCAAGGCAAAATTCTGTGCCATTTCTTCCACATCCGGAACGGCCACGGAAGTAACTGCCTTCTCCGTTATCACTGATTATCAGAAAGGAATCAAATATCCGCTGGCTGACTTCAACATCACTCCCGATGTGGCCATCGTAGATCCGGCTCTGGCTGAAACCATGCCGAAGAAGCTTACGGCTCACACCGGTATGGATGCCATGACTCACGCCATTGAGGCATATGTATCCACACTTCACTGCGAGTATACGGATCCCCTGGCACTCCATGCCATCGAAATGATCGACAAATATCTGGTTCCCTCCTACAACGGCGATATGGAAGCCCGTGCAAAGATGCATGACGCCCAGTGCCTGGCCGGCATGGCATTCTCCAATGCGCTTCTGGGAATTGTTCATTCCATGGCTCACAAGACCGGTGCCGCATATTCCGGCGGCCATATTGTCCATGGATGTGCCAATGCCATGTACCTTCCGAAGGTAATCAAATACAACTCCAGAGAGCCGGAAGCTGCCAGAAGATATGCGGAAATCGCAAGATTCATTCATCTGGAAGGCTCTACGGACGAAGAACTGACGGAAGCTCTCATCAGCAGAATCAAGGCCATGAACAAGGACCTGGATATCCCGTCCTGCATCAGGGACTATGAAGGCGGCATCATTGATGAAAAGGAATTCCTTGAGAAACTTCCGTCTGTGGCTGAGCTGGCCGTAGGTGATGCATGTACCGGTTCCAACCCCAGATCCATTACTCCGGATGTAATGGCAAAACTTCTGAAATGCTGCTTCTACGACGAAGAAGTGGATTTCTAACATAATCCCCGCATATGCCGTCTGTACTTTTCCGGTGCAGGCGCTGCATAGATTCTTATCTTAATCCAATACTCCATAATCAGAGAATCCCCGTGAGCCTTACGGTTCCCCGGGGATTCTTTTTCTGTATTTTATTTTTTGCCTTCTTTTCTCTTCCGCGGAATCTGCCCAAAAGTCCATCTTCCGCCCCATACGTCTCCGGTGCAGATGTCTCAGTGTTCCAGCATGTTTTCAATGAAAATCCCGTATCCTCTGGTGCTGTCCTGAATAAATACGTGGGTTACGGCGCCGATCAGTCTGCCGTCCTGGATAATGGGACTTCCGCTCATGCCCTGGACAATGCCCCCGGTCAGCGCAATCAGTTCCGGGTCCGTCACCTGGATCACCATTCCCTTGTTTTTATGGGATGTGGAGTAATCCACCTTCTGGATCTCGATCTCATAATCTTTCAGTTCCCCGGACACATCGCTTCTTATATACGCTTTCCCTTTGTGGACATCCTGACGGAATCCCACCGGAATGGCTTCAGCACTGACGGATTTCATAAAAGCGTCATTTACCTGTCCGAAAATTCCCTCTTCCGTATTGGCATCCACCTGGCCCAGCTTCGTACCGCTGCCGTAATAGATCACCCCGGACATGACGCCCGGATCCCCGGCCGTTCCTTTTTCAATCCCCAGGATTTTTGTCTCATAAAGTTCTCCTTCACCGATGTCCACCAGCATGCCGGTATCACTGTCACTGATGCCGTGGCCCAGGGCTCCGAAAGATCCGTCCTGTTCCACATAGGTCACGGTTCCGATGCCCTGGGTATCGTCCCGCACCCAGATGCCCAGTTTATAGGTACCGTCGGCTGCGGGAACCGGATCCAGATTCACCAGCATGGTTTCTTCTTCCCGGCGGATTTCCAGTTCCACGGTATCTCCTCCGGAATCGTTGACCGCATCCATCAGGTCTTCCTTATTTTCCAGTGTCTTCCCATTGACTTTTGTAATATAATCCCCCGATTTCAATACCCCGTAAGCCGGCTCCACTGCGGTTCCCGTCTCATCCTCGATCTGTCCGGTACCGATCACCATGACCCCGTCAGACTTTAAGTAGATTCCCACCGGAAGTCCGCAGGGAACCGCATACATGCTGTCCACCACGTCCACCTGGATATCCTTCAGATGGATCAGGCCGAACAGTTTCATATCCACCTGATAGCTGCCCTGGCTGGTTCCGTACATGGATACGGATTCCGCTTCCTGTATCCGGACCTGTCCTTCCGGAATATTGGACGTATTTCCCAGCACCACTTCCTCGCTGCCGCTTTCAAATGTCACCCCCGGCGGCAGGGAAAAATCAAAAACTTCTTCTTCATTGGCCACCAGATTCAGACGGTCAGGCACCGCCTGTTTCAGATAAAACCAGGAAAAACCGGCTGTGAAAACCAGGGAAAACCAGAAAACGCAAATCAGGATTTTCCGCAGCTTTTCTTTCCGCGTCACGGCAAAACCTCCTTTTTCATTCCTGCTGATCCCGCCCCTTTGTCTCCGTCCGGAAAAAATTTTTCTTTTCCGTAAAAAACAGGAGAGGGCATTTTTCTGCTCCTCTCCTAGTATGTGGAATCTCCGGACTTTCACCCTGTCAGTTTTTTGCTGGCGTTTTTCCAGATTCCAATCCTATATTTTTTCCAGTTTTCTGTTTTTGATTCATTCCCGTTTTCCGTCAGCGGCCGATGTGTTTCTTGGTCTCATCTGCCAGACGTTTCATTTCTTCGGCACTTTCCCGGACCTTTTCGGTGATTTCCGCTCCGCCCAGAAGTCTTGCCAGTTCCTCTGTCTGCTCTGTTCCGTTCAGTCTCCGGATTCTGGTGACAGTCCTGCCGCCTTCGGCGGTTTTTCTGATTTCAAAATGCACATCCGCCATGGCCGCAATCTGAGGCAGGTGGGTAATGCAGAGCACCTGATGGCGTCTCGCAATATAGGACAGCCGTTCCGACACCCTCTGGGCCGTGCGGCCGCTGATGCCTGCGTCAATCTCGTCAAAAATCAGAGTCGGTATGTCATCACTGTCTGCCAGCACCGTCTTGATGGCCAGCATGATTCTGGAAAGTTCTCCTCCGGATGCCACCTCCCACAGCGGCCTCGGCGGTGCGCTTCCCAGATTGGTGGAGATACAGAATTCCGCTTCGTCATATCCTCCGGCCGTCATATGGTCCATACGGCTTAAGTTGATCCTGAAATCCACCTGCAGGAAATTCAGATCCGCAAGTTCCTGCCGGATGCGCTCGCAAAGTCCGGCTGCCGCCTTCTTTCTCGCCTCCGAAAGCCGGCTGCACAGCACGGACAGCCTTTCTTCTGCTTCCTTCAGATCCTCTGCCGCCTGTCTGCGGCGTTCCTCATAATGTTCCAGATCCGACAGCTTCTTTTCCTTTTCCGCCAGACAGGAAAGCACCGCTTCTTCCGAACCGCCGTACTTGGCCATGATCCCCCGGATAAAATCCAGACGTTCTTCTGTCTGGCGGAATTCTTCTTCATCGAACTCCATCTCTTCCATATAATCAGACATGGCCCGGCTCAGGTCACCCATCATGTTTTCCACATCCGAAAGCTGACTGCAGATGTCCTGGAGTCTGTCATCATAAGACGCCGCTGTCTCCACTTCTCTCAGTGCCCGTCCGATTTCATCACTGTTTACGGCCCTGGATGCCGTCTGCAGGCATTCGGCAATCTTCTGTCCATGGACAAAACGTCTGTAGGCGGCTGCCAGTTCTTCTTCCTCTCCCGGACGGATGCATGCCTTCCGGATCTCATCCGTCTCAAACCGCAGAAAGTCCGCTTCCCTGAGTCTCTGTTCCAGATCCAGTGAAAAACTGTCAGCTCTCTCTTTCCGTTCCATATACTGCCGGTATCCCTCCGCCACAGCTTTTTTCAGTTGTTCCGTCTCCTGTTTGGAATACTCGTCAAGAATTTCCAGATGCTTCTGCTTTCTGAGAAGCGACTGATGCTCATGCTGTCCATGAATATCCAGAAGCAGCCCCGTCACCGCCCTGAGCCTGGCCGTGGTCACGGTCTCGTCATTGATTCTGCTGATGCTTCTGGTCTGTGAGATTTTTTTAGAAATGATGATCAGGCCGTCTTCATCCGGATACACATCGACGGCCGCCAGTTCGTTCTTTTTTTTCTCTCCGTCCACAGAGAAGACCAGTTCGATATAGGCATGGTCTTCTCCTTCCCGGATCATGTCTTTCGATGCTTTTGCCCCCAGTGCCAGGCCCACGGAACCGATGATAATGGACTTTCCGGCTCCGGTCTCCCCGGTGAGGATATTCAGGCCCCCGGCAAACTCCACCTCAGCTTTTTCAATCAGGGCCAGATTCTTCACTCGTAACCCAAGCAGCATGCAACCACCTCTATTCCGCCACGATCTTCTTCAGCTTGTCCATCAGAAGGATCGTATCATCCACACTTCTGACCGCGCACATGATGGTATTGTCCCCGGCCACACATCCCACGATCTCATGGAAATTAATGACATCAAGAGCTTCCGCAACAGCCATGGCCATGCCGGATACGGTCTTGATGATCAGAATATTCTGGGCCATGTCCATGGAGACATAGCAGTCCCTCAGGATTCTCAGATACTTCTCACCGAAATCCTTTTTGGCTTCCATAACCGCATAGCACTGTCTTCCGTTTTCCCGCTGCACCTTGGTCAGCTTCAGTTCCCTGATGTCTCTGGAGACTGTGGCCTGGGTCACTTTATAGCCTGCCTGCTTCAAATATTCTGCCAGTTCCTCCTGTGTCTCGATCTGATACTTTCCGATGAGTTCCACGATTTTGCTGTGTCTGTCTACCTTCACGGGACATACTCTCCTTTCCTGTTTCCGCGGTCTCTATTCTTCAAACATTTTGTGCTTCAGTATCTCAAGAAAAGAACGGCGGTCCAGCTTCACCACTCTGGTCACCAGTTCCGACCGTTCGATTTCTATGTAATCTCCCTGCTCCATGTATACGCAGGCGCCTCCGTCAAAAGCCGCCGCCTGTCCCTCGCAGCCGGATCTGGCAATTTCCAGACGGATCCTGCTGTCGGCTCCCAGGACAATACTTCTGGATGTAAGCGTGTGGGGGGATATGGGTGTCAGAATGATCAGCTGCCCTTCCGGCGCCGCAATGGGCCCCCCCGCCGACAGATTATAGGCGGTGGATCCGGTGGGCGTTGCCACGATCACCCCGTCGGCACTGTATTCGTTCAGCAGTTCTCCGTCCACATAGATCCGGAATTTCAGAACCCGCAGGGCTCCTTCCCGGGTGAGGACAATATCATTGAGGGCAATATTTTCTTCCGCAGCTTTTCCGCCCCGGAAGACCCGCCCCCGCAGCATCATCCTTTCCTCCAGATGATAGTGGTCTTCCACCAGAGCATCCAGGAACTCCTCCACATCGTCATTCTCCCCGATCTGAGTCAGATACCCCAGGTTCCCCAGATTGATTCCGGCAATGGGAATCTCTCTGGCCGCCAGATCTCTGGCCGCCTGAATCAGAGTCCCGTCTCCGCCCAGGGTGATAATGCAGTCCGTATCTTCCGGCACCTGGGACGGTTCGGTATATCCGCCGCATCTGCTTCCGGTCTGCTCCGGCCCCCGGCAGCGGCATCCCTTCCCCTCCAGATACCGGATAATCTCCCGGCTTACTTTTTCCGCATGTTCCTTTTCCGTATTTGCAACAATATAAAAATTCCGCATCAGTCCAATGCCCTGTGGGCCTCCTCCACAATCCGTCCTGCGTCAATGGCGCTGTTGTCAAAGGTGCTGCCGTCGGTACAGTTTCTCAGACGGAGCAGGTATTCAATATTGCCTTCCGGTCCCTTGATGGGGGAAAATTCCAGATTCAGAGCCTCAAAGCCGATGGATCCCGCATAGGCGGCCACCTGACCGATCACTTCCAGATGTACGTCCTTATCCCGCACCACGCCTTTTTTCCCGACTTTTTCTCTTCCGGCCTCAAACTGAGGTTTGATGAGACAGACCACCTGTCCCTCCGGCTCCATCAGTGCCTTCACCGGTCCCAGCACTTTCGTCAGAGAAATAAATGACACATCAATGGACACAAATCCCACCGGATCCGGAATGTCTTCCGGAGTCACGTAACGGATATTGGTCTTTTCCATGCAGACCACCCGTTCATCATTCCGCAGCTTCCAGGCCAGCTGGCCATGGCCCACATCCACAGAGTAGACCTTCACTGCCCCGTTCTGAAGCATGCAGTCCGTAAAGCCCCCGGTGGAAGCTCCCACATCCATGCAGACTTTTCCGTCCAGGCTGATGCCGAAGCATTCCATGGCCTTTTCCAGCTTCAGCCCTCCGCGGCTCACATATTTCAGGGTATTTCCGCGGACCTCGATCTGCGCTGTCTCTTCAAATGTCTGTCCGGCCTTGTCTTCTTTCTGACCGTCCACATAAACGATACCGGCCATAATAACCGCCTTGGCTTTTTCCCTGGATTCCGCCAGATTCCGCTTTACCAGCAGCACGTCCAATCGTTCCTTCATTTCTGCAGCTCCTTTGCCGGTTTTTCCGGCTCCTGTATATCTTCCGTCACCTGTACTTTATTCAGGTATTCCTTTTCTATCTTTCTGATCACGGAATCGCTGTCAATGCCCAGCATTTCTCTTAACAGAGATACGTTCCCATGCTCCACATAGGCATCCGGAAGGGCAATCTGAATCACCCGGACCTGAGGATGCCGTTCATGAATATAACGGGTGGCACACATGCCCATGCCGCCCCGCAGCACATTCTCTTCCATGGTCACAATCAGGCTGTGTCTGCTGCAGAGCCTGTCCAGCATATCCGTATCCAGAGGCTTCACAAACCTGGCGTTCACCAGGCTGCAGGCATAGCCTCTGGCTTTCAGCTTCTCTCTCACATGTTCGCCGGTGCTCACCATGCTGCCCAGGGCAAACAGGGCAATTCCTGATTCCTCATACAGCATTTCCGCTTTCCCGTACTCGATGGGTGCCTCAAAATCCCTGAGTCCCCTGTAGGCCTGTCCTCTCGGGTACCGGATGGCCATGGGACCGTTCCAGCGGACTCCGAACTCCAGCATGGACTGGAGCTCCCACAGATTTTTGGGGGCCATAATGCTCATGCCCGGCACCAGGCTCAGGAAAGAAATATCAAAAATTCCCTGATGCGTCTCCCCGTCGCTGCCCACAAGCCCTGCCCGGTCAATGCAGAACAGCACCGGGAGATCCTGAATGCAGACGTCGTGGAGCACCTGATCATATCCTCTCTGAAGAAAAGAGGAATAGACAGCCACCACAGGCTTTAGGCCGGCCGAAGCCATGCCTGCCGCAGAGGTCACCGCATGGGCTTCCGCGATGCCCACATCGAAAAAGCGGTCCGGAAATTTTTTCGCAAACCTGGAAAGGCCGGTGCCGTCGGGCATGGCTGCCGTCAGGGCCACAATCTTCCGGTCCTTCTCCGCCAGTTCGCAGATCTTTCTGGAAAACACATCCGTATAGCTGGGATAGACTTTTTCCTTCAGAGGCTTTCCGGTGGCAATGTCAAAGGGCTCAACCCCGTGGAATCTGGACGGATTTTTTTCTGCCGGTCCATACCCTTTCCCTTTCGTGGTGATCACATGCACCAGCACTGCATGGCGGACTCTTCTGGCTTCACGGAACGTCTGGACCATTTCCCTGACATTATGACCGTCCACCGGCCCCAGATAGGTGATCCCCATATCCTCAAACAGCATTCCGGGTACCAGAAACTGCTTGATGCCGTTTTTGGCCAGATACAGACCGTAGGCCATGCTTTTTCCCACCACCGGAATGGAAGAAAGAACCCTGTCCACGCCTTTTTTCAGGTCCGCATAGCTTTCCCGCGTTCTGACACTGCTGAGGTATTTCGACATGCCTCCGACATTTTTGGAAATGGACATTTCATTGTCATTGAGGACGATGATGAAATTCTTTTTCAGCTGCGCCGCATTGTTCAGCGCCTCATAGGCCATGCCTCCGGTCAGGGCTCCGTCCCCGATGACGGAAATCACCGCGTAGTCCTCCCCCAGGATTTCCCTGGCCTGGGCAATTCCCAGACCTGCGGATATGGATGTGGAGCTGTGTCCCGTATCAAAGGCGTCGCACTGACTTTCCCGATGTTTCGGGAAACCGCTCATGCCGCCGTAGGAACGCAGGCCTGCAAATTCATCCTTCCGTCCTGTCAAAATCTTATGGGTATACGCCTGATGTCCCACATCCCAGATAATCTTGTCTTTCGGTAAATCCAGACAAAGGTGAAGAGCCATCGTCAATTCAACAACGCCCAGATTCGAAGCCAGATGTCCGCCTGTTTCACTGACTGAATGTATAATAAACTCTCTGAGTTCTTCCGCCAGAGCACCATACTGAGACGGATTAATATTTTTTATATCATTGGCCTGTTTGATCTGCTCTAATATCGCTGACATAATCCTATCACCTGCTTATTTTTCTCTGTGTACAAGCTGACATATCAATTCCACTAAAAATGGATTCTCCATGCCCTTCGCTTCCGACATTTCTTCCAGTAAATCGATGGCTCTTTTGGAAAAATGCTCCGCTTCAGCTATCGCACCGTCAATGCCAAACAATGTCACGTAGGTCGTTTTATGATTTTTCTCATCACTGTGAATCGGTTTTCCCAGAACTTCCGGGCTTCCTGTCACATCCAGTATGTCATCCTGAATCTGAAAGCTGATACCAATATTTTTTGCCATCTGCTCCACTTTATTCAAAGCGGGCCCATCTGCTCCGGCCAGTACCGCCCCGATCATCATGGAACACTCAATTAAAGCACTTGTTTTCATCTCATGAATAAAATCCAGCACCGTTTTATCCAGAGGCTGTCCTTCCCGCTCTACATCCACAACCTGTCCGCCGATCATACCATAAATCCCCGGTTTGGACGACAATATCTGAAGCGCTTTGGCCACACATTTAAATTCCTCTGTATCCTCTGCCAGATCAAAGGCTTTTGATGCTGTTTCAAAGGCATAATTTAACAGAGCATCTCCGGCAAGGATGGCCATTGCTTCACCAAATACAACATGAGAGGTCTTTCTTCCTCTTCGGTACTCATCGTTATCCAGAGCCGGCAGATCGTCATGAATGAGCGA